>ERZ1023633.382-NODE-382-length-18920-cov-9.970898_pt1 | contig 18920 bp, 18 predicted proteins | sample MGYA00380333_ERZ1023633 | MGnify/ENA primary metagenome ERZ1023633 (study PRJEB33179, sample SAMN07448972) | human gut metagenome | biome: Human-gut; feature: Human associated habitat; material: Faeces | host: Homo sapiens | place: India: Bhopal | collected...
TTCTTCTTTCGGGATCGGAGGCTTCGTCCTATGTGTATATGTGACTGCCGTATGATGACTGATATGCTTCAGACTGTTGTATCAGAAGGTACAGGTGCGGCAGCGGCAATTGATAATGCAATTGTTGCAGGTAAGACAGGAACTACCAACGATAATAAAGATTCGTGGTTTGTCGGATATAGCAGATATTATACGACAAGTGTGTGGGTCGGTTACGATATGCCTAAGACGATAACCAGGAGCATAAATGACAACAAGACGATATGGCATGATTACATGGAGAAAATACATGCCGGGCTGCCTCAGCTTCCGTTTGCACAGTATACGGTGAAGCAGGCGGAATCTGCAACGCAGCAGGCGTCTTCAAAGGCGGTGACCATACATAGTGAACCGGAGACCGTAACTAATGTCCGGATTCCGTCACTGCCTTCATATACGGCACCGGCTGACATAGCAGTGACAGGACCGGCCGTGCCGGTACAGGGATCGGTATCAGGGCTCGAACATAATGCAGCCACATTGCCGATGGGCGATAATGATGCAGATATATCGGGACTTGGAGACAGGGATGCTTCAGGAGATTCTTCAAGACCAAATACGCAGTAAAGTAAGGAGTCATATACTAATGTTCAGATTAAAAAAAGCAAGGCCATTTATAGTAATTCTTCTGATTGCACTTGCAGCAGAGATATTGCTGTTCAATTATAAAGCAATATTTTCGCTGGGGTATAACCAGACGCAGGTTGGCAGTTATACTGTCGGCGGTGGGCTTAACAAACAGAATGACGGTAACCTGAAGATGGTCCGTACCGGCGGATATATAGAGATAAAAGATATTAACACCAATGTTAAGAATCTGTATATTGATGTACAGATTTTTAATGCTTCCGGTTATGATTCGACAAGTATCTATAATGGTAAGTTCGACACAACGCAGATATCAGTGTATGCCGATGATGCGGCTAATGCACAGTATCAGAAGCTTGGCAGCAGGGACGTTGTCCATAAGGTTAAGCAGAGCCAGTATATAACACTGCATCTCAGCGGTAACACCAATAACATAAAGATTCAGTTTGATGAGCAGATAGGAACTGTCATGCACATATATGACATTGCATATAATGCACATGTTCCGTTCTTTATTTCATTTGGAAGGATTGCGGTTGTGTGGCTGGTTTTATCAGTTCTGTATCTTTTGAGACCGCATTCCGGTGCATATGCATTTATCTATGACAGGAAAAATGTAAAACAAAAAGCCGTTAAGTTTATTGTTGGAATAGGACTTGTCCTGATATTCTTCAAGGTGGTTAATTCCAATCCGTATTTTGTTGTTCCGAGATGGGATCAGCACTATCAGTACCAGGATCTTGCAAGAGCATTTGCACATGGAAGCGTAAGCCTCGAAGATGAGCCGTCTGCCAAGCTTAAGGCGATGGATAATCCGTATGATACGGATCTTAGAACCAGACTTAATGTGGATTACAGATGGGACAGATCTTATTATAACGGCAGATATTATGTGTATTTCGGAGTACTGCCGGAGCTTATATTCTATCTGCCGTATTATCTGGCAACAGGAGAGGATTTCCAGACATATATAGGAATATATATAATGGGAGTGCTGCTTATTGCGGGAACATTTTATCTGCTTGGAAGCGTAGTTGAACGATGGTTTAAGAAAACACCGTTTATTATATACATGCTTGCGTGTGTTATGATGTGTACGGGCTGTGGGGCACTTGCAATTATGATGCGTCCTGACTTCTATTCACTTCCAATCATAACGGCGGTTGTGCTGTCATTGTGGGGACTTGGCTTCTGGATACGGAGTATTAAAGAGGATGGAACATTGTCAAGGCCGCTGCTTGCAGCAGGTTCATTGTGTATGGCACTTGTGTCAGCAAGCAGACCGCAGCAGCTTGTCGTATCATTTACGGCAATTGCACTGTTCTTTGATCCGGTATTTAAGAAGAAGATACTGCTTCTCGGCAAGAAATACGGCAACACTGCCGCATTTGTAATCCCGTATGTTGTCATAGCAATACTGGTAATGTATTACAATTATATAAGATTTGGTTCGCCGATAGATTACGGTGCCAATTATAACCTTACAACCAATGATATGACACAGAGAGGCTTTGTTGCCGGAAGAACTTTCCTTGGAATATTCTCATTTCTGTTTGAGACGCCGCAGACGATGGCGGTATTTCCGTTCATTCAGAGCATTGGAGTGAGCACAACCTATATGGGTACAACAATATCCGAGACAATGTATGGAGGAATTCTTGCATGCAATATGTGGCTGTGGCCGGTAGCGGCAGCATTTCTTGGAAAGGCCGGCATATGGAAGAATAAGAAGGCACTGACAATGATGCGTGCAATGATGATTGCGGGTCTTGTTATTATGGTTGCCGATACACAGATGGCAGGTGTGCTTGCAAGATATGTGATGGATTTCTGCTGGATATTCTTTGTAGCTGCTTCGATAGGCATATTTGCATTGTATGAATACATCAGTGAGAATGGAAGTGAACTGTCATTAAAGCTGTACAAATGTTTTATGATGGTTGCATTTGCCGAAGGTATGTTTTATAATTTTATGCGTATTTTCATGAGCGATACGGAGAGTATTGTTGAGAGCAATCCTGAGCTGTATTACAGGGTAATGCATATTGTTGCGTTCTGGATGTAGGACGTATATGGAATGGAGGAATTATGGCGATTTTAGTAACTGGAGGAGCAGGCTATATCGGAAGTCATACGGTAGTAGAGCTTCAGAATGCCGGCTATGATGTGGTTGTTGTTGATAACCTTTGTAATTCAAGCCGTGAGGCATTAAGCAGGGTTGAGAAGATAACAGGAAAGAAAGTTCCTTTTTATGAGTGTGATATCAATGACCGTGAGGCCCTTAACAGAGTGTTTGATAATGAGAATATCGACTCATGCATACATTTTGCAGGACTTAAGGCAGTAGGTGAATCTGTTCGGAAGCCACTTGAATATTATGCCAATAATATATCGGGTTCACTGGTGCTCTTTGATGTGATGAGAAAGCATGGCTGTAAGAATATTGTATTTTCATCATCGGCAACGGTGTATGGCAATCCTGAATTCGTTCCTATTACGGAGGAGTGTCCTAAGGGTGAGATTACTAATCCTTACGGACGTACGAAGGGAATGCTTGAGCAGATTCTTACGGACATACAGTTCGCTGACCCTGAGTGGAATGTGATTCTTCTCCGCTATTTTAACCCAATCGGTGCGCATGAGAGCGGAACAATCGGAGAGAATCCTAATGGTATTCCTAACAATCTTATGCCTTATATTACACAGGTTGCAGTTGGCAAGCTTGCAAGACTCGGTGTATTCGGCAATGACTACGATACTCCTGACGGAACATGTATAAGGGATTACATACATGTAGTTGACCTTGCACTCGGACATATCAAGGCTGTTGAAAAGCTTAACGGAAAGCCGGGGCTTGCAATATATAACCTTGGTACCGGAATAGGATACAGTGTTCTTGATGTTATCCATAATTTTGAGGAAGCTTCGGGAATTGAGATTCCGTTTGACTTTAAGCCAAGACGTGCAGGAGATGTTCCGATGTGTTACTCAGACCCTTCTAAGGCCGAAAGAGAACTCGGATGGAAGGCAGAGCGCGATCTTCGCAGGATGTGTGAGGATTCATGGAGATGGCAGAAGAATAATCCTAACGGCTATTCCGAAAAATAACCACAAATATGTACTAAATACATATCACCTGTAATAAGATGTTTTAAGAATGTCTTTTGCAGGTGATTTTTTTGTGTAGAACAGAGGGCAGATTCAAATTCTTTAAGAGACTGTGTTTCATGCTGACAGCCGCAGTGCTTATGATGCAGGCCGGCTGTGGGATTATCAGGTCATCACCCGATAAGGTGCAGGATCTTGACTATACTGTTGTGGAGGATGAGGATGTTCCAAAGGAGCTCGCTGAGATGATAGACGCCAGAAAGAATGAACAGATGCATCTTACATATGCAACCAATGAGTATATGTACATAGTTGCAGGATATGGTGAACAGCAGACAGGAGGTTACAGTATAAGGCTCGACAGCATTTATCTTGGTGAGAATGCAATATATATCAAGACGAGTCTTATAGGACCTCAGAAAAAGGAGAACATAAGCAAAGCAAAGACATATCCGTACATTGTGGTTAAGATCGAGAACCGGAGTGAGCCGGTAATATTTGAATAGCTGCACGTCAGCAGTAGGGAGGGACAATGGAACTTGAAAAATATATCGTACATAACAGCGTTGTAAAAAATATCGTAGAGACACAGATAAGCTTTGATCAGGATTTTAATGTGCCTGATTCAAAACCGGATATAGAGCGAATCATTAATAAAAGAGGAACAGTGCAGGTTGACAGTGTACGGATAAATGACGGCAAAGCGCAGGTGTCCGGAGTGCTTACGGCAGCAGTGCTGTATCTCGGTGACGAAGCAGCATGTATGACAGGCAGCATGGAATTTATGGAGAGCATTAATGCCGAGGTTGAATCAGCAGATGAAAAAGTGCAGTGTGATACAAGGCTTGAAGACCTGATAGTGCGTGTGGTTAATTCAAGAAAGATTAATGTGAGGGCGGTAATAACAGTTAAGCTCTACAGTGAAAAATATGAGGATGTTGAACTTCCGTATGAGTGTGCAGCTGAGGATTCCGGTCTGCAGGTAAAGAAAGAGAACATAGGATATGCGCAGCTTACGGTCAATTCAACAGACAGTCTCAGAATAAGATGCAATATTGATATACCGAAAGCAAGCCCTGATATAGCAGAGATTGTATGGGATGAGGTTGATGTGTGCCCTATTGCATTTCATATGACGGATTCCGGAATTAATGCGGAAGTTCTGGTAAATATATTTGCCATATATAGGAGTAATGATGGAATTATGATGTGGCATGAATCTCAGGAAAATGTCACACAGGCGGTTGATGTCAGCGGAGCATCTGCAGATGCGGTATGCTTTGTATCATGCAGACAGCAGAGCGGAAATGTCCAGATAAGACCTGATGCTGACGGTGAGGACAGAGTGCTTGAAGCTGAAGCTGTATGTGAGCTTGGAATACATGCATATGAGGAAAAAAATCATGAAATTGTTACGGACTGCTATATTCCGGCGGGTGAGGCAATAGCCGTAACGTCGCAGGCAAAGCTTCTTAAGCTTATGACACATAATAATACAAGATGCCGTGCCGCGGGAATGCTTAAGACAGATACAGGAGCAATAGGAGATATATGCAGCTGCCGCGGGCAGGTGAAGGTGCAGGATATATCCTATGAGGAGAGTAATGTAGAGGTCAATGGAACAGTTGATGTAAATGCACTCTGTACTGATAAGAGCGGAATGCTCTATTGTGTAAAAGGCGAGATTCCGTTCGGTCAGAAGATAGAGGTACGGGGAATGGAAGATTTTTGCAAAATGGGAGGTAAGAAGGCGGAAGAGGTTATATCGCTTATGATGAATGCTGACCTTGAAAAGATAAATGCAGTGAAAGCTTCGGACGGAATTGAAGTGAAGGCATCAGCAGCTCTTGACGTAATTGTATTCGGAAGTACAAAGCGTGATATTATAGATGACATAAGAATACAGGAGGCTGACAAGGCTGAATACATGTCACTGCCGCTTATTACCGGATATATCGTAAAACCGGGGGATACACTCTGGTCAATCGCAAAATCGCATCACACGACAGTTGATGATATAAAGACATGTAATACGTTAAAAGGGGAAGAGGTAAATGCAGGTGACAGGCTCATACTGATGAAGAAAGGAATCCTGCAGAACTGAAATTCAGATAAAATGATCAATTATAATCAGATAATAAGATAATGATGCCGGAGGGATGACATATTGATGTGCGGCGCGTCTGCGCTGCCTGCAATATGTCATCCCTCCGGCTGTGTAATGTAATTCTATACAGGCTGATTACTTATAGAGGCGTACGGTTACCTTGTTCTTATGTACACCGAAAGCCATTACAAGAATGCCGAGTGTTGTTATTATGAATCCGAGACCGGGCCTTAATGATGTCACCGGTATTGCGTATGATGCGGCACTAAGGAAGATAAAGAGTGCACACTGTATTACATACAGAAGAAGTGATGCAAGCATGACCTTAGATGCAATAGTCTTAAGATCGATCATGACGAGCACTACAACTGCAATGATTGCAAGAATGCAGATCTTGCTTAAGATTCTGCTGATTAAGCTCTCGCTCAGTCCGTTAAAGAATACGGCGATTGCCTGCGCAGGCATATCATTGCCGACGCTGATCTTGCAGAACACGAAGAAGCTTCCGATTATTGCAACAAGTGCAGCTATAAGTATAAGCTTCTTGTTGGCATCTCCCATGAATGATTCGTAAATAGAATCGAAATCCTTAAGCATTACATCCTTCTTAGGAGCATCAGTACCGGCGTCTTCAATCTCTTCAGGTGCCGGCTGGGATGTAGCATCCATCTTCTCAACGGTATCCATGCCAATCTCAAAAGGTTCATCTCCAAGATTGAGGTCTACCTCCTTAGGAGGTACGTCGCCTACATCAACGATTTCAATCTCTTCATCTGCAGTCTCTTCTATCTCGAGCGGTTCGATAACATCAAGGCTGTCATCCTTCAAATCAGGTTCATTATTAACATTATTGTCTGTCAAAATGTAGTTCCCCTTTCAATAAATTATTTATAGAACTATTTTAACAGCATGATGAAATATTTACAAGAAAAAAGTGCCGGGTATTAAGTTTTGGGGAATGTGTGCCGATAATAACAATAAAGCAGAATAATGCTTTTATTTGTGTTACCACGGAGGGTGGCAGTTACACTTCCTTAAGTAAGTATGTTGCTGCAGGATGCGGCGGAATGGAGGAATTATATGAGTATAGGAGCAGTTCAGTCAGGATCGTCATATTCATCATATGAGAGCGGTGTTACAAGAACATCAGGCAAGAGTTCGGATGTATCTGCAAGCAGGCAGGCGGAAGCATCAGCAGTATATGAGGCATCCAAGACTGATAAGACAACATCAAAGACAGCCAATTCAGCACTTATTGCAAAGATGAAGGCAGATACCAACAGCAGAATCAGCCAGATGCAGTCACTTGTTGAGAAGATATTCAAGGATCAGGGACTGAAGATTAATTCTGTTGATGATATGTGGAAGAAGCTTGCTAACGGCGAGTTCACGGCAGACGCTGATACAATAGCACAGGCTAAAGAAGACATTTCAGATAACGGATACTGGGGTGTAAGCCAGACATCAGACAGAATATATGACTTTGCAATGGCACTGTCAGGCGGCGATGAAGAGAAGATGCAGAAGATGAAAGAGGCAGTTGAGAAGGGCTTCAAGGAAGCTACTAAGAGCTGGGGCAAAGATCTTCCTGATATTTCATCCAGGACATATGATGCGGTAATGAAGAAGTTTGATGATTTCTTCAATAAGAATACGACGGCATCAGACTCAGACGCTGAGTAATTAGTATACTCCGGCTAAAGATTGTGTATTGATTATAGAAAAGAGACTGCCGTACCGTGAATTAACTTTTAATTCCGGTACGGCAGTCTCTTTTTTGTGCGGCACCGGGATAATCCCATGCCGCCTATAATTGTTCTGATTCCGTATATTCATCATATTTGTCGGATTTTACACGGTCCCTTGCAAAATCTATAAAAAATGTCTGTAGTCTGAGACGGTTCTGCTCGTACATATCAAGTGATTCATATAATCCCCTGTAGTAGTCAAACAGAAGGCGCTTGGTGCGGACGGTCTTGCGCAAGTCAATATTGCTGTCAACAAGGCTGCCTTTGGTCTTGACATAATAATAAAGCGGCTTTGTAAGCACATATATGGAATCCGCGTATTGAAGAAATTCAAGATTAAACTGGAAGTCTTCGCACCACTGAAGCTCAAGCGGGCACTTTATGCGGTGTGCACGTATAAGATCAGCACGGTAGAACTTATTCCACATAACGCCATAGTAGTAATTAGCCGGGGCTTTCATCATGTACTCGGCATAGGTACGTTTGCTTATCGTGCCTGATACATCAATGTGTCCCTTTGTCGTGAACATGTGGCCTATTACGCGGCGGTAATCACATATTACCATGTCTGAGTTGTTTTTTTCGGCAGCGTTGACCAGGGATTCAACAGCATCAGACGGAATCCAGTCATCAGCATCAACAAATTGAAAATACTTTCCGCATGCGCAGTCCATGGCAATGTTGCGGCTGTCAGAAACGCCGCTGTTACTCTTGTCAATTATAATAAAACGCGGATCCAGGCTGGCAAATTTTTCAAGAATGCGCATGGAGTGGTCATGACTTCCGTCATTGACCATAAGAACTTCAAAGTTGTCAAAAGTCTGATTCCGTATGCTGCACAGACAACGCTCAATAGTCTGCTGTGCATTATATACCGGAATTATTATGCTTACTAATGGTTCCATTACTGTTAATACTCCTGTAAATATTGCTTCGCTCCACTGCTATAATGCAGTGAACCGTCCTCCGTGACGAAGACGGCCTCAACCCCGTCTGTATTCTCAACAAGACTAAGCCCCTTATCAAGACCGAGGGTAAAACAGGCCGTGCTCATGCAGTCACCTGTAACAGAAGTCTTTGAAAATATTGTTACCTGTGTAAGGCCGTTGTTGTACGGATATCCGTCAGCAGGGTTAAGTATATGATGGTAAAAATTCCCGCCATATGTAAAGCATCTTTCATATGTGCCTGATGATACCACTGACATATCTGAAGCATTTACTGAACAGATATATGCGGAAGATTCTGCAAAAGGCCTGCGGACTCTGACATTGAACGCACTGTTGTCAGGCCGGTTACCGATGCATAAGACATTACCGCCAAGATTAATAAGTGCGCTTTTGACGCCGTTATCCGTGAGATAATCTTTAATGCGGTCGGCAATATAGCCTTTGGCGATTGCACCAAGATCCAGCATCATTTTGTCGGGAATTGATACATTATAAGTCCCATCTTCATTTTTTGCAAGTGTTATCCGGTCATATCCTACATATTCAAGGGCACCGGCAATGTCAGAGGTGTCAGGGACAGAAGGATTGCCGGAAGTGAAATCCCAGAGCGATGACACGGAACCGATGCTGATATCAAAACTGCCGCCGGATAATTGACCGTATTCTATGCCGTAAGATATGAGTTCCCCCAATGGTGCACTTACAGTCGTAATCTCGTGACGGTTAAGCCTTGACAGTTCACTGTCGGGAAGAGTGCGCGAAAATATCATCTCGTATCTGTCACACAGATTAAGTGCTTCAGTGAGAAGCTTCCTGTTGGATGTGGTATCGTAGCCTTTGATTTCAACATAGGTATTCAGCTTGAAACCGGACACGCTTAAAGGCTCCGGGAGTGCAAAGGAATGTCCTGCCGGAGAGGAGCATCCGGCCGCAGCTGATAGTGCAGCTGTTAGTACTGATGCAAGCATGCATAGGCATATTATTCTGTATAACCTGTATAATATCTTTTTCATGTGAGGCAAGCCTTTCGATACATATTTTCAATAATAAATGATTTTAGCATGTTAATGTTATGAGTACAATGTGAAATGAATGTGAATTTGCTTAAATTACTTTTAATTTATATGAAAACATGGTATAAATAATAAGATACGGCAGTTATGCGGTATTGTATTTTAGGAGGATTTTGTAATGAGAAAAAGTTATTTGGCAGCAGCACTTATGCTTACCATGGCGCTGACATTTACTGCGTGTGGCAAGCCGGGAGATAACGGAAGCGAGGCAGGAACTAAGGGAAGCACATCCGGTGTGAATTATTCAGAACAGCTTCAGAAGGATTTTGAGACATATAAGCAGTATGTTAATCTCGGAGAGTATAAGGGAGTTGAGGTAGAGGTAGACAGGTCAGCCCTGGATGTTACACAGGATCAGGTTACGGCTTATATTGACAATATAAGAAGCAGTAAGGGTGAGAATACCGAAGTTACAACAGGAACAACGAAGGTCGGAGACAAGATTAAGCTTGATTACAGTGGAACGCTCAACGGAGTGGCATTCTCCGGTGGAACAGCTACTGATGTAGAATATACAATCGGTTCAGGAAGATTTATCGAGGATCTTGATAAGGGACTTGCAGGACTTGAGGTTGGCAGGGAATATGACATACCTTGTCACTTTGATGATTCATACAGCAATTCAGACCTTGCAGGCAAGGATGTTAATTTCAATGTTAAGGTCAATGCAATAGTGACAACAACTCTCCCTGAGTATAATGATGATTTTGTTAAGATGATAGTAGCAACAGGTTCATATGACACTCAGGCACAGACAACGGATGAATTCACGAAGTATGTTGAGCAGACACTTAAGGACAGCGCACAGCAGAGCTTTGACAGTAATAAGTACAGTGCAGTCTGGGATAAGATTAACGAGACAACAACTGTGAGCGGATATCCTGAGGATGAGATTGAGGATCTTAAGCAGACTATCAATGATAATGTTAAGTCAGAATATTCATATTATGGTACTTATTACAGTGGGATAGATTCATTTGAGTCATATCTTAAGAATGTATACGGCTTCGCGGATGAGGCTGCATTCAATGAATATGCTGACCAGTACGCACGCAATTATCTTAAGGAGAAGATGATACTTACACTTATAGGCGAGAAGGAAAGTGTTACCGTATCAGATGATGAGATTAATGAATATGGAGAGCTTATAGCATCACAGAATAATTATGATTCATATCAGAGCATGCTTGATTCGCTGGGGCAGAAGAGTGATGATGTCAAGCTTGAAGTAGGATATGCAGTGCTGGCAGATAAGGTTTCGGACATTCTGCTTAATAACGCGGTAGAAAAATAAAATAGAGAATAAAATAGAATATAAAATAGAATATGATAGTACTTGCAAATATAGTACTATAGGACTATAATAATTTGCAAAGGATAGTTGTACGTAAGTTGCACTTATGGGGGTGAACAACATGGACATTACCGGTTACAGGAATAATTCGGATGGAAAGTCACATTTTGGGGAACTTTCACTTAAAAAAGGATATATAGTCGCTAACGGAGATGAGAATGCATATTATCTGCTAGGCGCTAATTCGGGGTATGCATTTCCGGAACTGATACATCCGGAAGACCAGCCTTCGTTTTTCTCGGCTTATGAGAAGCTTAACGAGGGGGAACAGGATCTTATAGTAAGATTCCGCAATGCTAATGATAAGTATGTATGGCTGTATATTACGATGAAGATTGGCAAAAGGATTATTGATGGTACTGAGTCGGTTGAAATCAGCTTTTATGATATTATGACTATTCAGGGCAAGTTCAGGCATTATATGCAGAACATGAATAAGTACCGAAGATTCTTAGGATTGTCTAACCAGGTATTCTATGAGTATGATTACAAAAATGATGAACTTATGGTATACAGATATAATAATGCCAAGAATGTAATGCTTTTCAGAGAAAAGTTTGCAGATGTTGAACGCAGGGTAGAGTCAGGCGATACGGAGCATTCGGATAAAGCAGCATTTGAAACATTTGCAGAGTGCATCCGCAATGGTGTCGATGGATTTAATCTTAAGCTTAACGGAAGTATATTCGGAGTTCCTGAGCTTGAGTCGGGTTTTGAAGTTAATGGCGGGACCATATACAGTGATGATGGGAAGAGCCTTTCTGTAGGTGTGATGAAGTCAACAAGCCGTTCACATGATGATAAAGCGTATTATCTTACTGAAGCAGCAAGAGATTCGGGAACAGGGTTACTCAATAAGCGTGCCATAAGTGAATATACAATAGAACGCATTAATGCCGGCGGTGATAAGGCAATGTATCTTGCAATCATGGATGTTGACGACTTTAAGAGAATCAATGACACATACGGACATATGTTCGGAGACCAGGTACTGTCCAAGGTGTCAGAGATTATAAGAAGTGTTGTCGGACAGCGCGGCAAGGTCGGAAGATTCGGCGGGGATGAATTCTTTGTATTGTTTGAGAATATACTTGATGAGGCAGAGTTGAGAAGAATCCTGAAGGTTATAACAAAGCATATTCTCTGGGCTTACAGCGGTGTTATTAAGGATTTTGCAGTAACGACATCGATAGGAATTTCAAAGTATCCGGATGACGGAACAGCTTATGATGAGCTTTTTAAGAAAGCTGATAAGTCGCTCTACATTGCCAAGGCAAAAGGCAAGAACAGATATATCATATATGATGAGAGTAAGCACGGCAAGCTTGATGCGTCTGAGGAGAGTGACAGACCGCTTGGCATAAGTGCGGTGCTGAGCAACGAGAAGAAGATTTCAATGATTTCAGAACTTGTACTTAAGCTTCATTCGGACGGACTTGCTGTTCTTGACGAGGCACTTGCCAAGCTACAGGAGTATTTTGATGTTGACGGAATTGCCATATACAAGGGAAACGGTTGGAAACGTGTATATTCGGTCGGTAAGTATATCGGAGCAATAGATAATTTCCCGATGTATGATGGAGATTATAAGTCTAACTTTGACGAGAGCGGTGTCTATTCGGAGAATAATACGAGACATCTTAATACACATTATCCGATGGTATATTCTGCACTTGAAAAGCAGGAGACAACAGCATTTGTTCAGGTGTGGCTGGATGATGGGAATTACGGCGGAGTCATGATATCGTTTGATGTCTTCAATAGAAGCAGTAAGCGTTCTGAATCAGACCGCAATTACATGACAATAGCAGGAAGGCTTATATGTGAACTGGTAATGAACAGTGATAAGTTATGATAATTACTGCTGGTTTATATTTTAACTGGAATTAAAGGACTGCCGGTGTCCTGTGCTGCATGATGACAATGTTGTGCAGTACAGAACCGGCAGCTTTTTTATTTGTGAATATAATGTGAATGAGCATTTTGATATATTGGCGTTATCCGCCGGATGATGTATAATAGGCGGAGAACGATGGAAGACCACTGGCAGCTTACTTGTGGCATTCTAACAGAAAGGAAATGGGATTCATGCATTTTAAGACATTAAGAAAATATACGGCGGCAGCAGCCATATGCATAGCAGCGGTTTCGCTTGCGGCATGTTCATCCGGAGCGGGAGACAGCACGGATGCTGCTGACACAGACGGATATATTGAAGAAGAGTCTTCAACATATGCGCAGCTGCCGGAGAGCAGCCAGAGCAGATTCTCTACGGAGGATATGGTGTTTGGCAAGGCTGTAATGGGAATGACGCCGGAAGAAGTCATGGCAGCAGTTGGGGCTCCTGACGATGATAAGACACCGGCTGCGGAATCGACACCTGAGAGAGTATTCACATATAATGGCGCTGACGGTACGAAGAGTACATTGATATTCTGGAGTGTGAATGGCTCTATGAAGCTGTGCGGAGTTGAAAGCACTGACCCGGCGAAGACATTTACAAGAGGAACACATGCGGGGATGAGTGCACAGGACGTAAGAGATAAGTTCTACAGGGATGCCAACTGCCTTAATGCCAATGTGATGAGCGATGACAATGCAACTATACTAGGCAAGTTCCTATATGGCAGCAGAACACTTGACAGGCTTGAGGAACAGAAGGTTAAGGACCAAATAGAATATGGAATGATTAATTATAATGGCAATGGTGATATGGAGAGTGGTGGCAGTATACTTGAATATCTGAGTTTCCAGCCTCCGTATAAGGGAGAGTTCGCAAGCTACAGTGATGATTACTCACAGCTTATGTACTATACCAATGCGGCAGGCAATGTGACCAGAATATGCTGGTACTACTATCCTGAGGTACAGTAATATATATGATGTATGCATATTTTTTAAAACATTAATGATATTTCTTATTATATGTGTTACAATAAAAAATAATATACTTTAATCCAGAAGGGAGAAGCATCTGGCAGCAGGGGCTGCTGGTGCGGTATGAAAAGATGAAAGACACTACACTTGTAATTATGGCTGCGGGAATCGGCAGCAGATTTGGCGGCGGAATTAAGCAGCTTGAGCCAATGGGACCTAATGGTGAGATTATTATGGATTATTCAATCCATGATGCGGTTGAGGCAGGATTTAATAAGGTTGTCTTTGTAATACGTAAGGATCTTGAGGAGACATTCAAGGAAGTAATAGGCAACAGAATCGCAACAAAGGTTAATGTAGAATATGTATTTCAGGAGATAGACAATCTTCCTGAAGGCTTTGGCGTACCTGAAGGCAGAAAGAAGCCTTGGGGAACAGGTCAGGCAATTCTTGCATGCAAGGGTGTGGTTAATGAGCCTTTTATGGTAATCAATGCAGATGACTATTATGGCAAGGAAGGCTTTGTGAAGATTCATGAATATCTTACTGACGGACATAAGACAGATGTTGAGTATGATATGTGTATGGCAGGATTTATCCTTGGCAATACATTAAGCGATAATGGTGCAGTAACAAGAGGCGTATGTGTTGTTGATGATAATGAACATCTTATCGGTGTTAATGAGACTTCAGGAATTGTAAAGACTGCCGACGGTGCGGCTTATGAGAAGGATGGTAAGCTTGTTCCTATCGATCCTAAGAGCCATGTGTCAATGAATATGTGGGGATTCACACCTGAGTTTCTTGATGTGCTTGACGCGGGATTCAGAGAGTTCCTTGGCGGACTTAAGGAAGGCGACATTAAGAGTGAGTATCTTCTTCCGTCAATTGTTGATTCAATGATTAAGGATGGAAGAGCTGCCGTTACGGTTCTTGAGTCTAACGATAAGTGGTTTGGTGTTACATACAAGGAAGATAAGCCGACGGTTGTAGCTTCCATAAGAAAGCTTATTGACGAAGGCAAGTATCCGGAGAGCCTTTACTAAGCAGGAAGGATACATATAAGAAAGGGAGACGGGTATGAGAAAATTTGCAAGATTTGCATTAATATGGATTCTGGCAGTTATGATTGCCGGAGGCGTTTCATATGGGGTATTGTATAATAAGATTGCACCTGTTTATGAGTCTACATCCAAGCTTTATGTAATACCGGGCAAGGATAGTGAACAGGCTCTTCGTGCAGGAAGCGGCGGACTTAAGGAAGACTTTTCTATCATATTTAAGAGTGAGATAGTTATATCTGAGGCAAAGAGTATTGCAGGTAATTCCGAAGATCTTGCTTCATATCTTACTGTAAGTTCACCGGCAGACAGTAATGTAATTGAGCTTACTGTGCGTAATCCTGACCAGAATACTGCAAAGCAGTATGTTGATGCGATTGCCAGGAGCGCATGCAGTAATGCCAAGAAGGTTATTCCTGTTGAAGAGATATCAGTCCTTCAGGAAGGAACATCCACCGGTGTGGCAATAAAGCCTGATCTTATTAAATACACAGCATATATTACAGCTGCCGCAGCAGCAGTCATATTTGTAATTGAGTTTATAATAGCTCTTATTATGACGGCATTTGGCAAGAAGAAGGACGATGACGAAGATGAGTATGAGCGCTATTACCGTCAGGAGCCTTTGAGACTTGCACAGAAGCAGGAGAGAGCACCTAAGCCATCAGAAGATGAAGATATCCTTATCTGGGGTGATGATGCAGACGCAGGCAATAAGGCGGCGGAAGCTAAGGATGGGGCAGAGAAGGCAGCACAGCATGCGGCTACACAGGCAGCCAAGGCAGAAGAAGCTGCGAAGGCTGCCAAGGAAGCACAGGCAGCACTTGAAGAGGCATATAACAGGATTCAGGAGGCTAAGCGCCTTGAAGAGACTGATGATATTGAACTTGTAGAGCATGATGATACAGCAGCTGAAGCTGAACATACACAGGAGCCACAGGCAGAGAATCAGCCGGAGCAGGAGCCACAGCAGAAAGAAGAACCGGAGGATGACAGCCTTGAGCTTGAAATGGAAGATGCTCTTGAAGAGGAAGAAAAAGAGCAGCTTGTCGAAGCTGTAGTTGATGAAGTTCTGCCTGAAGAGAGCAGTAACACAGAGGAACAGCAGGCTCAGGATGCAGCAGTGCCGGCGGAAGAATCTGATAATACTGCCGGCAAGCCTGCAGAAGAAAATATTGTACGTGGCGCAGATGACCTTGCTTCAAGAGCCGCCGCCGCAGCAGCACTTAAGGCAGCACAGGAAGCCTTGAGACAGCAGGAAGCTGAGGCACAGGCAACCGAAGACCTTGCACAGAAGGCAGCTGTAGAAGAAGCTCTTAAGGAAGCACGTGAGAAAGAAGAGAGAGAAGCAGCTGAGGAAGCAGCAAAAGAGGCAGAACGTCTTGCTGCAGAGGAAGCGCGCAGAAAAGCAATAGAAGAGAAAGAGGCTCTTATAGCTGCACAGAAAGCAGCAGAGGAAGAAGCTAAGCGCAAGGCTGAGGAGGAAGCAAGAATACTTGCTGCACAGAGAGCGGCAGAAGAGGAAGCTAAGCGTAAGGCTAAGGAAGAAGCTGACAGATTAGCGGCACAGCTTGCGGCGGAAGAAGCAAGAAAGGCAGCTGAGGCAGAGAGACTTGCTAAGGAAGCAGAAGAGAGAGCAATTCAGGAAGCAGCTGAAAAAGCACTTCGTGAGACTCAGGAAAGACTTGCAAGAGAAGAGGCAGAAAGAAAGGCTGAAGAGGAACGTCTTGCGGCAGCCAGAGCCGAAGAGGAGCGCATAGCAGCAGCTAAGGCAGCAGCCCAGAGACTTGCGATAGAGAAAGCAGAAGAGGAAGCCAGAATCAAGGCAGAGGAAGAAGCAAGACGCAGGGCAGAGGAAGAGGCAGCAGCTGCAAAAGCTGAAGAAGAAGCTGTAGCCAGAATACTTGCCAGGAGAGCCGAGGAAGCAAAGCGTGCTGAGGAGCTTAAGAAGGCAGAAGAAGCAAAGCTTGAGGAAGAGAAGAATGTTTCAGGAGAGACTCAGGCGGCAGCTGCAGCTCCAAGAGCTAATATCCTTGGAGAGAATTCGAGTACGGAAGTGCTCGGAAGAATACCTAAGTAAGCGGCAGATTCCAAATTTGCAGTGCGCATTGGCGCAGGAATGGAGATAAATAATGTTCAGTGTAAATATTGACAAATTGGTTGCAACAACTCCTGCCCAGGAAAAGGCATACAAGGAGCTGTGCAACAGAGTTCTGGCTAAGGGAAGAAAGTATAAGACACTTGCTGTTATAGGTGAGAGCGGATATGCGCTCCGCCTTGCAGCGGCGATTGTCGATGCCGGTAATAAAGTACTTTTTGTTGATGCTGATGTTACAACACCGGTATTTATGGGCAAATACAGACTTGGTAAGAATCTGGAAGGGCTGTGTGAGTATCTTGACGGAACACAGGACGATGATAAGATAAGATGTCTTACTAACAGAAGTGACCTTAATATAATATTTTCGGGCGAGAGCAGCAGACAGACTCTTTCACAGAATGACGAGGACAGATTAAGGAAATTCCTTGATGACAATATGGATGATTATGATTATATTATCCTTGAGGCCGGAAAGAGTGCAGAAGTAGCAAGAAACTGCAGAGCGTCATTGGTTCTTATAGATGATTCTGAGTATAGTCCAAGGGATGCCAGAGAGAAGATAGAATTCTATGACAACGAGGGATGCCTTGTGCTTGGTGTGGTTATAACGAATGCATAATACAGATAATACGGAAAATGACAATAAAATTCAAAAGTTCAGGCAGACGGTCTGCGATAGTGATAATGTAGTATTCTTTGGCGGTGCGGGTGTGTCGACGGAGAGCGGAATACCGGATTTCAGAGGAGTTGACGGCCTTTACAATCAGAAGTACAAGTATCCTCCGGAAGAGATAATAAGTCATTCGTTTTATATGAGAAATCCGGAAGAATTCTTCAGATTCTACAAAGACAGAATGCTTTATCCGGAAGCAGAACCTTCAACAACGCACATAAAGCTGGCAGAACTTGAACAAAAAGGAATACTGAAAGGCGTTATAACACAGAATATTGACGGGCTTCATCAAAAAGCGGGAAGCAGACATGTGGTGGAACTGCATGGCTCTGTATTACGGAATTACTGTGAAAAGTGCGGCAGATTCTATGGTATCGATGCAATACTTAATGCGGACGGTGTTCCTGTCTGTGAGTGTGGAGGCCGCATAAAGCCTGATGTTGTCTTATACGAAGAAGGACTTAACGAAGCAGATATAAGTGAGGCTGTCAGGCTTATAGAAGAGGCGGATGTGCTTATCGTCGGAGGGACTTCTCTCGGCGTATATCCTGCGGCAGGCCTCATAAGATATTACCGCGGGCATAAGCTGGTTCTGATAAATAAGACACCGACACCGTTTGACGGCAAAGCTGATCTGCTTATACATGATTCGCTCGGAAAGGTGTTCGGAGTCCTTTAGACAGATATACAAACATGTGATGAATGGAGAACGTATATGGTTTATGATGTGGGCGATATCGTGCAGTTAAAAAAAGGTCATCCATGCGGAAGTAATGAATGGGAGATTCTTAGAGTCGGTGCTGATTTCAGGCTGAGATGCTGTGGATGCTCCCATATGATAATGGTTCCACGCAGAATGGTTGAGAAGAATACAAAGAAGCTGATTAAAAAGCAGGATCATTAATTTGAACCTGCTTATTTTTTTTGAGACGGATTAAACTTTTGCTTGCATTTTGTGTTGATGTGTAGTATCATATCTCATTGTGATGTATTATGTCTCATAATATATTTCAAATCCTTGCTCCTTACTGTGATTAAGGGGCCAGAGACCAGAAGGAGGTGCAACGTACATGAACAAGTATGAATTAACAGTTGTTGTTAGTGCGAACGTTGAAGATGAAGTCAGAGTCAATACTGTTGAGCAGGTTAAGGAATTAGTTGCTCGTTTTGGCGGTGTGATTTCTAATGTTTAGCTTTGTCGCAAGTAAAGACTTGCCTAGGTCTGTTATACAAATCTGACG
>ERZ1023633.387-NODE-387-length-18757-cov-10.609935_pt1 | contig 18757 bp, 20 predicted proteins | sample MGYA00380333_ERZ1023633 | MGnify/ENA primary metagenome ERZ1023633 (study PRJEB33179, sample SAMN07448972) | human gut metagenome | biome: Human-gut; feature: Human associated habitat; material: Faeces | host: Homo sapiens | place: India: Bhopal | collected...
CAATACAGACAGATTGATTCTATTTGGATTATTTTTGAAATCAATACAGTCAATTCGTAATCTCTTCACATGAGGCATATTCATTAAAAAAGATATATCAATTTCATGATAGTTTATGAAATGAAAAAGTCGGAATGTGATATCTGGACGTACGAAAAGTATCTGGTCTATTTTTTGATAAGCTTCATTAGGCAGACACTCAGATATCTGTATCCATTTTAGCCTCTTATTATTACTTATCTCGTTTAGCATTTGTTCATTGATATCTGCATAACCAAGCTGACTTAAAATACCATTTTCCCAAGTTTCGTTTCCGATATGAATATGTCTGTCAAAACATATATGAGCTCCCATAATCTTTTCCTTTTTCTAATAACCCTAGTGCATTAAATTCTAATTGAACAAAATCGCTGCGCGATGGCCTGCCAAGGCTGTGGCGCAGTTTTTCTACTTCTAAATAAAAAAGCAGTGGAAACCAAGTCCTACAAGTAGTATTGTTAAGTCACCACAACCAACAATCAAACAGGATCGACATTACCACTGCCTATGAAAAGATTAACACCTAACCGTTCTTTTAGCAAGCGGTTTTATTATTCCAATGCACCTCCATGTAAGCAGTGATACCCGAAATTACTGACTTTACATGGAGGAATTATTATGTACGAAAAATATTTATTACAACTTGAGGAAGCCGGAAAAATCCGTAACCTTAAAGAGCGTTCCATTAACTGCTACAAAAACTATGTTTCTTCTTTCCTTAATTACATGGAAAAGCACCCGGAAGAGCTTACCTGTCAGGATGTCAGGGACTTTCTTCTTGCCAAGAAGGACGATGGTCTGAAAGCGACCACCCTCAACCTTTATAATTCAGCCATCCGTTTTTTCTATCGGAATGTACTTCACGTTCTGTGGGATGATATCACTGTTCCACGCATGATAATAGAGCACAAAAACTCCCAACCGTACTTTCTACTGATGAAATTGACCGGCTTCTTGATGCTACGGATGACCTAAAATATAAAGCCATGTTCGCCACCATGTATTCTTCCGGAATGCGTGTCTCTGAAGTGGTTCATCTTCATTATGGGGATATTTCACGCGCCCACATGCAGATTCATGTACGGGATACCAAAAACCGTATGGATCGTTATACCATTCTTTCCGAGCGGAATCTGGCACTTCTTACAGAATACTGGTTTGCATGTGGAAAACCCCGTGATATTCTTTTTCCGAATAAATTTACCGGGGAATACCTTACCATTTCTTCGGTGGAACAGGTTATCCGCCGTTCAGCAGCGACTGCCGGGTTATCCGGTGTTACGCCTCACTGCCTCCGTCACAGCTTTGCAACCCACCTTATGGAGCAGGGAGTGGAACAACGGAATATTCAGGCACTATTGGGACACCGTGATCCGAAATCCACAGAAGTTTATCTTCATGTCAGCAACAAATCCCTTATGGGCATCCGCAGTCCTTTTGACAGAAAGGATGGCATAGTCAATGGATAAACCCACAGTACAGAATATTTTTCACCGTTTTTATCCGGCATACCTTGATCAGTATTCGCCTTCCCCTGTACAGGCAAAGGTTGCACTTAACATCATGAACTGTAAGACAGGTGCTTATGGTGCAAATGTATGTGTATGTGAGGATTGTGGCGCCGTACAGATTCATTACAATTCCTGCCGTAACCGTTGCTGCCCCATGTGTCAGGCTGTTCCGAAAGAAATGTGGATGGATGCCCGCAGAGAGGATGTCCTGGATGCCCCCTATTTCCATCTGGTTTTTACGGTTCCCGATATTTTAAATCCGGTGATTTACAGTAACCAGAAGCTTCTTTATGATGCCTTATACCATGCAGCTTCTTCGACCATCAGCGAACTGGCTGCCGACCGGGAACATCTCGGTGCAAAGGTGGGATACATCTGCATTTTACATACCTGGGGGTCTGAAATGAACTTTCATCCCCACATCCATACCATTATACATTCAAGGAACTCCTGAATTCCTGTTATGGTATGGACTGGGTTCCTCACTGCAAAAAGACTTTCAATGGTGCGCAGTCTGTGATTAATTATCTCGGAAAATATACCCATCGTATCGCTGTCAGCAATCACCGCATTATCCGCATGGATGATGACACGGTTACCTTTTCAGTAAAGGATTACCGTAATGAGGGGCAATGGAAGGAACTGACCATTTCAGGGGTAGAGTTTATCCGGCGTTTTCTCATGCATGTACCACCAAAGCGTTTTGTCCGCATCCGGCACTACGGGCTGTTATGTTCCCGTACTAAAAACCAGAAGCTTACTCTTTGCCGAAATCTCCTTGGCTGCAGAAAGTATCTTTCCAAGCTTCGAGACATGGAAACGCCTGAAATACTGGAACACCTTTATGGCATCAAAGTATGTGTGTGTAAAGCATGTGGTGGGCATCTCGGAAAGCCACAGATGAGAATGCCACTGCGCTGCTAAAGAGCAACATTTAATACTTTCAAAAGCCTCAGTTTCTGAGGTTTTATCGTCATGCCCATTTGCCTGTTTTTTATAAAATGTTGTAGCTTTCATACCGAGAATCATATATAATCATGGACAGGAACAAAGAATTGAAAATCCATAGGTTGCGGCTACCCGGACGCTCACTTTGTTCAATTAGGTCAAATCGAAAATGGTGTAAACGAAGGGGCAGTTCACTGCAATGTCAAAACTGCTTTTTCGTTTACCCCCTCATCGATTGTAACCTAAAGAATTTTATCGAGCACCCGTGCACCAGGCATTATAAGCTTTTGATGCCAGTTGCTCATCAGATATTTTATTATATTCATCTATTGTAAGACAAAGTTCTGTTGTGTAAAAGCGACAGCAAGAATATGTCTCTTCATTTGAGTTGTAAAACTCGTTTACCGTCATATTGATTCTATTTTTATACCAAAATATCAAACATCTGTATTTTTCATTGGGGTAATTTCCCCATGGAAAGCCTGTTTTTGCTTTTTCCAAAATCGTAATTACATCTTTGGCTTTTACATTAATCCAATCTCCCATATAATCTCCTAATCGCGATATGAGTTTTGTTTGTTAACTTATGGTGCAGCTTACCGTGTAAATTTAATTATTTGGTAATTCTATAATTTTTTACATAAATTTTCTATCCGATTATCGGTAACCATAAATGATATATGTCCCATTTTGTTCGTCGTAAGGAATATTAAGTTTTTGTAAGATTTCCAGAAATTGATCCGTTTCATCAATTACTTTACTTTCTATTAATCGTCCTTGATGTTCCAATCGACGAGGTCTGACTTTAATCCACTCTACAGCATAAAATGGTGTAGCATCTATATCTCCCCCTAAATAATTATCCAGGTAAATTCCCCAATCCCCCGCATAATAAGAATCATTCTCAAATTGATGATATGCGTTCTCTTCCTCATCAATGCTTTTTATTACAAACGGAGGCTGAAAAGGCAGTTTCATTACTTCCTTTTTTAGTTTTCTCCACTTAGTATTGTTCATCATAGAACATAAGCTTTTATCTTGAACAATCCTTTTTATTTTCTCTTTATATCTTTCAGAAGTATTCGAGCCATTCTCCATTATAATCTCCTCCTGCATTCTACAACTGCAACTTTAGATATACCCTTTATCTACAATATAGTGCAGATTACACCGGTTCAACATCCATTGCACATTCCTTGCACCGTTTCTATAATCTTTTATTTGCTGATATTCAGTATCACTTAATGAATCTGATATTTCCCTGATACGATACATAATCCTGTCTGTTCCCAACATCTCATCCAGAAAATCCAGCGCAACATTATAATCATCAAAAACTTCATCAAGAAGATATTGGCATGCTCCGTCGATATCCTTTGCAAATCTTTCCGCAAGATCTACAGCTGTTGCATGAAGGTTTTTGTCAAATAAATTTAAAACAGCCTCAAATTTATCCTCTGTAGATATATCAAACCAATAACTATTCTTTTCTTGAAAGCTTTTTTCCGCAATGATACTATGTATCGTAGACGCGGCTCCATATTTCTTGTATGAAACACGAAAATCCGCATTTATTTCAATACTTTTTCCTGCTTCATTCCACTTGGAAGAAAAGAACAATACTTCAAATACAATTGATCCAACCATTTTTTTCAAAGCTCTACGGCTTTTTAAGTACTTAAATCCTGTTGATTCAGAAAGCTTTGTTATAAATAATGAAATTGTCTCATCAACAGAATTAAATATTTTATTCACTGGCATCTCCTTTGGTAAATATTCAGATTCTAAAATTATCACTCATCAATCATTTCAACTAAAACTGCGTCAATAACATTAAACGCATCTTCCGAAAGACTCCCCAGACCGCTTGCCCGCCATGCTTGTTCGAATGAAATGTTCTTTCTATTGCTTAGATAGATGAATGTGGAATCGCCTGCTGCATTTGGCATTCTTCCCTTTATCTCAAGACGATATTTATAAGTAATATCATTGCAAGTCCACGTTCCATCTTTCATCTGGTAATATGTTTTTACATTGCCCTTTATGGTTTTTTTATCCCCATTACTCTTATTAAGTCCATATGCCACCAGTAAAAGAACAACACATAATACGCTGATTATAAGAGCAATTCTTTTCTTCGTTATGATACGCGCCTCTTGCTTCTTCTTGCGATACGTCTTATAAATATGGTAACAAAAGCGAACTTCTTCTTCACTAATTGCGAGCTGGGAGAATGCTGCTTTCTTTGCAATACGCATGTACTGCTCCCAATCTTCTTTAGAAACAGCCGGATACATTTTCTTTAGACGCGCCTCATATTCCGCATCTGTCATTGATGAAAATTGTGCCGGCACAAGCTTGCGCACATTTTTGTATATTCTGCGGTTAATTCTTTTTACTGCGCGGATATTCTGCTTTTTGTGAAGCTCTTTTAACAGGACGTTTCTATAATTTCGCTGCAATCGCACAACACAATACAGCACAAGTACCAGCACAACAAGAATGATGAGAATACCAATTGCAAAAGTTGCAATTTTCTGTCCCTGTGACAGCGCTTTGCCGCCTCCGGTTCCATTTTCCCCTGGTTCCTGCGTAGATTGCTGCGTCATTTGCGTCTGCGAATCCTGTGTCTGTGTTTCCTCTGTAAGCTGTGTTTCTGTGTCCACAGACTCGCTTGATGTGGTCGCATCTTTTCTCTTATCATGGGCTGCCTTCAGGTCTTTCTGGCTTTCCGCACTTGTCGGTACGTCTGCATTGATTCCACCATATCCCGGTGTCACTTCATAAGGAATCCAGCCAATGCCATCCAGATATATTTCCACCCATGCATGCCCGTTTCGATCAACGACATCCGCTGCGTAGCTTCTATCTTTTTGCACTTTAAAAGATTCTCTTTTTACAATATAACCGGATGCATAGCGCGCCGGCACGCCAAGTTCCTGCAAAATCAGGGTTGCTGCACTTGCAAAATGCATACAGTATCCTTCTTTTCCTTCCTCTAAGAAGTATGCTACCGCATCCTCTCCCGGTGCAAGATCATCCAAATACAAATTATAACGTTTATAGGTATTTAATATGTCTTTTACACTTCTTGCCAGATCAAGCCTTGACATATTCACATATTGCATCATCGCTTCTTCCAATGCAAAATCCTGTACCCCATAATATGCATCATCAACATAATCTTTTCGTGCCGTGTACCAGTCCGAATCCATATAACTGTCTTCCAGAACCGCCTTTGTATACCGGATTACTCCATCGGACGCAGAAGCACTCGGCCTCGCATAATGATTATACGCATACGTATCATACCAGCTCATGGCATCCGGGTCCTCTTTATTCTCGACCCACACAAAATACTGCGCATTCTCATCCATCTTCGTATTTTGCAGCAATCCCTCTGCCTTAACAGAAGATTTCATTCGCTTCTTTTTGACAACAGCATCCTTGTCCACCCACACAGTATCCTTACTGTCTGCCAGATTCATAAAATATGGCACAAGTGCATTGGAACTCCATGCATTTTCATAGGTGATCTCATAGGTTGTCCGCCCATCAATATTGTCATTTCCCTGCGACTGTTCGTAGACATTCTGGCTCAGCAGGACAGCAATATGATCCGGATCATAGCCCGCTTTTTTTGCTTCCCTTTCATAAGAATCATCTAAAGTTTTCCATGTGCCATCCGCATATCGGCCACTGCAGAAATCCTTCAGGTACAAATTGGTCTCCGGCTTTTTTTCTGCGCTGATCGTAAGTATTTTGCGGTCAGAATATTCCGGTGTATTGTTGTCGACCTCTGCCTTATTGGTTTCAACATAAGACGGTCCGATATTCTTTAGTCTATCTTCCAGCTGTGTTTGAAAAATATAAAACTGCTTTCCATTTTTCGCAATTGCTTCGGCCGGACGAACGAACGCTGTTCCTCCAAGCAAAACAATCCCCACTGCAACCACTGCAGTACAGCCCAATGAAATCATCTGCCGGAAAAATACGCGTTCCTGCTTTTTGTGTTCGCCATTTTTTGCCCGGAATGCAACACGTTCCCTTGCATATGGACCGGAGAACAGAAGGAGCAGTCCCGCAAAATAAAATGCAAACCCTTTCCAGGACGGTAGAGCATTCACAAGCAATCCTGCACTCAGGATCGTGATCCCCGGTAACAACAGAAACAGCTTCTGCTTTGTCATATAACGCAGCATCACACCAAACATCAGAAGAAGATACAGGGTAAAACCTAACGCAAGTGGCAGATAGGTCATATCTGCATCGTATCCCTGTATATTGCTTTTGTAATAATCATTCCATGGAATCAGGTAGCTGCTGTACAGTGCCTGATATCCTTCCTTCATGTGTGAAAAATTTTTCCAGAAATAAAGTGCCGATCCAAGGATATAAACAAGTTCTGTTCCCACCGACCATACCGCCTCATATTTTCCGCAAAGCGGTGCCACATGAAACAGCACAATCGCCAGAAACAGAAATACCTGGATCCACACAAACGAAGCTTTGGAAATCGTCCATTCTTCAAGAATGCTGGTTGCCAAAAACACCATTCCATAAAACAACAACACCGTTGCCATGAAACTTCGAACCGCACCCGCACAGTTTTCTGCAAATACATATTCGGTTGTCTTGTTTGTTTTTTGCATTGTATTTTTTCTCATAACATTAATTCCATGGTTTCCATTTTTTCTTTCCAGTCTTTTTCGTCCAATGAAACAATTTCTTTGTCATTTAAGATCAAATGCATAGAAGCATCCAAATACATTGTGTACAACAGATTCTCCCGCTTATATTTTTCTTTGTACATTACCGATAACGGCTGCGGTGCCGCCACATAGCCATCTGCGAGGTAGTAACACAAAAACATGTAAAAGCTTTCCTCATCATCAATCCGGATACGAACAACATCTTTGCGGCTGACACTATACCATGCCACATAGTGCGGACAGGCTGCATCCATCAGGGAAAACACAACTCCTGCCATCACCGTAAGAAACTTTTCTTCGTTTTTGGTTTTTCCCTTCTTCTTTTTCATATTCATATGTGGCGGCTCCAGCAGGAACACAAGCGGACAGGCCTTTGGCTGGCTGTTTTCCCGCACAAGCAGATCATCCGATTTTGCACTCAACTTCCAGTGAATGCTCTGCATTTTGTCCCCGGCGCGGAACTCACGCACCCCAAAGATTTCGCTCGGATCATCTCCCGGATGAAAATCATCATAGATTTCTGCCTCTCCAAAAAAGTTGCGTGTGTGTTCCGATACATGCACACCGACACTGATCAATTCCGGGAAAATCATAACATTGCATGATTGACCGACTTTCTTTGTTATGCAAAAGATACCTGTCAGATCATAGATTTTGATCTTCTTTAACCCAAATTCATAATTTCCTGCATATTCCGGATATATCACCTGTTGATACTCATTTTTTCCGTGATACACCGGTGCACCTTTCTGCCAGGCACGTTCTCTTTTTCCAATGAAAGCATTCTCGCAGGTAATCTGATATTTGATTTTCATACAGCTGATACGGCTATGATTCTTTACGGCAAGCGTAAGCCGGACTTTTTCCCCCGGCTCCGCGACCGCGATTGGGATTTGTATGGCCGCCTCAATTTTCCTGCGATACCAGAGTAAAAATAAAAAAGCGAGCACCAAAAGAATTGCTTCGGCAAAGCCAAGCAATCCAATTGTCACGCTCGAATAAATAAGTGCGATATAAAATGTAAAAACCGTAACCAATGCACCGATCACAAAACTAATCACGCTAATCCACCTTTTCCATATATGATGCCGGCTGCCTTGTATCCGCTATAATCTGTGATAAAATCGCCTCTTCCGTCACATGTGCCACCCGCGCCTTGGTATTCGGCACGATACGATGCTTTGCAACATCCATAAAAATATCGGTAACATCGGACGGAATCACATACTCCCGCCCTTGAAGAAATGCCCAGGCTTTCGCCATGCGCACACAGGCAATCGTTCCTCGCGGGCTGACACCAAGTTCAATGTAATTACTGTTTCGCGTCTTGTTCATCAGGTTTGTAATGTACGCATAAATGCTGTCATGAACATACACATTCTCCACCTGCGCCTGCATGTCCACCAGCTGCTGCGCCTGCAAAACTGCCCGCAACTCACCAAATCCCGCAGCAGTACTTTTGCCTTTTGCAATGGCAATCTCACTCTCCAGATCCGGATAGCCCATGCTCATGCAGATCATAAAACGATCCAGCTGGGACTCCGGCAAAAGCTGCGTTCCGGCGCTTCCTTTCGGATTCTGTGTTGCCATAACAATAAAAGGCTTCGGCACCTCACGGCTGACACCATCCACGGTTACCTTGCCTTCCTCCATAACTTCGAGCAAAGCCGACTGTGTCTTTGGAGAAGTCCGGTTGATCTCATCTGCCAGAAACAAATTACACATAATCGTTCCCGGATAATACACAAATTCTCCTGTATTCTTTTGATACATATTAAATCCAAGAATGTCTGCCGGCATGACATCCGGCGTGAACTGTACTCTGTGATTTTCCAGGCCCATGACCTTGGAAAAAGCGATTGCCAGAGTTGTCTTACCGACACCCGGCACATCCTCTATTAAGATATGACCTCCCGCGAGAATTGCCGCGAAAGCTTTCTGAATGCAGTCATCTTTGCCGGTAACGGCGTGTTTTACTTCGTCCATGACTGCCCTTGCATTTTCATAAATCTGACTCATTGTTGTTCCCCCATATTACGAGCATTCTACTAGCCTTCTAATATAAATTCAGTATAATGCAATTATGGGAAAACAACAATATTGCAGTGGTTAAGATTCTCTTAATTCCAGAACTTTTTTCCCTGTCTGCGGATCTTCGATTCCGAGCAAAGAAAGAATTAACGCCATACGCATATATTTTCCGTTCTGTACCTGCTGAAAATAAGCTGCTCTGTTGTCATCATCCACATCGTAAGCGATCTCATCAACACGTGGCAGCGGATGCAGTACCGGCATATTTTCCTTTGCCAGCTGCAGCTTTTCCCGATTGAGAACATAAGTGTCCTTCAGACGAATATAATCCTCTTCATTGAAAAAGCGCTCTTTCTGCACTCTCGTCATATAGAGAACATCCAGCTTCGGAAGACTGTCCTCCAGACTGGACACTTCCTCATACGGCGTATGCGTCGGCTCTAATGTTTCGTCTACAAGATAATCCGGGATTCTGAGTTCTTCGGGCGAGATAAAATAGAATTTGTTTCCTGTATGGCGCACCAGACTCTTCACCAGTGAGTGCACCGTTCTTCCGAACTTCAAATCTCCACAGAAACCGATCGTCAGATTGTCGAGTCTTCCAAGTCTCTGGCGAATGGTCATCAGATCGATCAATGTCTGTGTCGGATGGTTATGTCCGCCATCTCCCGCATTGATGACCGGGATTTTCGAATACATGGATGCACAAAGCGGTGCCCCTTCCTTTGGATGACGCATGGCAATAATATCTGCATAGCAACTGACGACCCTTACGGTATCTGCAATCGTTTCCCCTTTGGAAACGCTCGATTGTTCTGCACCTGCAAATCCAATTGTCTGTCCACCAAGACTGAGCATTGCCGACTCAAAAGAAAGCCTCGTTCTTGTGCTTGGCTCATAAAAAAGCGTTGCAAGCTGTCTGCCGTCTGCTGCATGGGCATAAGCTTTCGGATTCGCAGCGATCCGGTCTGCAAAATCCAGCACTTCATACGTTTCTTCTACTGTAAAATCCAAAGGACTTATCAAATGTCTCATAACCACTCTCCTTTTGTTAAATACTGACTTCTCTCTGCACCTACGGATATGAACTGTATTTCATGCTGCAGAAGATCCTCTAATGTCTCCACATATGCCTTTGCCGCATTCGGCAGTTCATCATAGGTTTTGCAGCCGCTGATGTCTGTCTGCCAGCCCGGAAGCATTCTTACAATCGGTGCATATTCTTCGAGATCCTCTACCGGATCAAAGTCTGTCACTTCCTGATTTCCCTTTTTGTAGCCCACAATCACAGGAATTTCTTCCATCATGCTGAGCACATCCAGCTTGGTTAATGCAATCTTGTCCGCATTCTGGCACTTTAATCCATACCGGCTTGCAACCGCATCAAACGGACCTACACGACGTGGACGTCCTGTGGCAGCACCATATTCTCCACCAAACTTGCGCAAAAGTTCCATCCAAGATTCCGGCATGGCTTTTTCTGCGGTAAATGGCCCTGCACCTACACAGGTTGAATAAGCTTTCAGCACACCAACGACATGGTCCAGCTGCTTTCCCGGTATCCCTGCCCCGATTGGACCGTAGGCAGAAATTGTGGAAGAACTTGATGTATATGGGAAAATGCCATAATCAATGTCCCGCATAGCTCCAAGCTGTGCCTCTAAAACAACCCTTTTTCCTTCCTTTAACGCTTCCTCGAGATAAGCACCTGTGTCTACTATATATGGCCACAACTCTGCTGCCTGATCTTCACACCAGGAAAGCAGTGCCGGATAGGACATCGGTTCCTGATGATAGCATCCTGCAAGTTCCAGATTCTTTGCCTCGAGCATCATTTTCAAACGGTTCTGTACGGATTCCTCTTTTAGATGAAGCAGGTCCCCAAGACGCAGTGTTTTCTTTCTGTATTTGTCACTGTATGCATAGGCGATGCCTCTTTTTGTGGACCCAAATGCCGCTCCGTTTTTTGCAAGACGCGTCTCTTCGAGTTCATCCTGAATTTTGTGCCATGGCATCGAGATTGTTGCCCGTTTGGAAAGTTTTAAGTTCTTTGGTGTGACCACAACACCTTTTTCCCTGATCTGTGCGATTTCGTTTGTCAGATGTTCCAGATCTACCACCATACCATCACCAAGTACACATACCACATTCTCATGCAGAATACCGGATGGCAGCAGATTTAAAACAAATTTTTGCTGTTTGGCAACCACCGTATGTCCGGCGTTATTGCCTCCCTGATAGCGGACAACAACATCTGCATTCTCCGCAAGCAGATCGATCACACGACCTTTTCCTTCATCTCCCCAGTTAATTCCTGTTACAGCTGTAAGCATATTTTATCCTCCTTCTTTCGACACTATCTTTGAACATCAACCCATGCATAATTTGTTATGTGCAATACCGGAATGTCCGGTCGGTAAGTATTCGCGCAAAAATAAGTCCGAGCGGTAACGATACAATAATCATAATCGCCGCCGCAAACCATGAAACCGCCTCGGTCAGTGACATAATTCCAAAATTATAAATCGCACGGTACAGATATAATCCCGGCACCATAATTACAATGGATGGCACCGTCAGTGAAATTCTCGGATATCCATGATTTCTCTTGATAATGGATGCGAGCAGACCTGCCGTCAGTGCTCCTATAAAAGCAGCAGCCGCAGATGGCATCCCTGTAAAATCGACCAGTTCCAGCCGCAATGTATTTGCAACGGCACCGATACATGCCGCCGTTGCTGCCATATAGACCGAGCTGTTAAACATGATTGAGAAACCGAAAACGCCGCAAAAACTGGCAATCAGACGTAAAAACAAATGCGTCATATTTCCCAGATGCAAAGCTGCAAAATCCTGTGGCTGAAGCTTTAACAAAAGCGCCATGATCCATGCAAACATTGTCGCAACCAGAACAATAATGATGGAATAGGTAAGCCGCTCCAGACCGGATCGCAAATCCAGTTTTGCCAAGTCAATTCCACTTGTGATAAACGGAAATCCCGGAATAATAAACAACATAGAACAGATATATCCGGCCTCGTGCACTGCGGAAACGTGAAACAGCAGCTCTGCCATATGCAGACAGACCGCATACGTCAGACATGCAGCTGAAATAGATACTGCAATGTTCAAAAACAACGTGTAATGATGTTTGATCAGCTTCATCCGGATAAGGTTACCAACACCGGCTGCAATAAATGCAAATATCATCTCCACGGGGCCACCACCCAGCAGAAATGTAAATCCACAACATGCAAGTGCCGCTGCCAATCCGAGTTTTACCGGAGAATAGAGTGCATGAATCTGTTCAATTTCATCCAGCCTCTTGTGGATTTCTTCGCCTGTCAGATGTGCTTCCCGGGATGGAAAACTATCTACAAACTGTTCCATCCGATAAAGTTTGGAAGTATTTACTCCGGTATTTGCAATACTAAGAGACTGGGAAACACACTCTTTTCCGTCAAAACAGTTAAACTCTATAGACATCAATCCCACATCCACCGTACAGGTTACTCCCAGTTCCTTGGAAAGCCGGTTCATAGAAGTCCGCACACGCCATGCTCCGGTTCCACAGGAAAGCATGATCAGACCAACTCTGCCGATAACGGATGCCTTTTCAATCAGTCCTGCCTGCTGAATCAGCACTTCACTGTCATTTCCTGTATAATCATGCCATGGAATTTCCATATGATTTTTTTCCATAATTTCTACATAATCATTTTTCGCCATAAATAATCTCCTCCGCTTTCGCAACATGGCGTTCGAGATTTTTCAGGAAGATTGAATTTGGAAGGAAAATTCCGATTTCATCATACCGGTTGTTATTCTCCACCAGCGAATCCTGTCCATAAAATACATAAGCCATTGGAAGATTCTTTTCCAGCCGGATCATAAGATCCCACACTGCGGAATACGCTTCTGCCTCCGTCTCCTTCTCCTTTACGGTATCCGGCAGTTCACGAATGAGCAGCACACCCGTATTTTTCTCAAGAATCTTTTGTTTCACATCCATGTGATCCGACTGGTATTCATGGCTGTAACGGTATGCCTGTGCAAAATATATATTTTTCTGATTGCCGAGATCTTTGTATACCTCATGGAAATGCCAGTATTCTTTCTCATGAACTGTGCCTTTATATGCCGGAAGCAATTGCCCGTTTTCATCCGTCATGATAACCGGATTTTGCTTTCCATCTGCATCAAAACGATAGGGAATCAGAAATGAATTTCTCAACAGATCAAACAATGTATTCTGGCATATAGCCATAAGAAAGGCCGACATGTCCCGGTTCGCATACGCATTGAACAAAGCCTGTGAAAATTCTGCCGGAGAAATTCTGGCATCCGAATCATCATTGCAAAATAAACAGTTACAAAATGTTTCCTGTAACTTTCCACATGCCCATGGATCGTTTAAAATTTTCTGAAATAAAACCTCTGCCCTTTCCTCTCGTGGAAAAATCGTCTGTTCCTTCATGCTTCATGCGCTTCCTTTCTTGCTTTTTTCATCTTCTATGATTATACTTTTGTATTAGGAATAAGTAAAAACTATAATTGATATGTTATAAATAACATTTTGATATGTCAGAGGATTTCAATCGATGAATGTAAATTTTGAATACTACCGGATTTTTTATTATGTTGCAAAATACCACAACTTTACCAAAGCCGCACATGCACTCAGCAGCAGTCAGCCGAATGTGACACGTGCCATGAATTGTCTGGAGCAGCAGATCAATACAACCTTATTTGTCCGCACCAACCGGGGCATTCAGCTTACCCCGGAAGGGGAAAAACTTTATACCCATATTTCCGCTGCAATGTCACAGATTTTTGCCGCAGAAGAGGAATTATCGGATAGTACGGGGCTGTCACACGGAAGCATTGCGATCGGTGTCAGCGAGACCGCCTTAAATATTTTTCTTTTTGATAAACTCAAGGCGTTTCATATGACCTATCCAGGCATTCGCCTGAAACTGTACAATCACTCCACCCCACAGGCCATTGATGCTGTAAAAAGCGGAAAAATCGACTTTGCTATTGTATCAACTCCTGCTTCCGTGGAATCACCGCTCAGACAGATTATGCTGCAGCCTTTTCAGGAAATTCTTGTCGGTGGCACGACTTTTACCGCCCTTGGCAGCCAGGAACTGTCACTTGCAGAATTAAAGAACTATCCGCTGATATCGCTTGGGCGTGAAACAACGACGTTCCAGTTTTATCATTCGCTTTTTCTCTCTCACGGACTCGAACTTGCCCCTGATACTGAAACTGCCACAACCGATCAGATTCTCCCTCTTGTCAAATGCGAGCTGGGCCTGGCTTTTCTTCCGGAAGCAATGGCACGTGAATCTATTCAAAAAAGAGAAATTGTCCAGATATCACTGAAAGAAAATATCCCGGAACGAAATATATGCATGGTATACGACTGTCAGCATCCGCTGAATGCAGCTGCCCGACAGTTCCGAAAAATGATTCTGGAAGATCATTTGTCATAGTTTAAAATAGGGCTATTGTTCATGGTGCAGAAGCTTTCGGTATGTCTGATCCATTCCAAATGCGCCAAGCGGTGCCGTAATGATGATCGCCATAACAGCTACCGACAGCACGATCTTTCCACATGCCAGTCCTGAAGCTAAAGGAACCGAGCCGATTGCGGCCTGTACCGTCGCTTTCGGCAGATATGCGATCACACAGAAAGCGCGCTCTTTCCACGATAGATTTGTCTTTGCAACACAAAGTAATACCCCGCATGCACGAAAAAGCAATGCAAGCAAAATCATAGCAATTGCAGCCAGTCCTGCCTGCAAGGTATAACGGATATCCACTGCTGCACCGACCAATACAAATAAAATGACTTCCGCAGCAATCCACAACTTTCCAAATTTTTCTGACAACCGTTTCGAAACAAATGCCGTGCTTTTTAACTTCAGCACACATGCCATACTAACGACTGCCAGCAATCCGGAAACTGCCACTTTTCCTTCCAGCCATCCTTCTACCGCAACAAGCAAAAAGGAAACTCCAAGCACAATAATAACTTTTGTGCTGTTTCGCACGCATTGTTTGTGTGCATAAGATGTCTCAAAAAACAGATACAGCCCATATCCCACGACTGCACCCAATAAAATTCCAAGCACAATAGAAACCGGCACATTTACAAAATCCAATACATCCGCATTTCCGCCCTGTGCCATGCTCAAAAATGTTGTGAACAATACGATCACAAAAATGTCATCGCAGGATGCCCCCGCCATGATCATCTGTGGAATTGCTTTCTCAGTGCCATATTTTGATTCCATCAGATTTACCATACGCGGAACTACTACCGCCGGAGATACTGCTGCCAGCACAGCGCCCATGACAGCCGCCTCTACATGGGTAATTCCCAGAATCCATGGCGCAAGCAATACATAGCCAATAATCTCAAATGATGCCGGTACAAATGACAGCATAATTGCCGGTCTTCCCACCTTTTTCAAATCATTCAAATCCAGCGATAATCCGGCTTTCAGCAGTATAATGATCAATGCCATCTTCCGCAGATCCGCAGAAATTGACAAAATGGATGGATCCAGAAAATCCAACACATACGGTCCCAACACAATTCCTGTAATGAGCATTCCTATGATCCTCGGAAGCTTCAGTCTCTGGCAAATTGCCCCCATTGCCAGCCCGACCAGAAAGATAAGTGCCAATGATGTTAACATAATTTTTTCCTCCTTTTTGCACTAAACTGGTTCTGTCAACTGCTGTGAAATTTCTTTTGTTAAATATCTGCAATAACAACTTCATTTCCATGCTCTCTGATGATTTCGATCAGATCCTGCGTTTTCATCCACACCGTTGCAGTATTTTCATTCGGATGAACACCTATCAATCCTTTGTTTTCCGTAAGTTCTCTATCAAAGAACACCTTTACCTCTTTGTCCTGATCATTCATTATTCCCAAAGGTGTCACCGATCCAGCAATCAATCCGAGTTTTTCCAACAACTCCTGTTCCGAAGCAAAACTCAATGGACGTGTCTGATATTGTTTCCGAAACTCTTTCAAATTGACTCTCTTACTGCCCTTTACTGTAATCAGATAATAATTTTTCTTCTTGTCATCCCGAATAAAAAGCGTTTTTGCATCCGCTTCGGGATATGGAATTTCAATTTCTGCAACCTCTTCCATATTGTAGACTGCCTTGTGTTCGGTTACCTCGAACCAGATATTTTTCTCCTGTAAAAATTGGTATACTTCCTGTTTGTTCATATCTCATCCTCAATTTGTTACTTGTAAATGTGTTCTGTTCATTTCCTCATCTGAAAGCAAAAAATATTTATACCGTACTTTTCCTTTCTGGTCAGGGACCGGATCATCCCATGTAACATCGATTTGATACCATACGCTATCTACTTCCACACGATTCCATGCATGATTGATGCCACCTGTGAAATCCCCATTGGATGTTGCTTCTCCGGAGACTAACTTACACGGAATATTCAGTTCATCCATAAATGCCTTAAATGCAGCTGCGTATCCCTCACATACGGCCTTTTTATTTATCAACACCCCTCTTGGGCTATAAGAATCTTGTGGAATTGTATCATTTACATAATTTTCATAATCATACTCGCAATTAAGAACGATATAGTCATGTACCGCTTTTACTTTATCACAATCAGACATTTCTGGTGTAATAATATTCTCTATAGTACAATCAATTTCATTCTTAATATCATTGTCAATTAATGCAATATTATCAATCTCCCATATAGAACCTGCGTGCTCATAATTTGAACTGTCAGAATCCTTTTCTTTTGCCCATGTAGACATTGCGCCTAGAATGCATATTGCAAATATTAACATAAGAATATGAGATGGTCTTTTATTTTCCTTAAACTTGATTGTTTTTATAACATTTTCTCCTATCTTTCTCCGTATTTGTTTCTTTATTATCTTAACATAAAAAAGCGATACCACATAGATATTTCATCTAATGATATCGCCTTTTCTGCTAATTAAATACTCTCCAGTTATACAGAAGAAACAAGCCCAGTATTCCTCCAAACATATAAATTACAGGTTCGCTTTTCTTTATTTCCACACATTTTGTTCCCGCATTACGAAATACAAGCGAAAATACCTTCCAACAACAATATCCAACCAAAGCCCCCAGTGTATTCATCATTAAATCATCAATGTCTGTTGTCCTTATGTTAAATAACTGACAGATTTCTATTGTCAATGACATCAGAAATCCCATCAAAACTACTTTTTTTGCATTTCTGAAATTTTCCCAGATAAGTGGCAATAAAAATCCAAGCGGCATAAACATAATGATATTTAAGATATATGTCATTGCGCCTTCGGAAGAAAATGGAATCAGATTAATACTGTTATCCAGCTTTCCATAAGTGATCAAATCCCAAATCGATCCGATTCCTGCGGCTTCCTGCACTGCAAGATATCCATAAAACATATAAATATAAACCCAGATAATATGTCGTACCTTGTACGCCTTATCTGCTGTCATTCTTCTATTCCAAACCAGCCATACCGTTCCCGGCAATAAAAAACAAACCAATGAATATATATAATATTGCATCCTCATATCCCCCTGTTTGCTTTTTATCATATTGTTTTGCTCATTAAGATTCAATGGGGTAACGAATTAAGGTTTCATGAAGAACTATAAATGTTTGTATGTTTCTTTTTCCAAATCTATTGATTTAAAGCATATACCAGCTGTGATACCGAAAAATGCTTTGGATTCAAGTAATTAACTTTACTGTCAATCAGTTCAAAAGCTTCAAAATCAAATGGAATATTTTCATCCAACATAAAATCATCATTTATCCAAATAATATCCTGTAAAAATTCTGGAATATTTACTGTACTCACACATAGCAACTCTTGATAAAAATTATCCACCTCTATATATGTAATGCCATATTCTTCTGTTTCTTTTTTTAGTTTTTGTGCTATTTCCTTTTTTACAAAGGCAATACTCTCATCTGCCATATAATATGCCACAATGTTTCTTTCAATCAATTCCACACTATCATCTTTATCAATCGAGGCATCATAATATAATGTTTCAATTTTATTATCAGGAATCGAAGCTCCTGACAAAAAATAATTACCAATGTATGCTTCAAGCTTACCACATAACGATATCCAAGAAGTATTCTGATTTTTATTTTGTTTATTGCTTAACATACTAATATCTATCATTCATGCCGCCCCACAAACTATCGGGTTTACCACAATAGTTTGCATCAATAATACTTAATGTTTTCTCTATATTATTAATCATATTTCTAATCTCTTTGCTCCAAACTTGAAGTTATTCACTTATAAATTGTTTAAAGGCTTCGCTTTCTATATTACCAGAACCAGTTAGTTCATTACCATCTTCATCAAACTTTATGTAATCCATGGTTCCCTTCGCTTTTTATGACTATAGCTATTCTCCACTGATATTTTCATCAATATACTCAAAATATGGCTTCTTATATACTTCTTCA
>ERZ1023633.397-NODE-397-length-18624-cov-27.090096_pt1 | contig 18624 bp, 19 predicted proteins | sample MGYA00380333_ERZ1023633 | MGnify/ENA primary metagenome ERZ1023633 (study PRJEB33179, sample SAMN07448972) | human gut metagenome | biome: Human-gut; feature: Human associated habitat; material: Faeces | host: Homo sapiens | place: India: Bhopal | collected...
GTCCACTCATAGAGTTTGCCATCCACCTTGAAGCTGACAGTAAAGTTTCCGCTTGTGATGGTTTGAGGAATCAGAATCGCCTCATAGGTAGCTGATGCCTTGGTGATGACTCCGTTTGCGTCCTTACTAAATGGGGTTTCGCCGGTATAGAACGGAGTGATGGTTTTTGAATTTTGGTTAACATGACCACTAAATGTAAAACCTTCGGAACCTCTATACCAATATTTTGCCTTCTCCACAGAACCGTCAATCTTCACATCCGTAATCTTCTTTTCAACTTCCTCCTTTGAAAACTCATATTCACTTCCCAGTTCGATGGTGAGGTTGATTTTGCTCATGGCATGTTTAAAATTAACGCTGATACCATCAGTACTAGGTATTACTGTAGTAGTTGGCATGCCTAATAAATCAGCTCCTTTCAATTTGTCCTCCGTACTTTGGTCTTCGGTGGTGCTGATATATTCATTATCTTTTTCCTTGCTTCCAGCCCAAATGTAAGCAGTATTATTCATGTTAGCCCAAAGCATGGTGATTTCATCTCCTACATTTCCAGAAATGTCTTTATAGGTTTTCCAGCTATTTCCCTCCTTTTTTACATTAACACGATAGTTATATTTACTATCTATATTATCCCAATTATCCAAATCTTGTATAACAAACAACCAAAACTTTTCCGGCAGCACGTCATTAGAATATCCCGCACGTGTTGTTGGCTCATCCACGCTAACGTTGAGCTTGATAGGAGTATCTGCCAGGAAGTCCTGGCTGATATTGTCTTCGTTGGTACAAGCAGTGAAGCTGAGTGCTGCAACAGCTAAAGCTAAAATTTGATGTTTCATACTTGTTAATAATTTTTATGTTTACAATTCGGTTCGTTAATTCATTTTTTCCCAGCCAGAGGGATGCGATAATCCCTATCTCGCCGTCATCGGAAATTCCACCGTCATGCAGAGCCTTTCTCCCTGCATCCGGAGCCTTGCTCCCGACATGCAGAGTCTTCCTCCCCGGCAGACAGAATGTCCTTTCATACCGCAAATATACAAAAAATAATTCAAACAGATAGTTTAATTCCTCTAAAAAATAGTTTCATTCCTATGATTTAGGTGTTTCATTGGGGGGAATGAAACTATTGGAATTAACATTTTATACATTTTTTAAAGTGAAAAAGGTAAAAAAGTGAAAAAGTAAAAAAGTAAAAAAATCCGTGAGATTCGTGAGATCCGTGTGGGAATTTAAAGGGGTAAAAAGGTAAAAAATCTGCGAATTGAAAATCGGCGGCCGAAGGGAAAGCCAAATCTGCGTGACTTGAAACATCAGGACTACGCAAAAAAAATCTGTGTGCATCTGTGAAATCTGTGGGACAAGAAACAACTCCCACAAACGTCGCAGATTTTTACCAATCAAAACCTAGAATTCCAAAACTTTTCCCCGAAATCTCTTGCAGATATGAAAATAAAGTCGTAACTTTGCGGAAAAGTTCATTTAAAAGACAGATTAGGAATTATGGTAGAGACAAACGATAGAAGATTGCCTGTTGGTATCCAGTCTTTTGAGGAAATCAGAAAGCAAGGATATTTGTATGTTGACAATCTTTTTGAAACTTGTTGGCAAAATATGAAATATCTTCTTTAAGTTCTTTTTTATACAACTTTAAGTTAAAAAAGTTGCTCGTTTGGGAAACTTTGGCTATTTTTGCCCCAAAAAGAACAGATATGAAAAAGAAATTCGATAATACAGATAATATCCTGGGAGGCATAGTGAAAAAAGTTCGTCAGGAAAAAGGGCTATCGCAAGAGGCTCTTGGAAAATATGTGGGATTGGGCAAAAGCAGTATCAGTAAGATTGAGAGTGGCAAGACCAATATCTCTATAGATGATGCTTCTGTCCTCCTGGAAGCTATGGGCGAGAAACTTAGTGTGTATATAGACAGCCAGTATCCGTCTGCTGAGACTATGATGAAGGCAACTATCTTTGTCACAGTTGCAGCTTGCTGGTTTGCAGAGGACAAGAAAATTACCAAACAGAAAGCTTTCAACTTCCTCCAAAAGAATCAAGGCATCAGATTTTTGGAGGAGAACTGGGAAATAGAGCAGACCCTGCCAAGGGAGCAAATCATAGAGGATTTGACCCGTGTCTGCAATAACCATATCGCAAAAGCAAAGAAAAAGGAAAGGAGGGTAATCGTATCATGAGGTTGCTGCATGGAAGCTATACAGAGATTCTTACTCCTGATCTCTCCAAATGTAAAGGGAAAAACGATTTTGGCAAAGGATTCTATCTCACTCCAAATTGGAAAAGAGCTTGGCAAATGGGCAAACGCAGTGCTTTTCTTCATGGAGGAAAAATTACAGTCAATGCGTTCCTGTTTTATCCTAATATAGGTGAGAAAAAAGGACTTCAAATTAAAATCTTTGAAGGATTCACAACAGAATGGGCAAAGTTCATCCTCCAGAACAGGGAAGAAAGCGGATTCAAGCATGACTACGATATTGTTATTGGACCCGTAGCAGATGCCTTCATTGATCAAGAAATAAAAAACTATATTCGCCAATGTGGGGAAGCTTATCTTGATGAAAGCAACTTGAGTATTCTGGTTTCCAGAATATCCCAATTTGGACTTAGCTATATACAATATTGCTTTTGTACACAAAAGGCTATTAATGAACTTATTAAAGATTGAGAATATGGGAAATAAGTATAATTATGAAAACGTATTAGGTGAAATTGCTTGTTATATAGCAAAGGAATGTAACCTTACTCCTAGCGAAGCAATTGGTGTGGTAATGAACGATGATTGCACAGATGCAGTCATTGAAGAAATTCAAAAATCAGACAAGATAGATATAGAAGCTTTGGCCTCTCGTTACTTGACGGAGGAACTTTGCGCTGTAGATTTTAAAACAGATGGTTATGAAGTACTTAGATCCTAAGGCAGACCTCACGTTCAAGAAGATATTCGGCAATCATCCTAAAAGACTGATCAGTCTTCTGAACGCCCTCCTGCCACTCAGCGAAGAGGAGCAGATACAAGAAATCAAGTATCTGCCTACAGAACTTGTGCCCGAACTGGAAGGTCACAAGAATACGATAGTAGATGTACTCTGCACCGATGCCAGAAGCAGGAAATTCTGCGTAGAGATGCAGATGGAATGGTCCAACGCTTTCAAGCAGCGCGTACTGTTCAATGCCTCCAAGCTCTACGTGAGTCAGGCGATGAAGCGCGAGAAATATAGCGATCTTCAACCGGTATATTCCCTGAATCTTGTGAATGACATCTTCGAGCGTGATACTCCTGAATTCATCCACAACTATCGCATCGTGCACGATAAGGACAGCAACAAGGTAATCGAAGGCTTGCATTTCACCTTCATAGAACTCCCTAAGTTCACTCCTCATTCCATCTCCGACAAGCGCATGATGGTATTGTGGCTCCGTTTTCTCACGGAAATCAATGTCAACACCCAGGAGATTCCTTCCGATCTGCTTCGTGACCCGGAGATAGGAAAAGCCGTAGAAGAGTTGAAAATCTCCGGCTTTACAGATGCCGAACTCAGAGCCTACGACAAATTTTGGGATTCTGTAAGGGTAGAGAAGACTCTTCAGTACGACAGTTATCAGCAAGGTATGGAGAAAGGCATGGAAAAAGGCATGAACCAGCGAAGCCTTGAGATAGCCAGAAACCTTCTGTCCCTGGGGCTTCCTGTCACTCAAATAACCCAAGCCACCGGCTTGACGGAAGAAGAGATAAGACAGATGAAACTCTAGCCATGCAGCGCCCCATCAGACCACATAGCGCCATCCATCGGTATCCCTGATACAATATAAAAAAGGGTCTATACGCCACCCGTTCATCGTGGCATATAGACCCTTTTTCTGCGCTTTTTTTAATTTTTTCCCTTTTTTTCAACTTTATTTCTCATTATTCTCGTATTTCTCGTTAACCCTAAATAGCACCATCCAAATGTTGTATCTTTGCATTGTCAATCAAGAGAGATTGACTGGAGTTAATTCACTAAATTAATAATCACTAAAAAATTTTGTTATGTTGTTGTTCAAATTAGTTAAGTGTACCAACAGCCTCATCAAGAAGGCGTTCGGCAAGTTTTATGCAAGACCTGTTGTGACCCACACCATCGGCATCGCCGAACTGGCAGAGCACATGGCTTCTCACAACACCCCTTTCTCGGCCGGTACCATCAGAGGTATCCTCACCGACATGGTGGTCTGTGTAAGAGAGCTGGTCATGCAGAACGTAGCGGTCAAGATTGAGAACCTCGCAATTTTCAGCATCGGTATCCGACCAAAGAAGGGAGCCGACAGCGAGGAGGAATTCAGCGTGGCTAACCACATTGACGGAGTGAGACTCCGTGCCCGCGCCACGGGTAAGTTCTCCAACAACCAGCTTGACCTGGAGGCTACGCTCAAGAATGTGAAGGAGCTTACCAAGAAGAAGGGCAAGACTTCTGATACCGGATCAGATACGGGTTCAGACACCGGATCAGATACGGGTTCGGATACCGGAAATCAAGGGGCAGGCTCGGATACCGGGAATCAAGGATCAGGCTCGGACACTGATTCCGGTCAGATGGGCCTCTAGAGAAAGAAGAGAACTAAAAGAAGAGAATCGCGCTAAATAATATTCATACGTCAAACCACGGTTAGATAATCCGGCGAAGGGATGCGACAGGAGCATTCCGATGGTAAACAGAGGGGACAGCATTCTGTCCTGACAAGTCCAGACATTTTCATCACCATGTACGAGTGCTTGGGCATTTCCTTCGCTTGGGTTATCAACCCTTTTAAACCACTAAAAAAAATGAAAAAGATTAATTGGAAAACTGTCATCAACTTCATCATCACTGTTCTTACTGCCATCGTAAGCTCTTTCTTTGTAGCCAGCTGCAATTAGAACTAAATTAACCACTAAAAAAAAGGAAAACTAAATTAACCACTAAAAAACTCTGTGATTATGCAGAACAGTAGAAAAATCTCATTGATTGTGGTACATTGCAGTGCCACCCGCGTTACCCGGAACTTCACGGTAGAAGATCTGGAGGCAAGCCACCGGGCTCGCGGTTTTTCAGGAATAGGTTATCACTTCTACATCACCAAGGACGGCGTTATCTATCCCTGCCGTCCGGAGAACAAGATCGGTGCCCATGCCCGCCACTACAATGCCCATTCCATCGGGGTTTGCTATGAGGGCGGACTGGACGAGAACGGGCACCCAGCCGATACCCGAACCCCGGCACAGAAGGACTCGCTGAAGACGCTCCTCAAGAGTCTGATTCTCAGCTATCCTGATGCCAGGATTCTGGGGCATCGCGATCTGCCTTACGTCAGAAAGGAATGTCCTTGCTTCGACGTCAAGGCATGGCTGGCGCAGGAATACATTATCTGATGGTTGCGCCGAAATACTTTACGAACCTGATCTTCTTGCCATCCATGCGGGCTGGCTTCTTCCACTCGCCACCCAGGATGAGGACGGTAGTCTTCTTGCCTGCCGGAATGGCATCAACAGCCTCCTGCAGCGTGAAGAAATCACCTCTACCCTCCTGGGATACCACATGGTCGAAATGGCGGACGTGTTTCTTCAATGCCGGAACCTGCCTGCCTATCTCATCAGCCAAAGCGTTGGCTACGATGCGGGCTCCATAGATGTTGTAATGGGTGTTGTCTTTCTTGCCAGCGGGAACCTGTGGGTTCTCGCCTGGCAGGAACCACATGTGAAGCTTGCGGCTGCCCTCGATGCCCATGCTGGTCTCGATGTCGTGGGTAACCTTGGTGGCATCAACGAAAGGAACGTTCAATGCCTTTGCCACATGACGAGGTGCTACGACATAGGCTCCATGAGTATCTATCAGGGTATCGCTGTTGATGAGCTCCTTGCCGTCATACTTCTTGTTGCGCAGCTTCTCATCATCATCATTCTTCAATTCTCCGGAATAATAGCAACGGCGCACTACGGCATTGAAAAGCACCGGAATACCGCCCTTGGCACGGGTCTCGTTCACGTACTTGGCGAGATTGGCATCAAAGGTGGAACCCGGATCGGTATGACGGTCCGGCTTCGGCTTTTCGTCGTTATGTCCGAACTGGATGAAGACATAATCGCCCGGCTTGATCTTGTCCAATACCTTCTGCCAGCGGCCCTCGTTGATGAAGCTCAGGGAAGAGCGACCGTTGACGGCATGATTGTCTACGATGATCTTGTCATCGAAACAACCCTGCAGAACCATACCCCAGCCTCGCTCAGGACTAGTCTTGTAATTGCTTTTTTCGGCTGCGGTAGAATCACCTATCACAAAGATGGTGGTGGTCTTCGTGCTGGATGTCATCAGGAATGCCAACAGGAAGACGCATAAAATTGCCTTTATTTTCTTCATTGTTTTGTAGTTTAAGAATTTGTCATTACAGAATAAAAAAACTCGCCCTGCCATACCATATATTCACATACACAAGCATGAGAGGACGAGAACTAAACTTTTAAAAACTTATTTCTTTACAGCAGCAATCAGCTCCTCGGTAGAAACCAAGGTCTGTTCACCGCTTTCCATATTCTTCAATGTAACCTTGCCCTGAGCCATTTCGTTCTCGCCTGCAAGCACTACGAACGGAATGTTCTTGGCATTGGCATAGCTCATCTGCTTCTTCATCTTCGCCTTATCAGGGAAAATCTCTGTACGGATGCCGGCTGCACGGGCTGCACTGACGATAGGCAGGCAGTAGGCAGTCTCCTTCTCACCGAAATTGATGAAGAGCACCTGGGTGGTATTCACTGCCTCCTTAGGATAGAGATCGAGCGCATTCAGCACATCATAGATACGGTCGGCACCAAAACTGATACCTACACCACTCAAGCCAGGAAGACCGAAGATGCCGGTAAGGTTGTCGTAACGGCCACCACCGGTGATACTGCCCATAGGAGTATCGAGCGCCTTCACCTCGAAGATGGCGCCGGTATAATAGTTCAAGCCACGAGCCAGTGTAAGGTCGAGCTCTATCTCGTTCTGCAAGCCTACAGCCTTCAAGGTATCGAGGATAAACTTGGTTTCCTCTACTCCCTTCAAGCCCACTTCCGAGCCTTCGAGAACCTTAGAAATCACTTCAAGCTTCTCATCGTTTGTACCTGACAGAGAGATGATTGGCTGCAACTTCTCGATAGCTTCTTCAGAGATACCATCCTGACGAAGTTCCTCGTTAACATTGTCGAGACCAATCTTGTCGAGCTTGTCGATAGCCACGGTGATGTCTACAATCTTCTCAGCCTCACCGATAACCTCAGCGATACCAGTCAGAATCTTTCGGTTGTTGATCTTGATGCAGACGCGCACACCAAACTTGGTGAAGACGGTATCTACAATCTGCATCAGCTCTACCTCATTGAGAAGAGAATCAGAGCCAACGACATCGGCATCACACTGATAGAACTCACGGTAACGACCCTTCTGAGGGCGGTCAGCACGCCATACTGGCTGAATCTGATAGCGCTTGAAAGGCATCTGGAGTTCTTCACGATGCTGGACAACGTAACGGGCAAAAGGTACGGTCAAGTCGTAGCGAAGTCCCTTTTCGCAGAGCTTGGCAGCCAACTTGAGCGATCCGAGCGAATGAATGTCCTCATCGCTCACCTTGTTCATATAGTCTCCTGAATTCAAAATCTTAAAGAGCAGCTTGTCGCCCTCCTCGCCATATTTTCCCATCAGAGTCTGAAGGGTCTCCATGGCAGGAGTCTCAATCTGCTGGAATCCGTAAAGGGCATATACGTCCTTGATGGTATTGAAGATGTAGTTACGCTTCGCCATCTCTACAGGACCAAAATCTCTCGTGCCCTTTGGTATACTTGGTTTCTGAGCCATGTTGTATTAATTAATAATGTATAATTAATAATGTATAATTAAGAATTAAGAATGAAATTCATGGTCTGAAACATGAATCCATTCTTAATTCTTTTTTATTCTTAATTCTTGATTATTTACGTACGATAGTCTGAGCACGGTCTGGACCAATAGAGATGATACCGATCTTGGTCTCGAGGAACTCCTCTACGAATGCAATGTAGTCCTTGAACTCCTGTGGGAACTGATCCTCAGATGTGAACTGAGTCATATCTGTCTTCCAGCCCTTGAACTCCTTGTAAACTGGCTCAACATCATCAATTTCGTAAGGGAAATCAGTTGTAACAGAACCGTCCTTCAACTTATATGCTACGCAAGCCTTGATGGTATCGAAGCCATCGAGCACGTCACTCTTCATCATGATGAGCTCGGTAACACCGTTCACCATCACAGAATACTTGAGCTGTACGAGGTCGCACCAGCCGCAACGACGCTCACGTCCGGTAACAGCACCATACTCATGACCGAGTTCACGGATCTTGGCACCTGTTTCGTCGAAGAGCTCTGTAGGGAATGGACCTGCACCAACACGGGTACAGTAAGCCTTCATGATACCATAAACATTACCGATGCGGTTAGGACCGACACCCAGACCGACGCAGGCACCCGCACAGATGGTATTGGAAGAAGTAACGAAAGGATAAGAACCGAAGTCAACATCGAGCATGGTACCCTGAGCACCCTCGCAGAGAATATCCTTGCCGGAACGGAGCACCTTGTTGATTTCCACCTCACTATCGATGAACTTGAACTGCTTCAAGTATTCGACACCCTCCATCCAGGTCTTCTCAACCTCTGTGATATCGAAGTCGGTATAACCGAGACTAGCGATGGTCTTAAGATGAGCAGTCTTGTGGGCAGCATACTTCTCCTCGAAATTGTCGAGGATATCGCCAACGCGGAGACCGGTACGGCTCACCTTATCGGTATAAGTAGGACCGATACCCTTACCGGTAGTACCCACCTTGTTCTTACCCTTAGAAGCCTCGATAGCAGCATCGAGCACACGATGAGTAGGCATGATGAGATGAGCCTTCTTAGAGATGAAGAGACGACTCTTGAGGTCGTGACCGCTCTTCTCCAAATCCTTAGCTTCGCCCATGAAGAGGTCTGGAGCCAAGACTACGCCATTACCAATGATGTTTACCTTACCACCCTGGAAGATACCAGAAGGGATAGAGCGGAGCACATACTTCTCGCCTTCGAACTCGAGGGTATGACCTGCGTTAGGACCACCCTGGAAACGAGCAATGACATCATACTTAGGGGTCAACACGTCAACCACCTTACCTTTACCTTCATCGCCCCACTGCAAACCCAGTAGGACATCTACTTTACCTGTGTTCATTTTATTATAATATAAAATTATTTAGACTTTTCATTCTTGTTGTTGCGGAGTCGCGTAATCTTAGCCTGGCAAGCACTGCACACGCCATAAATATATAGCACGAAGGCGTCCTTACGGAATCGCTGCAATTTGGTTTCGCTGATGGCAGCCTGCACCAGGGGTGCCTGCACCTCGGTAACTCTTCCGCATACGGTGCATACCTGATGCACATGGTTTTCGTTGCTGGAACTAACCTCATATTTGGTTCCATCCACCAGATTGTGTCTCACCACCAATCTCAACTCCAGGAAGAGATGGATGGTATTATAGAGCGTGGCTCTGCTGACTCTGAAATTCTTCTTCTCCAGAGCAGCCCCCAGCGCTTCTAGTGTGAAATGTCCTTTCATGCTGAAGACAGCATCAAGGATGGCATATCTTTCCGGGGTCTTGCGATGCTGGTTCGACTCCAAATACTGATCCAGGATTTCTCTTGCCTGGGCTTTCATTTTTTCACTCATATTTCTTCATTAGTTACATAAAACGCACAAAGATAGTCATAATTTGCGATATGAGGAAAAATCAAATTTTAAAAAATCTAAATTGCCATACATTCTTCCACTTTTGAGCCTTTTCAGCTTTCATCCTGGCGATTCCAGCGACAAATCCGCTTACAGTCCATACGTATTTACATGCTGGCTATTTCTTCATAGATGCGCTGTACGGGAAGCCCCATGACATTGAAATAACTGCCCTTCAATCCGGTGCATCCGACATAGCCGATCCATTCCTGAATGCCGTAGGCTCCTGCCTTGTCGAATGGCTTGTAATGCGAGATGTAATAACTGATTTCGGCATCGCTGAGATGCTTGAACGTCACCTCGGTAATGACCGAGAAATGGCGCTGCTGGCTGCGGGTGGTCAAGCATACGCCTGTTACCACATGGTGGGTCTTGCCGCTCAGCATCCGGAGCATGCGAACGGCATCCTCTTCATCCTTCGGTTTTCCGAGAATCACGCCCTTTCCCTCCTGATCGTTCTGCTCGTCAGCAGTTGGGGCAATCACAACGGTATCAGCTGTGAGAATAAGCGTCTGGACTGCCTCCTCACCTTGCTTTTCTGAAGCTTTTTCTGAAGGGTTCCCGGCTTGTTCTTCTGAAGCTTTTCCTGAAGGTTTCCCGGCTTGCTCGTCTGAAGCTTTTCCTGAAAGATCTTCATCAAGAAGTCCTCGATATGCCTCAGCCTTCTTACTGGAAATATATTCTGCTACCTCATAGGCATCAAGAGTTTCGGGATAGCTCTCGTCAATACCCTTGATTACCTTTACCTCGAAAGGTATATCCAATCCGGCTAGCAGTTCCTTGCGTCGTGGCGAATTACTCGCCAAAATAATCTTATAATTCATTTTACTTTGAACTTGGAACTTTGAACTTGGAACTTTATGATTACCATCCAAACGCCTTGGCGCTGGAAAGCCAATGGCCCTTGGCACGCAGCACCTGCTCTACAATATCCCTGCCTACTCCTTCGCCACCATTGGCTGAAGAAACATAGCGGGAAATCGACTTGATGTCTGAGCAGGCATCAGCAGGACAACATGGACATCCGCAACGGCGCATAACCTCATAATCAGGAATATCATCTCCTACATAGATTATCTCCTCATCGGTAAGCTGATACTTCGCCAGGAACTCATCATAGGTATGAATCTTCACGGCACATCCCATGAAAATATCCTCTACCCCCAAACCTTCATAACGCTTGCGTATCGCCTCGGTGGTACCACCCGTGAGAATGGCTATGCGCAATCCCATCTTCTGTGCCAACTGAATGGCATAGCCGTCCTTGATGTTAACCGTGCGAAGCGGTTCGCCAGAACTGGCCAGCGTAATGGTCTGTCTGGACAATACGCCATCCACATCAAATATAACTGCCTTTATCTTATCTAAATCGTAATTTATCATACTTGAAACTTTGAACTTTGAACTTGGAACTTGGAACTTGGAACTTGGAACTTTGAACTTTATGATTAGTAAAGCTATTGAATTCTTCACTCTTCCCTCTTCGTTCTTCACTTAATTTCGCTCTTCACTTAAACGGTGGATATTCATGCTCATCCGGTCATAGATATCCTTCACCAGCGGATTATTCTTGAGAAGCTGGCTCTGAGTCCTGATTACATTCTCATCATATCTTACCGCCGGACCGGTCTGTGCATCCTTCGGCGCCATCTGATGCACCTTGGCTGCCGTCTCGTCAATCAGCGGAAGCATCACATCAAACGGAATACCATGCTTCTCAAGAAGCTCGGCACTGATGGCATAACAATGATTCACGAAATTGCAGGCAAAGACGGCAGAGAGATGAAGATACTTGCGAGCCTCGCTCGACAAACGGTAAACCCGATGGCTCAACTGAGAAGCCAACGCCTCGATGGCAGCTGTCTCCTCTTCGCCCGAACCCTCTATAAAACAAGGTATCTCCTCGAAGGAAACACGCTTCTGTCGGGAGAACGTCTGCATAGGATAAAACACTCCGTAATGGCGAGCCATCCCCTGGAAAACATCAATGGATACAGAACCTGCGGTATGAAGAAACAGCTTGTCTTCCCTGCCCCTGCAAAGCTGAGGAATAAGCACTGGAAGCGCATCGTCCTTCACGGAAAGTATATAGACATCGGCATCGGCTCTCACCTGAGATATATCAGTGACAGCTGCCCCACCCGCAATCGTTGCCAAAGTCTGCGCCGATTGCATCGTCCTACTATAAACCTGTAAAATATCGTGACCGGCATCGGTTAAAGCCACAGCCAAACTGGTGGCCAAATTGCCAGCACCTATCATAATTATCTTCATAATGTGCAAAAATACTAAAAATAAGTCATACTTTTGATAAAAGACTTGCATTTTTATGATTAATTTATTATTTTTGCAAAAAACAGAAGAAAGTGAAAGATATGAATGATTTCAGCATCAGGATATATACAGAAAACAAAGAGTTGCCCGAACTCCTGAAAGGCAACTTTTTTCACAGCAAAGAGCTGTTCCTGATAGAGGAACAGACGCCCAAAGACACCCCTTACATGGCCGTAGCAACAAGAGACGGCAAAGTAAGAGGTCAGCTGCTTGTCATCGTACGCAGACGAGGCTCGCTCTTTCCACCTTATTTATATACGCACGCGCATGCGCATGGTGAAGGATGCTATGCGGATGAGAAAGAGACCGAAACCATCTTTCCACTGCTGCTGAAGGCTATCACCCTGCAGCTTCGCCACCGCCTCTGCTTCTACATCGAATTCTCGGACATGAAAAAGAAAATGTTCGGATATCGCTACTTCCGCCGACTGGGCTACTTCCCCATTGCCTGGCAGGAGATACACCATTCGCTCCACAGCAAGGCACCGGAAAGCAGACTATCTGCCAAGACGGCAAACATAGTAGAGCGCATGACGGCAAAGGGAGTGGAAAGCCATGAAGCCACATCAGCTCAGGACATCGCCCTCTTCCACCGGATGCTCAAGAATTTCTATCGGTTCAAGCTGAGAAGATTTGTCCCAGCCCGGGAGTTTTTCATGCATTTTGCAGGAAGACCAGACAGCAGGATTTTCGTTACTACCTACAAGGGGAAAGTGATAGGAGGCTGCGCCTGCGTCTTTTTCCAGGGCAATGCCTACCTTCTTTATGCAGTGGGCAAGCGCAAGAGCCGAATCCATCTGCATCCAGAAACCATGACCATCTGGTATGCCCTGAAGTATGCCTACGACCACGACTACTCCCATTTCCGCTTCATGGATGCGGGATTGCCATGGAAGCAGAACCTGTACCGGGAATTCCTCCTCAGCTTCGGCGGAAAACCTGTAACAAGCTACAGATGGTTCAGATTCTATACTCGAATCATCAACAAAATCTTATATTGGATTTACAAACAGTAATAGACTGGGCTTTCGCATAGGGGGAAGTAAGGGAAGTTAGAGGAAGCCCCTAGAGGGGCTGCAGCTTTACAGACCAGCCAAAGCCCTATCCAGCGCCATGAGTCCACGCTCGGTACAGAAGCCCCTGATAACCGTAAGCACATAATTATCATAAAGTTCCTGCATCGAATAAGTGCGATAAAGCTGACGGTGCATGATTTCTTCCATGGTAACATGCCCCACTTCAGACAACACCTCATAATTGAGATCAGGGCGGAACAGTCCCTCCTTCACACCTGTAGCAAAAAACTTGCTTCTCTCCTCACACTCCTTAGAATGATACTCGCGCATGAATTCCACAACACGGGGAATCTTATGGATCTCCTCATAGAAAACCACTCCCACCTGCTCATTGCGGCGCATCTGCTGCTTATACACATAACTGATGATATCAATCACATTGCGGGCTTGCGTATTGGCAAACTCTTCCAGCAACTGCAGTTCTTTCGCCTGCTGCATCTTCATGCCAGCAAGCAAAAGCTCCTCCTTGTCACCGAATATTTCATAAACAGTGCGCTTAGATACATGAAGTCCGCTAGAGATTTCATCCATCTTAACCGCTTTTACGCCTCGTTTGTAAAACTCAGCCATGGCATAAGCTATAATTTTCTCTCGTAACTCTTGCCTATACTGATTAATTTCTGCCATATCTATATGTCAATTTATATGCTTGTAGACTTATTTTTGTGCAAAGATACAAAAAAAATCAAAAAACCATTCGTTTTTACTAAGTTTTTTATTACCTTTGCACAAACTTTTAGAAATCGCTGCTTAAAAGCACGAATCTGTAAGAAAATAAAACTTCAAACCAATATATTATTATGGTAAAAATCACAAAAGAGGCGGCTCTTCTGTATCATGAGAATGGTCGTCCTGGTAAGATTGAGGTAAAACCTACAAAACCTTACCACACACAGACAGACCTGAGCCTTGCTTACTCTCCAGGCGTAGCATTCCCTTGCCTCGAGATTCAGCAAAACCCAGATGACGCATACAAGTATACTGACAAGGGTAACTTGGTAGCAGTAATTAGTAACGGAACTGCCGTGCTCGGTCTTGGCGACATTGGCGCCATGAGCGGAAAGCCAGTTATGGAAGGCAAAGGATTGCTTTTCAAGATTTATGGCGGCATCGACGTTTTCGATATCGAAGTGGCTGAAAAAGACCCTGAGAAATTCTGCGAAACCGTAGAACGTATTGCTCCTACATTTGGTGGTATCAACCTGGAGGACATCAAGGCACCTCAGTGCTTCTATATCGAGGAGCGCCTGAAGAAGAACCTTGACATCCCTGTCATGCACGATGACCAGCACGGTACGGCAATCATCTCTGCTGCCGGTTTGAAGAACGCTCTCGAAGTGGCCGGCAAGGACATCAAGAACGTAAAGATCGTCGTAAACGGTGCAGGTGCTGCTGCTATCAGCTGTACAAAACTCTATGTTGCTCTCGGTGCACAGATCAAGAACATCGTGATGCTCGACTCTAAGGGCGTTATCACAAGCGACCGTGAGAACTTGACCGAACAGAAGAAGATGTTCGCTACCGACCGCCGCGACATCCACACACTGGAAGAGGCTGTAAAGGGTGCTGACGTGTTCGTTGGCTTGAGCAAGGGTAATGTTTTGACTCAGGATATGGTTCGCTCTATGGCTGACAGCCCTGTTGTATTCGCCTTGGCTAACCCTGTTCCTGAAATCAGCTACGAGGATGCCATGGCTAGCCGCCCAGACGTACTGATGTCTACCGGCCGTTCAGACTATCCTAACCAGATTAATAATGTAATTGGTTTCCCATACATCTTCCGTGGTGCGCTCGACGTTCACGCACGCGCCATCAACGAAGAGATGAAGATGGCTGCCGTTCATGCTATCGCTGATTTGGCAAAGCAGCCTGTACCTGATGTAGTGAATGATGTTTACCACGTCAACGACCTTACATTCGGTCCTAAGTACTTCATTCCAAAACCAGTTGACCCACGTCTGATTACTGAGGTTTCTGCAGCAGTAGCCAAGGCTGCCATGGACAGTGGCGTTGCACGTACTCCTATCACAGACTGGGAGCAGTACAAGCAGCAGTTGCGCCAGTTGCTCGGTCAGGAGACCAAGCTTACCCGCAAGCTCCACGATACAGCCCGACTTCACCCACAGCGCGTAGTATTCGCAGAGGGCGGTAACCCTACCATGCTGAAGGCTGCCGTTCAGGCTAAGAGCGAGGGTATCTGCCAGCCTATCCTGCTGGGCAACCCAGATCGTCTGAACCGTGTGGCTAACCGACTGAAGCTCGATCTCTCTGACATCGAAATAGTAGATATGCGTGCTGACAACGAGCAGGGTCGCCGTGCCAAGTTTGCCAAGCACCTGGCTGAGAAGCGTGCTCGTGAGGGCTACAGCTTCGAGGAGGCTTACGATAAGATGTATGAGCGCAACTACTTCGGTATGTCTATGGTTGAGCAGGGTGATGCTGATGCTTTCATCACTGGTCTCTATACTAAATACAGCAACACCATCAAGGTGGCTAAGGACGTTATCGGTATCCGTGACGAATACAAGACATTCGGTACCATGCACATCCTCAACACCCAGAAGGGCGTATACTATATTGCTGATACATTGATTAACCGTCACCCTGACGAGGATGTCCTGACCGACATCGCCAAGTTGTCTGCCGGAACAGTGAAGTTCTTCAACGAGGAGCCTGTCATGGCCATGTTGAGCTACTCTAACTTCGGTACCGACAACGTAGGTTCTCCTGTCAAGGTAAAGAAGGCTGTTGCTGAAATGCAGAAGGAATTCCCTGAACTTGCCATTGATGGTGAGATGCAGGTGAACTACGCTCTCAACAAGGATCTTCGTGATGAGAAGTATCCATTCTCTCGTCTCAAGGGCAAGGATGTCAACACATTGGTATTCCCTAACCTGAGCAGTGCCAACGGCGCTTACAAGCTCCTTCAGGCATTGAATCCTGAGGCAGAAATCATCGGTCCTATCCAGATGGGTCTTAACAAGCCTATCCACTTCACCGATTCTGAGAGCAGCGTTCAGGACATCGTTAACATTACTGCAGTAGCAGTGATTGATGCTTACGTAGAAAAGATTAAGAAACAGAAATAAAAGGAATTTTTTTTTCCGTATTCTCTTTACATCTAGCGAGATGGTTTTTAGAGAGTACAACAATTGGGCTGGGACGTGATGTTTCGGCCCTTTTTTTATTATCTTTTATCAGTTTTTAGTTAAAAAAACTTTAATCAACATTGTTGTGTTCCCACACGCCACATTCCTTTATAAAATACTGCTCAAATAATTTGGTAATATTAAAAAAAATGTATACCTTTGCAGCAGTTATCCTGAAAACAATCTTTTTACCTTAAGGGAAACTAATACCTATTGAAGATTTGGAGCGGTAGCCTGTGAAGGTCATCGCTTTTTTTATGCCCTATGATGAAGACAAATATAAGATTATATAAAAAACAAAGGCTGCAATGTTGTTATACATTGCAGCCTTATATTTTATATCTGAACCTTTCAGATTATCCGAAGTTATCATACATGATGCTCTCAGGATCTACTCCCAGAGAATCCAGATAATCGGTAACGGTCTTGATCAGCATTGGAGGTCCGCAGAGATAGTACTCGCAATCCTCTGGTGCCTCGTGATCCTTCAAGTAGGTATCACGGATGCAGTTAACAGCAAATCCCTCGTAGTACTTCACGCCCTGAGCATCTGCCACTGGGTCCTTGCGGTCCAATGAAAGATGGAAGTGGAAGTTAGGGAATTCCTTCTCAAGCTCCCAGAAGTCCTCCAGGAAGAATGCCTCACCCAATGCACGCGCTCCGTAGAAGAAGTGAAGCTCACGGTCGGTAGTATGCAATGTCTTGGTCATGTGCATAATCTGCGCACGCAATGGAGCCATACCGGCACCACCACCAATCCAGATCATCTCCTTGCCAGAAGTGAAGTTAGGATGGAAGTCACCGTAAGGACCACTCATCATTACCTTGTCGCCTGGCTTCAATGAGAAGATGTAAGAAGAAGCGATACCTGTTGGTACGTTCTGGAATCCTACCTGTGGACGTGGCAAGAATGGAGTTGTGGCGATACGTACGGTCAGGGTGATGATGTCACCCTCGTCAGGATAGTTCGCCATAGAGTAAGCACGAACGGTAGGCTCTGGATTGTGAGCCTTGAGAGAGAAGATGTTGAACTTCTTCCATGCTCCGATGTACTCCTCGCCAATGAGATCCTTGTCGAAGTCCTTGTCGTAATCGATGCAGTCGTATGCAGGAATCTTGATCTGAGCGTAAGAACCCGGAACGAAGTCCATGTGCTCGCCTGGAGGCAGAGCCACCTTGAACTCCTTGATGAATGATGAAACGTTCTTGTTGGAGATAACCTCGCACTCCCACTCTTTCACGCCCATCACACTCTCAGGCACCTTGATCTTCAGGTCGCCCTTCACCTTGCACTGGCATCCTAAGCGCCAGTGGTCCTTGATCTGCTTACGGGTGAAGTGAGGCTTCTCAGAATCGAGAATCTCGCCGCCGCCCTCGAGCACCTGAACCTTACACTGGCCACAGCTTGCCTTACCGCCGCAGGCAGAAGGCAGGAAGATGCCGTTCTCATTCAGCGTAGTCATCAAACTGCTGCCCTGAGGCACGTTGATGGTCTTGTCGCCATTGATTTCGATATTTACATTTCCGCTAGGGCTCAGATACTTCTTAGCCACGAGCAGGATGATAACCAGCAGGAGAATCACCACGAGGAAAACTCCGATACTAGCCAATATAAATGATGTATTACCCATATCTATAGTCCTCCTATTTTAGATTTTCAAGCCTGAGAAGCAAAGCATAGCCATTGCCATGAGGCCTACTGTGATAAATGTGATGCCGAGTCCCTGCAATGGCTTTGGCACGTCGCAATACTGCATCTTCTCGCGGATGGCTCCCATCAGGACGATGGCGAGAGTCCAACCCAGACCGGAACCTACGGCATAAACGATGCTATCCCATACTGAGGTGATAGCCTGAGTATTGGCAGGATCCATCAGGATGCGCTGCTGCATGAAGAGCGATGCACCCATGATGGCACAGTTTACGGCAATCAATGGCAGGAAGATACCCAAGGCTGCATAGAGCGATGGTGAGAACTTCTCTACAATCATCTCGACCAGCTGCACGATACCGGCGATGACGGCGATGAAGAGGATGAAGCTCAGGTAAGTGAGGTCAACACCCAGAATGCCATCGGCGCTGAGCACCTTGGTCTGCAACAGGTAATCTACAGGCACGGTGATGAGCAACACGAAGGTTACTGCCAAGCCCAAGCCCAAAGAGGTCTTCACGTTCTTGGATACTGCCAAGTATGAACACATACCCAGGAAGTAGGCGAAGATCATGTTATCGACGAAAATCGAACGGAAAAACAAACTTATT
>ERZ1023633.401-NODE-401-length-18570-cov-48.031434_pt1 | contig 18570 bp, 8 predicted proteins | sample MGYA00380333_ERZ1023633 | MGnify/ENA primary metagenome ERZ1023633 (study PRJEB33179, sample SAMN07448972) | human gut metagenome | biome: Human-gut; feature: Human associated habitat; material: Faeces | host: Homo sapiens | place: India: Bhopal | collected...
TAACACCCATTAACCAAATATCCTAACTTGATTCCTGGGTGCAAAGGTAAAAGGAAGAAAGAGTCAGAAGGATCATCAGCCTTTCGCACAGCCTCATCCACCAGATCCTTCATCTTATCCGTCTCCTCTTTTGATACAGGATAAACATTATCCCAGTCAGTACTTCCCTTTTCCATGTCCTTAGCCTTGACATGTGAGGAAGTAAACAAAGCCTGGTCCAAACATTCCCAAGCTGCTAAATTTTTCTGTTCGTCCATCATTACTTTTACGGTTTTAGTTATTAATGAATGAGTCCACTTGAAAAAGTAATTTTTGAGAAATTCTTCAAATGTAATCATCTGATAATCAAATGGCGTTTTGTAGGATAAAAAACCAAAAATGACTTTTTAAAGTGGACTCAGTAAATAATTATTGCCGTCCGGTAAAAATAAAGTGTAAGCATTCAGGCTCATATTGACAGAAATCAAAGCGAATAGCGCATAAAAGCGCTAAAAATTTTAGAAAATAGAGCTTTTTCTTATGCTAATTTTCATTTCTGAGTTATTACCGGACGGCAAAAAAACTCTCCAGTTCTCCCTAAAGTGCACCCCACCACGTAGAGGGTGGACTTACTTGAGATAAAGAGCTGGAGAGGGGTAGTTTTACCTTTCTGTTTTTTTACTTTATTACCTTTTTACCTTTAACAACATACACTCCCTTCTGCGGCTCCACGTAGCCGAGGAATCGTCCGTTGAGGTCGTAGTAGTAGTTCTTGGTGGCAGGAGCGGCTGTGGTGGCGGTGATGCCTGTTGCGCCCTTGGCAGAGATGCGTATCACGCCATTGCCTTGTGTGAGGTCCACCTTTATGTTGTAGGTGCCTGGCTCGCCAGAGAAGAGCCAGGCGCCGGGCGAAAAGTCAGGCTTCATGGCAGGAATATCGCTGTCAAGATCGGCGGGGTCACCGTCGGAGTAGGGAGAGAGACGTGTGGCGTTGATAAAGTCCCAATCTGCGCCAAGACGCTTTAACACGATGAAGTGAAGATCGCCCACTTCGCCCACGAATGTGATTTCGCCCTCATAGATGCCAGGCTCGTTGGTGGCAGGAATCACGTCTGCAGGGATGTTGGTGAACCAATTGCCGTTGCAGCCGAGAGTGTAGAGCTCTTTCGGGTAGCCTATTGGATATGACGCGTCGTTGCCGTGGAGCGTCAGACGGTTGTTGACAAGGTCTAATGTAACGCATGCGGTGAGTGGGTTATCTGTCGATGCTCCGATAATGAAGTCAGACACCTCGCCCTTCTTTAGACCTATGGTGAGGTTGGTCTCCACGTCAACAGTTGGTGCGTCAGCGCCGATGCGCTTGTCTTTAATCTCGTCCCAGCCATTATATGTAGAGGCGAGAGCGGTAGAGATGGTAAACTTGTTGCCATAGAAAGTCACATAGCCGGTGTAGATGCCGTCTACTTCGTCCCATGTAAGCTCTGCGCCCTGGTAGGCAGCGTCGCTACCGTTAGCACCGATGAGGTAGACATGTTCAGGATATTCGGGCACATAGGTGTCGCTGTGGAGGTTCATGGTCATGGTGCGGAGGTCTACAGTCACGTCGTAGGTGCCTGGTGTGGCGATGTGGAATGACTGCTCTGTGAGCGTCATGGCCTTGTCGCGGTTGATAACCACCTTACCGCCACCGTAGCGGTAGGGCAGTATGGCTTCGTAGTCGTTGGGGTCGGTGCCGAGCTGGGTGAGAATGTTGAAGTAGCATGAGGTGAACTCTACCGTTGCCTTATACACACCATCGGTCTCAGTCTTGGGCAGTGTGGCAGCTGGCAATGTGGGATCGAAGACACCGTTGCTGCCCCATACATACAGCTTGTCGGGAAAGTCGCCGAGCAAGGTGACGGTCAGGTTGTTGAAGTCGATGCGCATACGATAGGTTGTACCGGCGACTGGTACTTTGAAAGATGCGTCCCTACCCTTTACCATGGTCATAGGCTCATTAATAACGAGCATGGCGTCGAATACTGAAGGGGCGAAGCGGTTTTTGTTAAACTCTGTCCAATCGTCATTGTCAGTTGTCAGCTTTTGGGTAACGGCGAAATACTGCGCACCGTCAACGAAGGTGACATCACCCTCATACACTCCTGTAGTGGCGGTCTCTGCCAGTTCTGCCGCAGCAGTGTTGGTTTTCCACTCATTGTCGCTGCCGACAATGTAGCACTGTGCGCTGGCAGCAACTGTTGCCAGCACTGTCAGCAATGCTGACATGATGATTCTGTGTAAATTTTTCTTCATAGGTCTTTAATCTTAATTCCGCAACATTATTATAAATTAATTTGGTGCAAAGTTAGGAAAAACAGGACAAACCACGCGTTCAAACCGTAAAACTTATCGCTCATTACGTACAAAGAGCACCCAAACCATCAAAAAAAAGTGCCAAATGGTAAAAACTAACCATTTGACACTCTACGGCGGTATTCCTGTGGCGAACAACCATATACAGAAGCAAATACTCTGCGGAAAGTAGAAGGCGAATTGAATCCTGCTTTTTCCGCTATAAAAGAAAGCGGATCTTTAGTGGAAGAAAGTAATTGTTCTGCATATTTCACCCGATAATTGTTCACATAATCATAAAAAGTCTTGCCATTCTCCTGATTGAAGAAACGGCTGAGATAAGTACGATTGGTTCCTACCCTCATGGCGACATCCGACAACTTGAGTTTGGGATCGAGATAAATTTTCTGATTCTCAAACAGATCTTTTACCATCTGACTGATTTCGGGAGAAAGAAGATAATCGCCGGCAGACATCCCGCTATTAGCCTCACCTACCATCCCACTTGCATCAGAAGAACGGGCATCATCCACATCTCTCAATTCATCTATGACCGATTCGTGCTTATAGAGGAAATAACCAACAAACATCCATGTGGCCAACGACAGAATCATATAGAGATTGTCAAAATTCACATCCACCATCACCGAACTGCAAGTCCAGGCAGCCAGAATAAAGAAGAAGCTGACCAGTATGGCTCTGAGCCAATGAAGATTGATGTTATCCTCATATGAAAACCGCTCTTTCAGTACCCGATGATATTGGGATATGAAAAAGAACGTAAGAACCAGCGTGGCGCTACCATAGAAGACAGCCCAAGCTGCAATGATATAATACCAGATGGCATGTTCTGTGACAATATAGAGGAGAGGCAGCACGACAAACGGCACCTCATGCAAGATGCCCTTGCGCCAGGTAAGCCATCCGGGCTTTACCAATTCCATCAGCACAAAGATGTAAAAAGGAATAATGACAATATCCATGGAAGTCATCACAGCCCACCACCTGCTCGTCATGTCATCTACATAATAATATATTACCAGATCTTTCAGGCTCTCTACCACATAGATGAGCATGATTGCCTTGATAAGACGCGAGAGAACATCCGATCCCTTACGCCAGAAAAACCATGCCATCATGGAATAGAACATGACGCACATTCCATATATAAAATATCCTACAGGATCTATCAGTATCATCTTATTTTCTTAAATCTTAATATTTAGGAGTATTTCCCATCCTGAAAGAAAGTTTTCCACCTTTCAGCAAGTCATCATGAGACAAATAATAGCCAGACTTACCATTCAGGTCAACTTGCTGGATGTAGAAATTCTCATCATCGACTTCCTCGGCAACAATTTCGAACTTCCTGCCGTTCTCCAAATTGAATGTAACCTTGTCAAAACTTGGCGTTCCTATATAATAATAAGGTGTAGCCGGACATACGGGATAGAACCCGATGGCAGAAAACATATACCAAGCCGACATCTGCCCCGCATCATCATTACCCGACAGTCCTCCAGGAGTATCATTATATTCGGTATTCAGAATATGATGAATGCGCTGCTGGGTCTTCCAGGGAGCACCAGCCTTATTATAAAGGTAGGCTATCTGATGACAAGGTTCGTTACCATGCCAGTACAATCCTTCATCAAACATTCTGTCCAGACGTGCGATGACGTTCTGCCCACTATTGTTGATAACTAGGAAAAGTCCCTCCACATTCTGAGGCACATACCAGGTATAGTGACAGGTAGCCCCCTCGGTAATATAACTCTTGCGATGCACCAGATCGAGATTTTTTTCCCATTTCCGGTTTTGATGACGACCATCAGCCCATCCGGACTTTGGATTGATGACATGACGCCAGTTTTCAGACCTACGCATCAGTTGCTCATAGTCTGCTAATAGCATTTTCTTATCCAAGGACAGAAGATTGCCTTTATTCTTCTGATATTCCAGAGAATCAGCCAACAACTTTGCCATCTGTGCCACGGCAAAATCATCAAAAGCATATTCCAAAGTACGGGAGGTCTGCTCATTCTGATGAAAAGCCTCTTTCACACTATCCTCCATCGGAATAAATCCATATTTGAGATATGACTTCAAAGCCCTTCTTCCCATACCATCCTTATACTCCTCGAAAGACTTCGGACTCTGAAAAGCATTCTTACGCATCCCCTGGTATGCTGTCTGCGCATCAAAGCCACGAATGCCCTTGACATAAGCATCCGCCAGAGCAACACCGGCATGGTCGCCAATCATCGCTGCCGTATAACTGTTCCAACAAGGGAAAATTGGCATCCATCCACCCTCCTTGTACATATTGACCAGCGACTGCATCATGTCACCCGACAAAGTTGGCGTAATGATATTATAGAGAGGAAGTTCGGCACGATAGATATCCCACATAGAGAAATCTCCGTATGCTTTTGGGAGTGAAGAATGAAGAGTGACGAGTGAAGGATTCTCTTGCTTCGTCTCTCCATGAGCAAATGGTGGGTAGTCGCCATTCACATCACTCATCTGACGAGGCAGGAACGAGGCACGGTAGAAGGCTCCATAAAACTGGTTGACCTTAGCCGTATCCTTGCTTTGCACATCTATCGTATGAAAGCGGTCGCACCATGCATCGATGGCTCTTTCCCGCATCTCATCAAAACTACTTGCCAAGTTATCCACTTCCTTCTCTAAATTGGAAAGCGCATTTTCCTTGCCTGTAAACGAACTGGCGGTTCTCAATTCCATCGGTTTTTCTGTCTGACCTTTGAAAGTAAGCCAAGCCCCGATGCGGGCACCTTTAGCCTCCAATCCCTTTCCTTTCTTACTCTCCTTGGAGAACACGCCGAAATCAACCAGTCCTTCAGGGTATTCCAAGACAAAATGCCCACTGAATCCTGCTGGTTCACCCCATCCTTGGTAGATGCGATGCACAGGATTATAACCATAAACTCTATGATTCAGCGTATCGATCTCTATGTATCCTTCCCCCTCGTCACTATTCGGATTGATGACGATATGAACATCTTGGTCTTCCTGTGGTGTTACACGCAAGATGGCAGTATGGCTCAAAGCTGTAAGTTCGGTTTTGAGATGTTCTTTCCTCAAGTTGATCGCATAGTAATGAGGGTGAGATATTTCATCTGCATGCGAAAAAGGAGTAGCACGTTCCTCTGGCTGCAATCTCAGTTTGCCGCCCAAAGTTGCCACCGTAAAGGAACCGTAATCCTGGGTGCAACCTCCTACTATCCAATGGCTGTTGCGAAAGCCCTGCAATTCAGTATCCTTATAATAATAAGGTGCAATACACTTTTTCTCCGTATCTTGAGTCTGAGGAGTCCAGGAATTCTGTCCGTTAGGCACCAGTACGGCAGGAAGAGTTTGTCCATGTTCCTCACTTCCCTTACCAAACATGCCAGCCGTCTTGGTATTAGCCTGCGCTGTGCCCACCATCGTATTGAGGGCATGGAGCTGACGTACATGTTCTGCCTTGTCTATTCGGCTTTCCATATACTGCTTGAATTCTTCCCAGGAAAAATAGTTTTTATCATAAGGCGGAACATCAGAACCATAGAACACATCTTCCATGCCTTTGATCTGTGCCTCGTTCACTTCATTATACAACAGTCTTACCACAATATTTTTCTCAGGATGAGCCTCGTCCGGCACATCCTTCTTATAGAAAATCATCTGTAGGTTGGTAGCCATTGGAACCACAACATCCATGCGATTATAGTCATATCGGTCACAGGAACTTTCAAACATTCCCGTCTCTTCAGAAACCCTTTCATAGCCAGCCCCCAAAAGAGTAAGCAAGCGATAGAGATTGGTATCATGTCCGAAGCGCAAATCAGCAGAAGGCTTACCCGAAGCCAAAGCCCTATCAGCATCATCTCTGATATGATGCCACAAAGAAACAGCAGAGCGCATCGGAATCCGTTCATTATAGAGATCATCTCCATTACAGATCGTCATACGCTTATTGTTGGCTTCATAGAAAGCACGGAATTCCTCATCAGTAAAGAGGGCATTCAACTGCTCCTCTATATCTTTCGGATAAGACTTGAAATTCAAACCCACATCCTGAATAGAGGAAGTGATGGCCTGCATCTCCCCCATCAACTTCATCGGATCATCAATCTTGGAAATATCCTTGAAAAGCAGATGCATGAATCTTTCTGTAGAAACCTTTGGCGTAACCTTTGTCCTGTTTTCCAATGCTTTTTCTTCCGGAGAAGTATAGGCAATCCATGCCATATCGGCAGAATCGGTCTTTACATCCATCGTTAGTGACGGCTGCAAATGATGCAATTCATCCGTAAAAGCCAACATACTTTTTGCACAACGGTCAACGACACTTGAACGTGCCGTCACACGATTACCTGTAGCAAAAATATGAGGAAAGCGTTGATACATACGATTGGCAATGCCCCGATGCTGAAGAGCGCCTAATTTCGACAGTTTACCACCATTACCCTGAGCATTATCCCATACTCGCCATAAGATTTTCCTTACCTTTTTTCCTAAAGGAGTAAGATTGGATACATCCTCAAAGTGGCGGTTCACCCAGGTATAGCGGTCATCATGAGGCATCCAGCGGGAGCCATGACGACCATAATGACTTATATAGAAAGGAGTGTAACCCTCCAGAACCAGATTATCCTCATCCTCATATTTCTCGATGGAAAGAGTTTTACCGGTCTCTACCTCAGTAAAAGGATAAGCGCAGTACACCCCACCCATCTGGCGACGGGTCTGAGCTTGTACCAGCAAGAGACACATGACAAAACCGATTACTAATATTACTTTCTTCATTAGGCTTTTATATTTTTCCACAAAGTTACAAAATTAATTCTATTATCAGAACAAATCTGAAACAATTTTCTTATGGAAGAATCATTTCCTGTCCGGAAGCATTCCTGTGAGGGTCCAATCAATACCTAAAGGATTGTTTTTCATCCAAAGCACCCATGGCAATTGGTGACAAAGACTGATACACATCGTTGTGCCATCTATATCAGCCCGCACGACAACGGTCTTTGCATCCCTTGACACCTGTCGCCAAGTAATATCATTATAGATGAAAGTACCAGAATGAAGCAACTGCTGCAAGGCTTTTCTGGAAACAAACAGGAAGGTACCATCACGCATACCTTTATTCTGCGACTTGTTGCAGACATAGATATTCTTTCCTTTCTGCGGACTGTCCCAAGAGAAACCAGTAGCCTCATCCACCAGTCTTTCCGGTATCAGATAGACCGACTGGTTGCATTTCAAATACAGGGTATCACGGTTTCCATTCAGATAAGTTGCCCCAAGCTCCCAATTGCGATACTGACGGTTTAAAACAAAATGAGAAATACCCTGTGAAGGAATACTTTTCAACAAGTTATCCACATCTTGTTCACAACGTGGAAAACGCTCTTTCTGATTAGAAATCAGTATCTTAGCACCGTTATCAACAATAGAATCAACAGCAGAAAAACCAGGAAACACAAGTTTTCCACCATTTGTTAATAACTCATGAGTCAAGAATTTCCTATCCCAGGATTTCATCTTTTCATCCCTTACCACTTGCAGTTTTTTACCATTCTCCAGATGAATCGTATATTCAGGAATCAGCGGCGAGCCTACCAGATAGAGATTCTGTCCTGCCACGGGATAAAGCCCCATCATATTGAAGACAAGCCAGGAAGACATGGCGCCGCTATCATCATTTCCCGGCAAACCGAGCGGAGTATCGTTATAGTTGTCATTCACAATCTGTCTGATACGTGCTACACTCAGATCAGGTCTATCCACCCAATGGTAGAGATAAGGAGTCATAAAACTCGGTTCGTTAGCAACATTATAATGTTTGTTGGCAAAGAATGTATGAAGGCGCTTGATAAAAGCCTCCTTACCACCGCACAACTCCACCAATCCCGGCACATCATGCGGAATACTGAGACTATATTCAGACGACAAAGCTTCATAGAAGAAAGTACTCCACCATGGCAGATACCAGGGAGCCACCTTCGTGTCAGGGCGATAAGGAATCAGGGGATGGTAAACTTTTGATTTTCCCCAAGGCACAGAGTCGAGCCATCTCCCATCCGCATCACGAGGCATGATGAAACCACGCATTCCCTGCCATTCATAATCACCACGCCAAAGATTGCGCCAGTTACCAGAGCGCTTGAGATATTTCTGATACAGGTCTTGATGTCCTAACCCTTTCGCCACCTGAGCGATGCACCAATCATCATAACTGTATTCCACCGTACGGTTGCCAGCTCTGTCGATACCATAAGGGATATAGCCGAGCGTATTGTATTCCTTCAATCCACCACGACCATGTTTTTCATCAGGCACACTTCCCAAATAACCATCATCATCCGTAGGTGGAACTTCAGCATCCTTGATCATAGCCTTGAGTGCCAATTCATAGTCGATGCCTTTCATTCCTTTGGCAAAAGCATCGGCTATCACAATTTCAGCATTGCTTCCTCCCTGGGTTCTTCCATTCCAATTACCACTCCGGGCATCCGGCATATAGCCATCATGCTTATAAATATTCAAAAGCGAATGGATCATATCCCGCTGCTTATCCTCATCTATCAGAGTAAGAAGCGGCATAGACGTACGGTAAGTATCCCAAATGGCATAGTAATCATCATAATAAGGAGTATCAGAGAAATGAGGGTTTTCCCCCGACTTATCCACAGGCATCAGCATCGTATGGTAGATGCCCGTGTAGAACATCCGTTTCTGTTTTTCAGTTCCTGCGATTTCTATCTTCCTCAATTTTCCATTCCAGGTTTCTCGTAGATGCTTCAACTGGGCATCGAAACCACAGGTAGGGATATTCCGCTTGGCTTGGGCGATACTGATATGCGAAATACCCAATTTCAGATTGGCAATACTTTTCAAGAAAGTGACATCCAATTTTGCTTTAGATTCTTTCACCTTATTATATAATAGAGGAACATCGCTCTGCAAATAGAAATATACGGTATAAGGGCCGCCATTGTTCCAGCCACCCCGAACCGTACTCCATCCAGAGACGGCATATTTTCCATCACAGGTAACATACGAATCCACATACTGCTGCGCTTCGCGCTTATCAGGAATCGTATCTATACCTAAGAAAGTAGCCACATCTATCAAGAGTTTTCCCTTCCGCTTCTTGCCAAAGTCCAACCGATAGAAAGCACAACGTTCTGAGGCAGTAATCTCAGTTCGTATTCCATTTTCAAAAGTACACGCATAATATCCCAAGGAAATCTTCTCATCCATCCGTTTCTGTATGATTTCCTTGGAATCGAGGTAAGGCTGAATCAGGATATTGCCATATTTCTGGCCACCACCCGTTCCGCTGACATGCATCTGCGAAAATCCCTTGACAGGTTCAGGTATCGGTGCCCATCCTGCATTCGGCATAGTCACGGCATCCGGTCCCGGCTTTGCCATACCATAAGGCATACAAGGCCCAGGGAAAGTTCTTCCCAATCCCTCACTTCCGATACGTGGATCTACATATCGGGTATAATCCTGTGCCATTGTCATCAGGAAGCCAATGGCAAAAAACATAGTTAAGAATACGCTTCTCTTCATACGTTTTAATTAATAAAACTTCTTCAACTACAATTTACGCTTAAAGATAGAGTTAGGATATACTTCATTCATCACAGCATTCTCCACATCATCCATAACGATTGCAGGGCGATAATCACTTTCCTTCAACTTCATCTTCACATTCTTGAAAATGACATTCTCTACATGTCGGAGATAGAAGCCATACGCAGGTAACTCACCAAACATAGAGAACTCAGGATATTTCTTGACCTGTTCAGGTACATCCTGCACACGCCAAAGTGGAATATAAGCCTGTCCTTTGGTAGCACGACCAGGATATTCTATCTCTATATTTTCGAGAGTAACCTTACCTATGCGATTTTCGGGAATCCCCGTAATACTGCTCGGTATTGGATTATGAATCACGTCCAGCCCTGGACCTCGCAAATCATAAGCCTCATCAGGCTTACCAAATGGCACTTGGCAATAAAGATTCTTGATGGTCACATGATCGACACTTCCCTTTCTATCGCCAGCACGCTGTCCCAATCTTATAAAAATAGGATTACCTGTATTCACAGCATGAATGTCGTGCACATATACATTATTAATAATAGCTCCATCCACACTTTCGATGGCAATCGCTGAGCGATAGGTATCTTTGACTCGAATATGACTTATCTCAATGTCTCGGATTCCTCCCCAAGAAGCAGTACCAAACTTGACTGCACTCGCACTACTGATAATATCACAGTTATCTATCCTGATATCCCGATTGCCTTCAGAATCGACATGATAAGATTTCAGGCAGATACCATCATCAGCAGAATTTATCTTGCAGTTGCTGATATTGACATGTTGACAATCCGTGATGTCGATTCCATCATTGTTCCAATAGGCACGATTATGAACTTTTAATCCTGTTAGAACCATATTCGAACATAAATCGAATGACAATCCCCAATTGGCGCTACTGCGATATTCTCCACCCTCTATCCTTACATGATCACAATGAGTAAAAAAGAAGAGTTTCGGTCTCACCACCTCACTTGGGCGTTGACGACGTACATTATAATGCGCATCAACCAATTCACCAGTATGATGCAGACTATCCGCATTTAAGGCAACAGCCAACCCATTGCCGTCTATCACACCTTCATTGATGATACAGACATCCTTGGCATTTTGCGCCACCACTAAAGCCATGGACGCATTATCATGCCGAGCATCTTGTCCATGAGCGTTCACATCCGCTTTCATGTACAGGTAAGGATTCGGAGAGCCAAGCAGCACAGCCCCTTTCTCCAGTTTCAAGGTAACACCAGATTTCAAGAAAATACTACCAGAAAGATAAGTGCCAGGAGTCAAGACAAGTGTTCCCCAACCTCTTTTAGCAATACGATCAATAGCTTGCTGGAGTTGGGAAGTACACAATGTCTTGCCATCGGCAGGAATTTTTAAAAGAATCGTTTTCAAATCCAGCCGCTTTTGAACTCTTTGAAATATCTCCGGTCTATCCAAGTTGACTAAATCTGCATTTTTGTCAATACACATCTGAAATTGGGAGGTATCATCTTCTTGGCAAGCAGCCATCACTAAAATACCATGTCGGTGACAATACTCTATGAACTGACGAGTAATATTTTGAGGCGCTATCTCTACGTATGCAGGCTTGCAGAATGACTGCCAATATTTCAACCGTTCGACATTAGCCGCATTGACCTTGACTTTCATATCAGGGGCAATACGGATAAATTCTCTCAACATATTTTCATCACCAAACCAAAAGAAACTATTCTTGGCAAAACCTTTCTCACGAACTAACTTGACAAGTTGGGAAACAGAAGTACCATGCTTCACATCAAAGAACACTTTAGCTTTTCCTCGCAGATGATCCAGCATATCAGCAATAGTCGGAACGGGAGCACCCACATATTTATGTGAAAACCAAGCCCCAGCATCTAGTTTGCAAACATCCTTAGCCAACATGTCAACTAGCCGTCCCTTACCATCGGTCGTACGGTCAAGCGTATCGTCATGCAGATTGAAGAGAACCTGATCCTTACTTGGTCTCACATCCACCTCTATCCACTTTGCTCCATGAGCCAAAGCAGAGTCTGCCGAAGCAATTGTATTCTCTGGAGCCAAAGCATTGGCACCACGATGTACGACTATTTCTAAAGCTCCCTTATTATTTCTATGATAGACATTAATACTACCTTTATTTGAGTTCTGAGATTTAACAATCTGCAAACTTACACACACCAGTAATAAGAACAAATTCTTTCTCATAAATTATATACTTTTTAAGCAAGTAACAAGTATTAGATATACTCGCTACTACTATTTATTCAGGAACATATTCTTTTATCGGAATCCCATTTTTCCTTTTTTGGCATTCAAAAAAGGGTTCTTGACTATTCACTATCATATCGCTTCCTTCATTATAATACCCTTCAACTACATCCTCTAGCACCCCCATATCAATACCATACGCCGTAGGATAAAGTCTTGTTTGCTCTACCTTAATATTCTTTCCATTATAATTAAAGGTACAACCATACTCAACCAATCCCACTTGTCTTCCACAATCAATATTTCCCCAATCAAAATGGAAGTCTGTTTTTTCTCTAAGTTGTTTCTCTGTTATGGTATAACCAGTTTCTAACCAACCATCAGTATCATAAAAACGCTTTCCTTTATCTCTATACATCAATGAAGCATGTAAATAATCACCAATATCTATCATTTTGGGGTTGTATTGAGTTCCAGCTAAAGAATCACATCTCATAACTTTTGTAAAGCGTGAATAATAGCTTGCATATTTTTTCAATCAGGATTAAGAACTAGTTCATGTCCTGTCCAATGATATGGCGCATTTAATTTAACATTATCCATAGAGTATGTTCCATCAACATTTTTGCGACAATTCCAAGGAGGAGTTATTCCTGATATTCGTTGATAAAAAACTTTAGGTGCTACTTTTAAATTCCAAACACCAACATAATGTTCTTGCCCATCTGCAAGATTATAAACGAATGAACTTGAACTATTTACTTTATCATCCGTACTATTCATCAAAGCATATAGATTAAATGTCACAGATGGTATTCCTGACGTTGCCTCTGTTATTCCCGCACCACTAAACTCTACTTTTCCTGTAGTTGTAACACTCAAATCATAATCATTTTGGACAGATGTTCTTCCGAAAATCAACCCCAAACCTGCAGAAATTAATTGCGAATAGCTCCCTGCTGGAATTTTTGAAATAGCATCAGCCATTTTTTGTCCAAAATTACCTGTCGCATCATTCTTTGCAGCACTATTATCTGTTGTTTTTCGAGCTTTGCTTAATTTTGAATCAATTAAAGACTTGGCTCCCCGTCCAGCTAAATTTGCTATTGTCGTTTGCCATCCTCCATTACTTCTCATTGGAGTAATCGTACCTGCAGACTTTAAATCAACATCACCCAAAAAGTCATACTTTGTTACCATCTTATCATAAGCCCCTATAACAAATTCTTTATTTTTATAATCTGTACAATAAGGATCCTCAAATTCAAACCCATTCCAACCTGTTTGTAATCCTTTTGCAGGATCACCAACTTGATTTGAAACTACTATTGCATTAATGTCGGCAATATCATCTGAATACGCTAAATAATCTGCTAAATTAAAGAATTTTGTACAAGTTCCATCAGCAGTTTTCATATACCATTGAGTACCTTGACTAAACCTATCACCTTCATAGTAATAAAACACCTTTAAATAACCAGTAAACTGATTATAAAAACACATATAATTTTGTTTCTCATCTAGCCCTTTCTGCTTAAAAGTATGAAAAAGCATAACCCAACCATCTCCTTTTTTGATATCTTTTCTGAAAGATTCACTTAGAGAAGAAGCCGTTCCATTAGCCCAAGGAACTGTCACGTTATGATTACCACTCGTATTCAAGGATATCATTTGCACATTTTCCCAATCATTCAACAAAACTGAGTTTTTATCATTCGCCAATTCTGAAATATTTTCAGAACAAGAGAAAAACGCTAAAGATAGTAAAATAAGATATAACAGTTTCATAATTTATGATTTTAAAGGCAAAACAAGTATGCTGCCAAATGACAACATACTTGTATAAATAATTAATATCCTGGATTCTGTTTCCAAGTTGGATTGCGATCAAGCTGCAGTTGTCTGCTAAGAGGGAAAATTCTCCTTGTCTTATCAAAGTTAGGAAGCACCTCGCCTACATGTCCTTCTTTATCTACATAATGGAAATCTCTGCGATGGAAGCCATAGTCATCCTCGAAATGTCCGAAACGAATCATATCCATACGACGAAGATTCTCGTCGAAGAATTCTCGACCACGTTCCTCATAAATCTCATCTAAAGATGGATTATGGTCGATGATAGGAGCACTTACGTAAGAGCGAATCTGATTGAAAAGACTCTGAGGAGTATCGCCACCCGTAGCTTTCGCTCCACGTGTAATCGACTCAGCCTTTATCATCAGAATATCCGCATAACGTATCAACGGAATATCATTGCTTTGATTGCGGCCATTCTTAAAGTCATTATTATCTACAAACCACTTAATGGAACGAGCGCCTTGACGCCATCCATTAACATTATCACCCACATCAAGTGCCTTGTCTTGAGTCACTAACGTAATGTTTTGAGTAAGCACAAGAGGATTGCCATTACGGTCCTTACATACTTGGTCCGTAGGCAACAAGGTGACAGGATCATAGATATGAACCACTCCATTAAGAATCATCGTATTGCGCTCATCGCCTGGCAAATTGAAACGAGCTACACACTCTGGAGTAACAGCCATGTAACCACCACCAGAATTAGACATATTGACACCATAATAAGCCGGTTTCAAAGACTTGATATCCTTATAGGAATGCGAACGTCCATACTGCATTCCTTGTGCATTAAGGGTATGATAAGGCATGGCATAGATAAAGTCTTTGATCTGACCTTTTTCTACTAATTCTGTATTATTTGGACCGAACTTAAAACGATAAGCTACTGGTCCCAAGGCAAACTTACCTGAAGAGATAATCTTATCACAGGCAGCCACACAATCATTCAACTTTTCGTTGCTATAAGCACTTGCCTCATACTGGTCGACAGACGGAGCTGTATAAACAGGCCAATTGATATACAAACGAGCCAATAATCCGTATGCCATATACTTATTAGGCTTGCCATAATTTTCACCAGTTGTTTCTTCTGGCAATTGGTCTGCCACATTCAAAAGTTCCTTTTCTATCCATTTAGCGACTTCTGCACGTGGTTGGCGATTTGCAATATTCACACCCTTTTCTTTGCAATAAGCTTCATCAACGATAGGAGCATCACCAAAACAATCCATCTCTATGAAAGTAAAATAGGCACGAATGGCACGAGCTGCAGCAATATACTTCGCATCGACATTGGTACCATTGATTACCTCGTTAGCTTTGACAACACCCTCACCCAAGACATTCATCCAGTCGATGGTTGCTTGTTCATCGGTAAACGTATGCAAACAAGTATTGGAATAAGCATGTTGGTCATCCCAGTTACCACTGAAAGATTCAGCCGTAAACTCATCACTAGAAAGTGCCATAGCTTCCATGTAGCGACGTCCAAAGCAATCACGCATCTGGTAATAAATACCAGCCATTTTTGACTCTACTGCCTCTGTATTGCCTGGATAAGCCGTATATTGAGAATCCACAGGAACATCAAGATCTGTACAGCTCACTGCAAAAACTGCCAAGCTCGCTGCAAATATTGTCTTTATTTTCGTATTCATAATTATCTTTCCATTATAAAAATTCATAACTAGAAGTTAATCTTAGCACCCAACATAAATGTACGAGTATGTGGGTAAGTACTCCAACGATAATCCACACCTGGGTCGATACCACCCATATTTACCTCTGGATCCAATCCCTTATAGCTTGTGATGGTAAACACATTATTTACCGTACCATAGAGTTGGAGACTATTGACCCAACCATCCAAATTGCGGAATGTGTAACCCAAACTCAAAGACTGGAGACGCAAGAATGAAGCATTCTCTATAAATCTATCAGAAGGCACATTGGACGTAACATCTGTCGCAGGACGATTTGTAATAAATTCCTTGAGTACATTCTTACCACCGGCAAAGAAATCAGGAGCTGTATAATGAGCACGCAGACCATTGTAAGCCTTCTGACCGAACATACCTGTCAAGAAGAAAGACGCACTCCAATTCTTGTAACTAAAAGTATTATTCCAACCCAAATTCAACTTTGGTTGTGCACAACCTGTGATGGTACGATCCTTGTACTTTGGATCTGTTGTGGTAGTACCTGTACGCTCACCAGTTTCTGTATCATGCTCATAGTAAGTGGCCTTACCATCTGCATTATAACCAGCAAACTCATAGGTATAGAAAGTACCCAGAGGCTGCCCTTCCATAATCTGCTGTGTCCAACCATAAGCAGAAACACCTGCTACACGAGGATCACCCTGTGTAAATGTTCCCGTTTTATACTTCTCATTAGTCAAGCGGTTCACCTTGTTCTTGTTATGAGAAAGATTGAGGGCTGTCTGCCATGTAAAGTTTTTATTCTGTATAGGAATGGCATTGATAGAAAATTCTACTCCATTATTGGTAATCTTACCCACATTTGCCGCTATCGTTCCGTATGGATAAATGAAGGAAGAAACTGGATAGTCCCAAATCAAATCATCCGTCACCTTATTATAAAATTCGATGGAACCATTCAAGCGACCATTGAAAAATGCAAAATCAAGACCAACATTGAGCATACTGGTCTTCTCCCACTTCAAGTCCTCATTAGCCAATTTTGTTGCCTGAAGAGTAGCCCAATCCTTGCCATTGATTGTCGTAATAGAACCATTGGCACCATATGTTGCCACTGCTGAGTAGGCACCAAAGCCAAGAGCATTACCACTAATACCATATCCCACACGGAACTTCAAGTTTGACAAATTCAAAGCATCCTTCAAACCATCCATAAAACTCTCCTCTGTAATATTCCATGCAGCAGATACAGAAGGGAAAGTTCCCCAACGATGATTCTTACCAAACACAGAAGAGCCATCACGACGTAGAGTTGCCTGCAACATATAACGACTGTCATATGAATAAGAAATACGACCATAGAAAGAGATGTTGCGGATTTTCTCCTTAGTACCACTTTCCACCGCTGTCATACCATCAATCTGACCCGCATAACTTAACTGATTCCACTTCAAAGCATCATCAAAGAAATTGTGTACGGTCAAACCGAAGCCATCATTATTATCACGCTCTTCCCATGAATAACCCAACATAACACCAACCTTGTGTTTTTTAGCTATCGTTGTGTCATAGTTGAAATAAGTTTCAAATGTTTGGTCTTCACCAAAATATGTGCTACGGTTTGCACGACCTTGCAAGTCGGCTACGCCATTAAGTTGAGACAGATGTGAATCGTATGCACTATAAGTACGCTGCTTGTTGCTATACTGATAATTCAAATTCCAAGTCAAGCCTTTTACTATATAGGCAGTAGCTTTGCCGATAAATTGAATACGCTTCCACATAAACTCGGAAGTATCTTCATTGATAAGAGACATCGGATTGTAATTGGCTGATCCATCACCTACACTCCATGTTCCATCCTCATTTCTAACAGGATTGGTAGGATTAAAATAATTCATAGCATCCAAAACAGAAGCACCATCAACACCCATCTGTACACCCTTATGCTTGCCATACATAGCATTCAAGCCAGCAGAAAGATCCAAGTGGTCTTTCAACACTTTAGAGCTAACCATCGAGCGGAAGTTGACACGATTCATATCGGTACCTCTTACGATACCCTTGCGATTCATGAAATTCAAGGAAGCCATATAGGTTGTCTTCTTGCTACCACCATTGATAGAGAGATTGTGATTATGACTGAAACCTGTACGAAGAACCTCCTTCTGCCAATCGGTAGAAGAACCCTTGTCATAAGCATAGTCCAATCCATTGGATTGCACATAACCACGAATATCATCGGCAGAAGCCATATCCAATGTTTTCAAGACATCATCAAATGCAGCATAACCAGAATAAGATACGTTGACACGTTCTTGGTTATTCTTGCCTTTCTTGGTGGTAATCATAATCACACCATTGGCCGCTTTAGAACCATAGATAGCTGTAGCAGAGGCATCACGAAGCACATCAATACTCTCTATGTCATCAGGAGCGACCATGGAAATATCTACACCAGGAATACCATCAATGACATAATATGGTTGCATTGCTTCACCAGTACGGAGAGAAGAAGCACCACGTAGTGTTATGCTTGGAGAGCCATTTGGGTCGCCCGTAGAACTAACTACCAATCCTGGCACTTTACCTTGCAACATCTGGGCAGGGTCTGTATAAACACCCTTGTTCAAATCCTTAGCATTCACTGTTGTGATAGAAGAAGTTACATCCTTACGACGCATCGTACCATAACCAACCACTACCACTTCATTCAGAGCGGTATTGTCTTCTTGCAAAACAATCTGACTGTTGGAACCGGCCTTTACAGTCCGTGGTGTGAAACCGATATACGAAATTTTCAACTTTGCTCCAGGCTTCACTTTCAGCTTATAGTTACCATACATGTCGGTAACTGCACCATTCTGCGTACCCACCTCCAAAACGG
>ERZ1023633.402-NODE-402-length-18550-cov-53.424601_pt1 | contig 18550 bp, 16 predicted proteins | sample MGYA00380333_ERZ1023633 | MGnify/ENA primary metagenome ERZ1023633 (study PRJEB33179, sample SAMN07448972) | human gut metagenome | biome: Human-gut; feature: Human associated habitat; material: Faeces | host: Homo sapiens | place: India: Bhopal | collected...
TTTTCCTGCTTTTTGAGATTGCTGCATCAGATAGATTTAAAAGTCTTGCCATTAAATTACATTGCCAAGAGCCTTTCCCGACTCGTCCCTTACCATTCCCGAGAGAGAGGTTTGGGCAGAGAGAGGCAAGGCTATTAGCAACGCAAGGACAACCATCCCAATATGCTTGATGAAACTCATGCTAAAACTTTTGTTTTTATTAAACTGCCTTGCTGCTATTCCTTTTCCAAAGGATTATAAAAAAGTTTTCTCTTCGGAATAGGCATCGGTTTACCATTCATATCTTTAGGAGCCAAAGGAGAATTTTTCCATGACTTAGTTGGATCAGACTTATAATCAGCCAAAGCTTGATTAAAGTGCTCACGAGTAATCTTGAAATACTCTTTGTCGTTGACTGTAATTGGTGAACTTGTTTGCGAACAGAAATCGCAGAAAAAGTATGCTCTTTATCTTCTGTTTCCGCCGCAAGAATTAACCCTGGTAATCCATTTAACTTCCAAGGTCCTACACTTTTAGGTATATCACAATACCAAGCTATCCAATTACGTCCACGGAAAGTAGCTGTTGCTTGATGACATAAATAGCCACATATTTCTTTCGTACTATCGGACAATACCCAATCAATTTGAGGTATATCCTCTTGATAGGTATAACTATCTATAGATACCTTACCATAATAAGACAGTCGTTTTGTATTTGCATTTTCTAACAAGAATTCTTTAAAGTCTGGTCTATACATATTATAGGTTTTTAAAAACTCTCCGTTAGTCATCTGTTGTTTTCCAACAAGAACAGAATCTAGCCTATAAGAACCATAACTCTCAAATTTAGAAACAGTATCTCCTATTTCCAATATAGCATAATACTCTCTCATATCTCCAATGCTATGGTCTATAATACGATAGTTATAGATGCATTCCATAACACTTGTGTCTAATGTTTTGTTTTTACCCAATTTTGCTGGTTCATTAGCCCATGAACCTCCTATTGAAATTTCCTGTGCGCTTACCAACAAAGGAAACACAAAAAGCAACAAACAAATAATTTTCTTATTCATGATAAATACAATTTGTACAAGAGGTTTTACATTATCCTTATTTCCGCAACACTATAATTAATATTTTTTATAAGCACCTGAGCAACAAAAAATTGCTCAGGATTTTGCCCGCACCCAGGTAACTACAGGCTTGAGTGATGGCGTGAATATAGAAATCAAAAAGGGTCTGTCGCTGAAAGATAAGGTACGCGGTCCACAAATCGTAGCTGACAGCAAGGAAGAATAAGGCAGATTGAGTAAATATGCTATCAAACTCATGCTTTTAACATCATTTGCCTTAAAAAACTTGGAAGTTATTGAAATAAAACGTATCTTTGCGTCATCTACCAGTTAGAATATATTCTACTGATAGTGAGTGAATTAACTAACAGTATTAACATCAAAAACAAAAGCATTATGAAAAAATATGTATGTGATGTTTGTGGCTGGGTTTATGACCCAGAAGTAGGTGACCCAGAGGGCGGTATCGCTCCAGGTACAGCATTTGAAGATATTCCAGATGATTGGGTTTGCCCACTTTGCGGAGTAGGAAAAGACGAGTTTAGTCCTGTTGAGGAATAAACCTGAATATCCAGACCGGACAGAATCCTATCATCCTGTCCCGGTTAGCTTTTTATCATTCAATTTGGTCATCAATTAATATTAAGGAGGAATCATTATGACTAAGATTAGAGAAATCTACCGCTGCCAGATTTGCGGCAACGTGGTAGAAGTAGTAAACCCAGGAGCCGTGCTCAGTTGCTGCGGCGAGCCAATGAAGCTCATGAAGGAAAATACCAGTGATGGCGCCAAGGAGAAACATGTGCCTGTGATAGAACCTATCGAGGGCGGATATCGTGTAACGGTAGGAAGCGTAGAACATCCGATGCTTCCAGAGCATTACATCCAGTGGATAGAGTTGCTCACCCCTACAGATGTGCTTCGTCACGAGTTGAAGCCAGGCGAAAAGCCTGAAGCTATCTTCCTGACCAACGCAGAAGCTAAGGATGTTGTGGCTCGCGAATACTGCAACCTTCATGGTCTGTGGAAAGGGGAAATCTAAAGAATATTATTATCCGGGAGGGCGTGTCTCTATACTTTAGACACACCCTCCTGCTTTTTTATCCATTTCATCAAGCAACTTTTCTCTAAAAACCTTGGAACATATTGAAATAATTCGTATATTTGCACCTGGTAATGCCAAAAACCTAATTTTAAATCATAAAAATGCGTTTAAACAGAAAACGTATTAAGCATACAATTTTAATTATTAACACTTTAAATTACATCAATTATGAGAAGAACAATCTTTACCCTTATCATGCTTTGTATCGCAACCCTAACCCTGCAGGCACAAGATGTCTGGACTGCAGCAGGTTCCAGTACACTCTTCGGTTCTCATTGGGACGCAACGGATACTAACAATGACCTGAGCGATAAAGGGAATGGTATCTGGGAACTCACCAAAACCGACTGCATTCTTGAACAAAATGTGAAATACGAACTTAAAGTCCTGAAGAATCATAATTGGGCAGAATCGTACCCTCAAACCAACTATGTCTTTACGGTAGAAGAAACAGGTACCTATAACGTCACTATCCAGTTTAATGAAACCAACTACGAAGTCGGGGTAATCACCAAAAAGACAGGTGATGCTGTCATTGGTGAAAAGACATGGACTGTAGCTGGATTTGGCACAATTCTCGGAGTAGAATGGGATCCGGAAGCAACAGAAAACGATATGATCAAACAGGAAGATAACGTCACCTATATTCTGACCAAGACCAATCTGACCATTGCCAAAGGCGGTTATCAATATAAGATCTGTGCTAACCACAATTGGTCAGAGAACTATGGTGATGATACTGACCCTGAAGGTAATGCCTCCATTTATATCGAAGAAGACGGAATCTACGACGTTACCTTCACCTTCAATTCAGTAACTAAGGAAGTATCAGCTACAGCAGTGCGCACCGATACCGATGGCATTAGCCAGATTGCCGGTGACGTCAAAGCCAAGAACGTAGTCTTCAACCTTCAGGGACATCGTGTTTCAACTCCTAAACAGGGAGTTTATATCATCAACGGTAAAAAAGTGGTCGTAAAATAATAAAAACTGCTCAAAGTAATCATCAGAAAGGCATTCACCAGCATCGTGAATGCCTTTTTTAGTTTATTTACCACGAATTATTTTGTATTTTATTCGATTTAACGTACCTTTGCACCCAAATATTTAAACGTTTAAAAATAAAATGGCATTAAAATGTGGTATTGTAGGTCTTCCTAACGTGGGAAAATCTACATTGTTCAATTGTCTGTCTAGTGCAAAAGCACAGGCAGCTAACTTCCCTTTCTGTACTATCGAACCAAACTTGGGCGTCATCACCGTACCAGATGAGCGACTCAACAAGTTGGCAGAGATTGTTCACCCAGGACGCATCGTCCCAGCTACTTGCGAAATCGTGGATATCGCAGGTCTTGTTAAGGGTGCCAGCAAGGGCGAAGGTCTTGGAAATAAATTCTTGGGAAATATTCGTGAGTGCGATGCAATCATCCACGTAATCCGTTGCTTCGACGATGACAATATCGTACGTGAGGGTGGCGCTAAAGTTGACCCATTGGAGGACAAGAGCGTTATCGATACAGAGTTGCAGCTCAAGGACTTGGAGACTATCGAATCCCAGCTCGCCAAGCAGCAGAAGACAGCTGCTGCAGGCAACAAGGACGCTAAAGTGATGGTTACCGTTCTGGAGGCTTACAAAGCAGAGTTGGAGCAAGGCAAGAACGCACGTGGCGTTACTTTCGAAAGCAAAGAAGAGCAGAAGGTGGCTCACGATCTCTTCCTTCTCACTACGAAACCAGTACTCTACGTAGCCAACGTAGATGAAGCTTCTGCCAAGAGCGGAAATGAATACAGCAAGAAGGTAGAGGAAATCGCTAAGGAAGAAGGTGCCGAGTGCATGGTTATCGCTGCGAAGACAGAGGAAGACATTGCATCTCTCGAAACCTACGAAGACAAGCAGATGTTCCTCGAAGAACTCGGATTGGAGGAAAGTGGTGTTAACCGCCTCATCAAGAAGGCATACGCTCTCCTGAACCTTGAGACATTCATCACTGCTGGTGAGATGGAGGTAAAGGCATGGACTTACCACAAGGGCTGGAAGGCTCCTCAGTGTGCTGGCGTCATCCATACCGACTTTGAAAAAGGATTTATCCGTGCTGAGGTCATCAAGTACGACGATTATATCCAATATGGTTCTGAGGCTGCTGTCCGCGAGGCAGGTAAACTCGGTATCGAGGGTAAGGAATATGTCGTTCAGGATGGCGACATCATGCACTTCCGTTTTAATGTTTAATTATGACAAACCTGCTTAATTATATCGTTTGGGATCCAGATCCTATTCTTGCGCATCTGGGTCCTTTGACCATCCGATATTACTCCACTTGCTGGCTTATCGGTTTACTTTTGGGCTATCTGCTCATGCAGCGACTCTACAAGCAGCAGAAGTTGGGCGATGCCAAGTTTGAGCCTCTCTTCCTTTATATCTTCTTCGGTATTCTGGTAGGTGCACGTCTCGGTCATTGCCTCTTCTACCAGCCTGAGTATTTCCTTACGCAATGGGATCACTTCATCGAGATGCTGATACCTATGCACCACATGCCGGATGGCAGTTGGAAACTTACAGGATATGAAGGACTGGCCAGTCATGGTGGTGTATTCGGAATGTTTGTTGCCATCTGGCTCTACTGCCGCAACATGAAGGTAAAGGGCTGGGTTGTGCTCGACAATATGGGTATTGTCTCCGGTATTGCAGCCATGTTTATCCGTCTGGGTAATCTGATGAATTCAGAGATTATCGGCAAGGTGACTGATGTGCCTTGGGCATTCATCTTTGTTCGTGAAGATCAATACCCTCGCCATCCAGGACAACTCTACGAGGCCATCGCCTACCTCATTATCTTCTTGCTCATTCTCTTCATCTATAAGAAGAAAGGTCCTAAGAGTGTGGGTACAGGCCTATATTTCGGTCTCTGTATCACCCTCATCTTCGCCTTCCGCTTCTTCATCGAATATACGAAGGAGATTCAGGTGGCATTTGAGGCTGGACTTCCTATGGATATGGGACAGATATTGAGTATCCCACTCATTCTTCTGGGAGTTTGGAGCATCGCCTCCAGTTTTAAGAGAGCAAAGGCTCTGGAAGAGAAACAAGAGAAATAGGACTTGTTTGGGCTTGTTATGTTATTGCGGATAGTAGTATTTACTTTGCCGAGGCAGTAATACTTACTTTGTCAATGCAGTAGCATATAGGAACCATTTTCTATTTTAACCATACAGTTAGAACTGTTTTTCTATAAAATAAGAAACTCTCCCTTGCAGGAATCCAATCCTGAACAAGGGAGAGTTTTTATTTTCAATTCATCATTATCTACTTCTTATCTTCCCATCAAAATCTTCTTGATTTCATTGAGTTTGTTCAAAGCCTCTACCGGTGTGAGATTATTGATGTCCAAACCCAATATCTCATCGCGTATCTGACTCAAAACCGGATCATCAAGCTGGAAGAAACTGAGTTGTACTCCATCCTTCGGTTCATCCAGATGCTGCATATTAGGTTTGCCGGCAGCACCCACACCCGCATTGTCATCCTCCAGTTGTTTCAGTATAACATTGGCACGATTTACTATGCTACGAGGCATACCGGCTATTTCAGCCACATGAATACCAAAAGAGTGCTCACTTCCACCCGGCTCCAACTTACGCAGGAAGATAACCTTGCCATCCACCTCCTTCACGCTTACATTGAAATTCTTGATGCGAGGAAAGTTCTTTTCCATCTCATTCAGTTCGTGATAGTGGGTAGCAAAGAGCGTACGTGCTTGCGCCTTCTTGTGCTGATGCAAGTATTCCACGATAGCCCAAGCTATTGAGATTCCATCATAAGTAGAAGTACCACGTCCTAACTCATCAAAGAGAACCAGGGAACGAGGAGAAACATTATTCAGGATATTCGCAGCCTCAGTCATCTCTACCATAAAAGTAGATTCACCAAGCGAGATATTATCACTGGCACCCACACGGGTGAATATCTTATCCACCAGACCTACTCTTGCACTCTCGGCTGGTACGAAACAGCCTACCTGTGCCAGCAGAACTATCAAGGCCGTCTGCCTTAAAAGCGCAGATTTACCGGCCATATTAGGACCCGTAATCATCATAATCTGCTGCTTTTCAGTATCGAGCAACACATCGTTTGGCACATATCGCTCACCTAAAGGCAACTGAGTTTCTATCACAGGATGGCGTCCCTGCTTGATGTCGAGCACCTCAGAATCGTCGATGACAGGACGCACATAGTGGTTTTCTTCCGATGCCTTCGAGAAGGAAAGAAGACAGTCCATACGGGCAATGAGGTTGGCATTGATTTGTATCTGAGGAATATACTCTTGCATCGAAGCTATCAGTTCATTGAAGAGTTGGGCTTCGAGAATCAAAATTTTCTCATCGGCACCGAGAATCTTCTCTTCATATTCCTTCAGTTCCTGAGTAATATATCGCTCTGCCTGAGCAAGCGTCTGCTTGCGAATCCAGTCTTCAGGCACCTTGTCCTTGAAGGTATTGCGCACCTCTAAATAATAGCCAAATACATTATTATAACCCACTTTCAGGCTGGAAATACCTGTTTTCTCTATCTCACGCTCCTGTATTTTGAGCAGATAGTCCTTACCATGCCGGCTGATGGAACGCAGATCGTCCAATTCTGCATTGTAGCCATCAGCGATAACATCGCCCTTATTGATAAGCTGCGGAGGATCCGACTGGATTTCCTTTGCTATCCGTTCTTTCAGCGTTTCACAGAGATTGAGTTGCTCACCCACTCGCTGCAAGGCTTCATTCTTGGCATGTTGACAAGCCACCTTGATTGGCTGGATAGCCTCCAAGGCATGTTGCAATTGCACAACTTCACGAGGCGAAACTCTACCCACAGCCACTTTGGAAATGATACGTTCCAGGTCACCGATACGATGCAGTTGATCATCCATCAACTGCTTGAACTCCGGTTCCTTGAAGAAATATTCCACGATGTCGAGTCGTTCATTGATTGGACGCACATCTTTCAGTGGAAAGACAAGCCAGCGGCGGAGCATACGGCCTCCCATTGCCGTTACGGTGCGGTCGATGACATTCAGAAGCGACGAACCATCGTCCTGCATCGGAGCCACCAGTTCGAGACTGCGGATGGTAAAGCGGTCCATACGCACGAACTTATCCTCCTCAATACGGGAAAGTGCTGTAATATGATTGATTTGGGTATGCTGGGTAATCTCCAGATACTGCATGATGGCTCCGCTGGCAATGATACCGTTCTTCAGATGTTCTACACCAAAACCCTTCAAAGATTTGGTCTTGAAATGACCGAGGAGTTTCTGTCGGGCAGTCTGTTCGGTGAAAACCCAGTCGTCCAATTCGTATGTACAGTATTTAGTTCCGAAACACTGTTCGAATTTCTGTTTCATGGCACGATCATAAAGCACTTCTTTCGGCTGGAAGTTGCCCATCAGCTTCTCCACATAGTCGGGAGTACCTTCCCCTGTAAGGAATTCGCCCGTAGAGATGTCGAGGAAGCTTACACCACAAGAAGCTTTTCCGAAATGGACAGCAGCAAGGAAATTGTTCTCCTTGTAGTTCAAGACATTATCGCCCATCGCCACACCTGGAGTCACCAGTTCCGTAATGCCACGCTTCACCATCTTATCCATCTGGCTAAGCCCCTTCTTACCCTTGATTTCCAAGCGTTTCTTCTTTGGATCTTCCAGCTGGTCGCACACGGCAACACGCTTGCCGGCACGTATCAACTTAGGTAGATAAGTATCGAGTGCATGATGAGGGAAACCAGCCATCTCAGCACCACCTGCCGAACCGCCATTATTACGACGAGTCAGGGTAATACCGAGCACCTTGGAAGCCTCTATAGCATCCTCGCAATAAGTTTCATAGAAGTCACCACATCGGAAAAGCAACAGTGCCTCGGGATGTTTCGCTTTCATCTCAAAAAACTGCCGCATCATCGGCGTAAGACCTTTATTATCGTTTGCCATTATATTTTTCTATCTTATTTCTGAATCTAAAACATTGTCGACAGAACTCTTTTGTTCCCCAAATACAGAGAACGCAGATTCAATATCAGAAATGCAAAAATACAAAATATTATCCAAAGGCAAGTTACCTAAAGGTAACATTTAGACATTTTTAAATCAATATCTTCCGTAATCACATGAGAAATGCGTATTTTTGCAAGATAAAAATGCTCATTCTTATGAGTCTAAACTTTTATTAACTGAAAAAAATGAAAAGAAAACAGATATATATTGCTATCATATCCCTCGTTTGCTGCGCTCTCATCGCAATCGGGGTCACCCTTCATCTGCGCCGCAATCAGAAGGAGTCTCAGCCTACCGCTGTCAAGGCACCAGATACCCGCAAGAAGAAAACCGTGGCAAAAGATACCATCAAGAAGATAAAACCTGTCATCAAGCAGGACTTCAATATCATAGGTACCCTGAGATATACTGACGGAAAAGGTGTGGCGAACGTCATCGTAAGCGATGGATATAACTGCGTGAAGACTGATTCGCTCGGAAGATACAAGATGAAACGAGACAGTCTTGCCCACTTCATCTACTACTGCGTGCCTGCCGACTGTGAGGTTCCTACCCATTCTGCTACAGATCGCACGGCTTGCTTCTACCAGCCAGTATCCAAGAAAAAGAAAATATATGATTTTACCCTGAAAAGACTACCTGGAGGAAAGGAAATCAGTTATAAGATGATTGTCATCGGCGACCCGCAGGTTACCAATGCCTACAGTCCTTATTATACCTCGCCCACCGACAACCCCATCAAGAAGAGCGACGTAGAGCGATTTACCACCCAGACGATGGCAGATATCAAGCAGACCATCAGGAGTCTGCCTGCCGGGACTCCTGTCTATGGACTCAGCATGGGCGATGACGTACAGTATTACGGAGGATATAATGCCCACCTGGAGAGACAGATACGCCAAGCTTTGGGCTCATCGAAGATGCGCCTCTTCTCCGTCATCGGCAATCACGACCAGGACGGAAAGGCACTCTACAGACGTAAGTGGGAGGAAAACTTCGGACCTACCGACTACTCTTTCGACCGTGGCGATGAGCATTTTGTGTGCATCAACAACTGCTTCTTCTATCGTGGAAAGGCCTATTATTCACCAGGCGAACTGCGAGAGCGGCAGATGCGCTGGCTCAAGCAGGACCTCGCCCTCACGCCCAAAGACAAAAAGGTAGTACTCTGTTACCATATTCCTTTCACCTTCGGAAATGCACCTTTCGGCAAAGCCAAACCTCTTGGCATAGAGAATGAGAAGGGACATTATTCCTCCTCTCGCCTATCCCAACTTCTGGCACTTCTGCATCAGTTTGAGGGAGGATACGAACTCTTTTGCGGTCACACCCATTTCGCCTGCAACCATGAAATCCGGTATGAGGGCGAGGATGTGATGGAGCATTGTCATGCTGCAGCATGTGGCAATATCTGGCAATCCAACATAAATATCTGCGGTACACCAAACGGCTATTATGTCTATCAGTTCATTGGTACCCGCCTTACCGATTGCTATTATAAGGGCACATTCTGGGATAAGAACAAACAGATGACCATCTTCAGAGCACAGACCGACTTCAATGGAGAATCGTATGCTGCGGACTGGGGACTTTCCAAAGATAAAGATAAGAATATACTGGTAGCCAATGTCTTTAACGCCGACTCCCACTGGCGGGTTGTGGCAATAGAAGATGGCAAGGAATACCGGATGCACCGCATCAGCAGCAAAGGTCAGGATGCCTTTGCCGCTAGCTATCATCATAAATACAGCGAATCAGTATCCTATCGTTTTGTGAGCAAGGGCAACAGTTATCTGCTCATGAACCATCTGTATTATTATGTCCCAAAGAATCCGAATGCCAGAATAACAATCAAGGCTTCAGACCCTTATGGTCATACATTTACCGCAGAGAGTACCGAAGCGGTCAGTGAGCCTTTCTTCAATTACGCTCACTACTATGAGCAGGAGAATCAGGAATACAAGAAGGCAAGAAACTCCCTCTTGCGAGATTCTACCATAAATAGGCAGAAAGATTCGACACAAAGCAATCGACATACAAATACAAAGCTATAAGCATAAAATAACATAAAGCATAAGAAAATGGCAAAGAACAATACCCCAAAAGCTGTCAAGACTGAAAAGAATGCCAAGAATACAGCAACGAGTACAAAGAAAACCACAAAGAAAAAGAAAAAAGTCAAGGTTTCTCATATCGTTAAACCAGCAGAAATGACTCTGGAAGAATGGCAAATCAAACTTCGCAAACAAGTGACAGAAACAGAACACTTCAATATCAGTTGTGTCGATGATGAACTTTGCCCTGGCGAATATATCGTTCGCAATCCAGAGAAAAATAACGAGTACAAGGTAGTGTATCGTGGAGCCAACAGCGAATGGAATTATTGTTCTTGTATGGATTTCAAAACTTCAAAACTTGGCACATGTAAGCATCTCGAAGCCGTGAAGAAATGGTTTAGTGGAAAACGAGGCTTACATGTACATCGTGAGCTTCCTCCTTACACCTCTGTCTATCTATCTTACAGAGACGAACGATGCGTGAAGATTCGCATCGGAAGCGAAAACAAGGAAGCATACGAAAAACTTGCCAAAGATTATTTCGACGAAAAACATGTTCTAAAGAAAGCTGCCTATGCCCATATCGGATCTTTCTTAAAGCAAGCCCGCCAAATTAGCGATACATTCAGATGCTATAAAGATGCCATTGACTTTATCATCGACAAACGAGAGAAATCTACAAGAGAGAAGATTGTCAAGACGTACGATGACAAGAAACTCGATAATCTTCTGAAAGTTAAACTCTATCCTTACCAAAAGGAGGGTATCCGCTTTGCAGCCAAGGCAGGAAAAGCTATCATTGCCGACGAAATGGGTCTCGGCAAGACAATCCAAGCCATTGGAACAGCCGAACTTCTAAGAAAAGAAGGACTCATCGGCTCTGTACTCATCCTCTGCCCTACCTCCTTGAAATACCAGTAGCGCAGTGAAATCAAAAAGTTCACTGATGCCGAGGTCTTTGTTATAGAGGGAAATCATCTCAAGAGAAAGGATGCCTACAATCGTCCAGAACCTTACAAGATTATCTCCTATAATAGTGCCGCCAACGACATTAAGATACTCGGCAGTCTGCAAACCGACATGCTCATCATGGATGAGGTGCAACGCCTCAAAAATTGGAATACCCAAATTTCCCGTGCAGCAAGAAAGATAGAATCCGATTACTCCGTGATTCTATCGGGTACACCTTTAGAGAATAAACTTGACGAACTATACTCCATCGTGGAATTTGTCGATAATTTCCGTCTTGCCCCATACTATATTTTCAAGGAAAACCATATCATCACCGACGAAACAGGCAAAGTATTGGGATACAAAAACTTGAACAAGATAGGCGAGAAGCTCAACGACATCCTCATCCGCCGTCGCAAGAAAGACGTGAAACTCCAGATGCCCAAGCGAATGGACAAAAATCTCTTCGTACCTATGACAAAGGAGCAGATGGGAATGCATGCAGAATGGCAATTCCAAGTAAGCTTCCTTGTGAAAAGATGGCGCGCCCACCATTTTCTTTCAGACAAAGACAGAAAGCGTTTACTCCTGTTGTTATCACAGATGCGCATGGTATACGATAGCAGTTATATCCTCGACCAAAAAACGAGATTCGATACCAAGGTGGATGAATGTATCAATATTATCAGCGACATCATCAGCGAAGAAGGTGAAAAAGTTGTGGTATTCAGCCAGTGGGAACGCATGACTCGCCTCATTGCCAAAGAACTGGAGAAGAAAGAGATAGGTTATGAATACTTACATGGCGGTGTCCCATCCGAAAAGCGTAAGAACTTGGTGGACAACTTCATGAATGAACCGTCAAGCCGAGTATTCCTTTCAACAGATGCAGGTAGCACAGGTTTGAACCTACAAGCTGCAGCCACCATCATCAACATAGACCTGCCTTGGAACCCTGCCGTTCTCGAACAGCGCATAGGGCGCATCTATCGCCTTGGTCAACAGAATAATATTCAAGTTATCAATCTCGTGACTCCCCACTCTATTGAGGAAGAAATGCTTGGAAAATTACGTTTCAAGACCTCTATGTTTGAGGGTGTACTCGATGATGGCGAGGACTCTATATTCATCAGTGACGATAAGTTCACCAAGATGATGGAGACTGTGAGTGGTATCGTGGAAGAAGTGGAGGAAGCTTCAAATTCTTCCGATACAGATGCAGAGACTTCTGCTTCCACTATATCCATCGAAGAGGAAGAACAACCAAAGGTTTCTCCTAACGAAGAAAACAAGGAAACAAAGGATGAGAATTCTGTAACTTCCGAGGATATTTCTACAAATACAACTGAGGCAGACATTCCAAAGCCTACTGCTGATACTGAAAAATTGAGACCAACAGAAGCCAAGACTCCAGAAGGAAAAACTGGCTATACAAACAGCAACTCTCAGCAAACACAAGGCGCTGGCACTTCTCATCGCCCATCCCAACCTAAGGAATTGGTAGCCCAAGGCGTTTCCTTCCTCTCTGGTTTGGCAGAAACCTTGAAGTCGCCAGAAGCCACAGCACAACTAGTAGATTCCATCGTAGAGAAAGACGAGCAGACTGGCGAGACATCCATCAAGATTCCAGTGGAGAGCAAGGAGACTGTCTCTAACCTCTTAAATCTCATCGGAAAGCTGTTTGCTAAATAAAAACATGTAAAGTATGATAGAATTAACCAAAACCTCAGAAGAAAATCGCTCGCAAGCTCATTAGTTTGGGCTTGCAGCGAGTTCTTCCTAAAACAAGATAGTATTTCCGCCAAATTACCGAATAAAACACAGCCAAATTACCGAACAAAACTCAGCCAAATTACCGAACGGCACATTAAAAGTACTTAAAAAGTTTGTGAGTTTCAGATATTTATGCTATTTTTGCCAACAAATTGAAAAATGGTATGAAACAATACAAACATAGAATCGTCGATTATATCCTCGAAAGAAAACTCAAAGGCATGGGAGCAGTACTTATCGAAGGCCCTAAATGGTGTGGAAAGACTACTACCGCAGAGGAAAAAGCCAAAAGTATCCTCTATATGAATGACCCGAAGAAGAGCGGCATGTATATGCAACTTGCCAAGATGAGTCCTCAAAGTCTATTGGAAGGAGAGGCTCCAAGACTTATAGATGAATGGCAACTAGCACCAAGCCTATGGGATACCATTCGTTTCGAGGTTGACCATCGAGACGGAGAAGGACAATTCATCTTGACTGGTTCTGCAGTACCTGCCAAAACCGATGAAATATGGCATAGCGGCACTGGTCGCTTTGCCAGAATCAAGATGCGCCCTATGAGTCTGTGGGAATCGGAAGATTCACAAGGCACTATCAGCCTCAACGATCTTTTCTTAGGTAAAGCTAAAGTCGCCATGTGTGAGGAAAAAAGCATCGATGACATCGCCTATCTTGTATGTAGAGGTGGATGGCCAAAAGCCACCTTGCAAGACAAAGACATTGCCTTGGAACGTGTTTTCGACTATTATGATGCCGTCGTAAACATTGACATATCAAGAGTTGACGATGTTTCCAGAGATGCTGAGCGCACCAAGCGATTAATGCGTTCGTACGCTCGTTTCCAAGGTTCACAAACTTCCATCAGCAAGATAAAGGAAGATGTGAAGGCCAATGATGCAATGAGCGTGGATGACGACACAATAGGCTCATATATCAAGGCTTTGGAAAAGATATTCGTTATAGAGGATATGCCAGCATGGAATCCCAACTTACGTTCCAAGACTGCCATCCGCACATCTTTTACCCGATACTTCGTTGACCCATCTATTGCAGTTGCTGCTCTAGGTATAGGTCCCAAAGACCTCATTAATGAGCTTGAGACATTTGGCTTATTATTTGAAACCATGTGCATAAGAGACTTGCGAGTTTATGCGGATGCCATCGGAGGTAACGTATATCACTATCGGGACAAAAATGGATTGGAATGTGATGCTGTAGTACATCTTCGGAATGGAGATTATGGGCTTGTTGAAATCAAATTAGGTGGTGATAATCTAATAGAAGAAGGTGCTTCCTCGCTAAAGGAACTTGCCACCAAGATTGACACCACCAAGATGAAGACCCCTTCATTCATGATGGTACTGATAGGCATTGGTTCATACGCTTACCAACGAGAAGACGGTGTATGGGTCGTTCCTATAAGTTGCCTAAAAGACTAAACTACAAACTAAATCGACTTTTTCTCAATTCATTTTACTTTCGACTATAAAATGGGTAGTATTGTCAGCCAAAGGCTGCAAAAAAGACTATAGTAAACTCACCCATCCTCTCTATTCTACAAAAGAGAATGGGTGAAGTTTGAAGGCTTATTTAACCAAGATTTTACGCACTGTACCATCGCTATATTTTACAATATTAAGTCCTTTTCTTGGATGGTCTAAACGTTGACCATCAAGGGCATACCTCGAAACTTCCGTAATTTTCTTCGCCATGTTCATATTCTCTACACCCGTAGGTTCAAACTCTACAATATTCTTAAAGTCTCTCCAATCAAGAGCTTTCGAATAAGCAGAGAACGAACCTTTAGGAATATAAAGAATAGCATTGTCCCTCACACCATTCATAATACTATTACTTCCAAATTCAAAAGGATAATAGAGGTCGGGATAACGAGTATCATAATATCTAGGAGGAACATTCATACACGCATAAATTGTTGCAAGCTTTGTACATCCATAAAAATCTCTATGCCCCATTCCTGTCAAACTAGAAGGCAACACTATTGACGTTAGATTTTCACAAAGCGAAAAAGAAAAACCAGTCGTTTCTATCACACTATTAGGAAGTCTCACAGAAGTCAATCCTTTACAGCTAGAAAATGCATGATACCCAATCCGAGTTACTCCACAAGGAATATCTAGAGAAGTCAAACCAGCCCCACTAAACATACCATCACTAATTTCCGTTAAATCAGGAGGTAATACTATCGAGGTTAGATTTTGGCAGCCCGAAAAAGCGTAATCTCCAATTTCTTTCAACCCAGAGGGAAGATTTATGGATGTTAAGTTCCAACAAGCACTGAATGCTTCTTTATCTATTTTAACTAGTCCCGAAGGTAATGTCACAGAAATTAAGTTTCTATTCATAGAAAACACTTCCTTTCCGATTTTTACAGTCCTAGAAGGCAATACTATTGCCAACAAATTAGGCAATAAAGCAAATGTTGGTCCCTCAATAGAATCTGGCATAATATTGACTTTTTCCAACCAATAGTTTTCTCCGGCACCACCACCTCCATCATACACAGTAAAACTTCCTCCACTTACAAATGTAACATCAGAAAGATCCAAATGTTGTAATTTTCCGTCAGGATCTAATCGAGTGCCATGAGAGCTATAACTCCCTGCCATCTCTCGGATAAACTTTACATCCTCTATATTTAACTCACCACTTACTTTCAAGTTTGTTATGCTATGTTTCTGCTCAATAGAAAGCATATCGCACAACGTTCCCGCTTTCTCCACATTGATTTTTACTTGGTCGGTAATAAGACCATCATCTGCATGGATAGGTACAAAATGATAAAACATGAAAATAGCCAATATTAACTGGCATTTAAATATACTTTTTTCCATATAGTTACTATTAACTTAAGCACATCCTCACTCTTTCATCAGCATAAGGAGTGCCATCAAAAATCGACTTATCGTTAGTAAACTCTTTTTCTGTCCCGTAGAACATAAACCATGGCATATTCTGTTGCCGAGAATAATCAATTCCCTCTTCAAACAACTTCTTGTTTCCACCACATTCAAACATAAACCTATTCAAATCGTGATTGTCAAGGAACAGCCATAGTTGAAACCCTGTAGGATAACGAGCCAAATGAAGTTTTACTTTCTCATGAAGTTTTTGGTTATTTACTACAGATTGATTGGCATGTACAGCCGCACATAATAGTTGCTGATAACAGAAGTCAAGTACACCATCAAACACTCCAACGTATTCCAATTGTCTTGCCTCCTGTGCATCATATCGCAACTTGTTTAAGAAGTATCGGATATAATTGTGAGGTTTAAAATCCAACTCACCCCAAACCTCACCTATCAATCTAACATTTGGAAATTTTGCTTTGACATTTCTTACAAAGTATTTCCAAAAAGCATAAGATGGTCCTGTCGCATGGTCAAGACGTATTGCATCAAATCCCATACCACATAAATTAAGGGCTTTTTGTGTCAAGTATTGTTGCACTTCCTTGTTTTTTGTATTGAACATCGGCAAGTCTTCTATGCCAGCAAAACATTTATACTTTCCGTTAGACTTATAGCAAAACCACTCTCTATGCTTCCCATCGGCAAACAAGGAGCATAACTTATGACAATGATTAGCCACAAAATCGGCAACAATGACCATACCTCGCCTATGGACTTCCTTCACAAGCTCCACCACATCGGCCTTTGTTCCGAAATGTGGATCAATTTGCTCAAAATCAACTGTATGGTAACCATGATAAGCTGCAGTCTTATAGAAAGGAGTTAACATTATTCCAGACATGCCAAGCCCTTGAATATAATCAAGATGCTCAATTATACTCTTAATGCAACCGCCTTTGAAGTTACCATTGGTATCTTCATCTCTCATGGGAAAGAAGCGATCTATTAATATATGGTATATCCTTTCTTGCTTCATTTGTAGCAATCATCTTTTATTCGCAGAATATTCTTCAAATCACAATGAATCACAGTTGCCATTACCAAGATAGCAATAAGGCACATAAGGCCAATTGCAGCAAGTACCACCAATAATACTGTTAAACTACATGTAGTCATATCTTCAATCATTTAAAAGTGTAACAAACAAACTTATAATTGTAACCAATAGAGTTAGTACTCCAACCAGCAAGACCCAAATATTCATACTATGGAGAAAAGCTATCTCCATAGAGTTTTTCCGAGGAATCACAACTCTTTGGATTTCATTAAACATTCGGTACAAATGAAACTGTTCGACAAAATAGTCCATACGTTGGTCAAGCTCTATCAAGTTAAACAATTTACCATATAAAAAATCTGCAATCACTCCAAACGAGTCCTCAATATCTTGAGCGGACAAACGCCTATGTCTCAAATTGAAGCGTTGCAGCCTTAGCTTTATGACAATTAGCACACTTATGTCAAGTAACAAAGGTAGCTCTCGTTTTAAGTCCCCAGAAAGGGTTTGTTTATGATGCTCCAAGGTACAATAATATGGAGAGCCAGTCTTCACGTGAACTATAGTCTCGTCATCAGCCCAATACTTCTCCACCTTATTATTACTATATGCCATATTAACAATCCGTCCTACAGCATTTCTATCAGCCATCATAAAATTATCATTTGCATATAACATTCCATACACAAAGTGTGCTTCAGGAACAGAAGTTTCCCTTACTACACTATTCCGTTGCAACAAAACGATATTCTGACGCAAATAATCATCTATCGGACTTTGTCTATAATTCCGATAATACGCAGTCATAAACTCTTCGTTAATGGCAGCTATAGTATTTTGAGTAGCAGTAACATTTACCTTTTGCGTACTCACATCAATAACAGTATATGACAATTGAATATCTCTTCTCTTTTGCCCCTCTAATTCCAATAAGATAATGCGGAGCCAATCATATAAATATGTTCCAAAACCATATTCGTTCATACTAAGTCCATTTCTGTCTCTATCAAAGAATGCTTTCTTTAAATTGACAATATCGAACTCCGTACAGAAATCCAAACTTGAATATTGTGATTTTTTCTTTCCAAAGACTTTATCTACAGAAACTTTCAGCACAAGGAAGTATTGATGACAACCTTTCTTTCCCAAATTCAGTTCCATTAGCAATGGAGTAACAGTTATTTCTCTAACAATTGTATCAATACCATTGTAACAAGAACGAAAATAGAAAACATTTGGTGTAACAGGATATATATCAGCACAACCTTCAACTACCCAATAACGACATGACGCATTAGGATAAAGCGCAAATGGAGTCTCTAAAGTTGTCACTTTTTCATCGTCCTGCTCTTTATTATTATGCTTGAGCCGTTGCCAAACATACTTCGCTTTCACTTTGCGAAGCGGAACAAGAAAGGCCATGGATACCATATAAACATTTTGTGCCATACTTATAACCGTCATGCCATCTGGCTTCCTTTATGGCGTTGTTTATACTCTTTACATATTATTTATATACGCAAAACGTGGAGCCAGTCTGCCGCTCGTTCCACGATAGAAAGGCCTTCGCATTGCCCTGTTAGTCGAAACGAGCAACGCTGATACAACGCCAATACAACGTCAAATATCATGCAAC
>ERZ1023633.408-NODE-408-length-18328-cov-8.635856_pt1 | contig 18328 bp, 18 predicted proteins | sample MGYA00380333_ERZ1023633 | MGnify/ENA primary metagenome ERZ1023633 (study PRJEB33179, sample SAMN07448972) | human gut metagenome | biome: Human-gut; feature: Human associated habitat; material: Faeces | host: Homo sapiens | place: India: Bhopal | collected...
AATACGTTTCACTTTATAAGTAGATTATACACTAGGGTACTTGAGAAATCAAGTGCCCTTTTTGTTTCATGAAAGCCATAAGTTTCTTGAAAAACAGGCACCTTTTCATCATAGTTTTGTAGTAACTGTTCTTTTAATAGTTGCATATTACCTTCTGAGATTTCTTCTCTAAAGGGATTTCAGGAATTTCTGCTTTGTTATAGACTTATGATATTGCATCTTCCTTTCCATTTCTTTTTTCATGATACAAGGAGATGCTTTTTCCATGTTGGAATTCATGCATCATATCTAGCTTTAGTTTATAATTTTCACTTATAAACTCCGCTTTTTGTTCAGGTATGCCTGCTTTTGCATAAAGAATCTTTTGGCTTTCCAATATCTCATATGCTGAAATCAGCTCTACATGCTCAGATGTAAAAGCTTGGCAATGACTGATAATTCCATGACCTGAAATAACCTCTGCTGTGTATTTAACGAACGGGACATCCGTTTTCTGCATTGTATGAATTTTTGTTGTATAGGAGAATTCCAAAAGAATTTCTTATGCAGCAAACAGGAGGCCTGATTTCTCAGACCTCCTGAAATAATTTTTCCTGAAAAAATTGTATAATTTCTGTCCATACTTCATCCTGAAAAAACATCAGATCCGCATGATCGGCACCATCCAGGGAAAGCAATGTCACATCACATCCCTCTTTTTCCAAAATGTCATATAATTTTTCACTTTGACTGTATGGCACGGTATGATCCTCTGTGCCATGAATAATAAGAAATGGTGGAGCTGCTTCTGTCACTTTGGACACCGGTGAATAATCCCATGCATCTTTCTGATGTGTCATAACATTAAATCCCATGAGCTGGGATTCCGGAGACATCGCTGCTTTTTCCACATCATCATACGGAAATGCAGACGCATCTGTCGGCGGATACCACGGACATGCCGCCTGTACTGCACTGGAATATTCCAAATATTCCCCAACATCAAGTGATTGATCCTGGTCAAGGGCTGCCATACAGGTCAAATACCCTCCTGCAGATTCTCCCATCACACCAAATCGTTCGGTATCAATCCGATATCTTTTTGCATGTGCCCGCAAGTAACGAATTGCCGCTTTCACATCCAGCAACTGCATCGGATATGTTCCTTCATTGGAAGTCCGGTACTCCACACTTGCAACGACGAACCCCTTCTGTGCCAACCGGCTCAGATATGCAAGGTGTGCTGATTTATCCATGCGAAGCCATGCTCCGCCACAAATCCACACAATACATGGATAAACTTTTTCTTCCCGGTCCTCCGGATAAATCAGATCCAGCTTTAAATCTCTGCGGCAATGATCGTACCATGAATCTACCTGTGCATATGTGATATCTGTACACACCACATACTGTGGTTTTGTTATTTCCGATTTTAACGTTTTTCTCATTGTATTTTCTCCTGTAACAACCGTGTATACGCTTCCCGATTCTTTGCATTATAAATCGTCAACGCTTCTTTTCCTGACATCTTATATTCCTTTTTCAGAGTCTTCTTGATCTTGTTACCAAGCGCATCAAGTTCCTTGCTGCAATTATATTCCTCTGCACGCTCCTTATTCAGAGCATATCTGCCATATGCACAAACCAATGCATCTGCCGCCTGCTCCTTGGAGCCATTGTGATCAAAAACAAGATAATCCTGATACTTTTTCGATACCGTTGCCAGGACTTCCAGCTTTCCATACAATTCTTCATCTTTTGCTTTCACCGTGCGTCCCTGCAGATGTTCATAACCTTCCACATAATTGCCCTGTGCGAAACATTGTTTTGCCTGATTGATACCTGACTGGTATCCCATAGTATGTGTACCAAGCAATATCAGTCCAAAAAGCGAACCTACCATGACTACAATCGCAATCACCGGAGCTTTCGGAAGTGGCGGTGTATTGTCTACTTCCTTCGGTTTCTTTTCTTTCTTCGGCTTTGGTGCTTTCTTTTGCTTCGGTGCCTTTGGCTTTGGTTCTTTTTTCTTCTTCTCCTTTTTCTTTTTTTCTTTCTTGGCAGCCTCTTTCTGATCTGCCTGTTCCAGTTCGTCGAGAATCATCTGATTCTCTTCTGTCAGTTCTGTCACAACATCAGCACCGGAAGTGTCCGTAATTTCCGTAATGTTTTCTTCTTCCGGTTCTGCGAAAAAGAATTTTGCAAGACGGGCAAAAATGCCTCCTTCTTTTTTCTCCTTCGGTACTTTTTCTTTCTTTACTTTTTCCTTCTTATTGCGCTTTTTCTTCTTGGACTCCTGTTGCATATCTTCTTCCAGTGAATTTTTCTCTGGATCTGCAGCTTGCTCCTGTTCATCCATCTGTGCCTGTGCAAACGCTCCAATAGAATCTTCCTTGTCAAGATTTTTGCCCTGTTCTTCTCCATTTAATAAATCACCCAAATCCGAGAGATCTTCGGAATTATTAAGCATATCAAGCAAATCCGAATCTGCATTTCCAGCCAGGTCCGGCTCTCCGGCTTCGGTCAAAGGAAGTTCCTGTTCTGTTGCAGATGCCTCTTCCTTCTGCTCCTGCTGCACCTTATCATCAAACGCATCCACTGCCTGATCCAGCTGATCAATAGGCTGTGATTGCTGTTCCTGATCCGACAGGAAATCGAAATTGAAGTCCAGATCATCTCCCGTGTCCACTTCCAGATCCGTATCCGTCGGCACTTCTTCCGGTTCCTGTATCATTTTGGGTTTGTAATCAGAAAAAGGCTCCTGCATATCATCTTTGAGTAACTCCTCCTCAAATTCGCGTAAAAATTCTTCTTCCTTTTTTGCAGTAACCTGCGCATTGCTCTCCGGCTCACCAAAAATTTCTCTTTCCAGTTTTTCCTGTGGATTCAGTGGTTGCTGCGTCTCTTGTGCATGATCCTCACTGTCATGCACAGAATTCAATAATTGATCCAAATAATTTTCTGATGCACTCTTACTCATAAATTCTCTCCAGTAAAACTCAATTAAGGGATGTGAAATTTCCACATCCCTTAAGCTGCTACATTTATTTATTTCCGTTGTCAATCAGCTTATCAATTGCCTCTACAAGACTTCCAATCTCCGGTTTGGTAAGCTGGGCATCAGCTCCAAGCATTTCGCCTTTGCGTCGCATTTCCTCATTAACAAGGGAAGAAAAGATAATCAGTGGAATATTCTTCAGAACATCGTCCGACTTTACCAGCTTGGTAAGTCTGTGTCCATCCATCTGTGGCATCTCTATATCCGTGATAATACATTGTACTTTGTCAGCTGGATTACCTTCCTTCTTAAACTTAAGCAATGTATCCCATGCTTCCTGTCCATTCATGGTCACAATCAGATTTGTGTATCCTGCCTTATTCAGACAATCCTGAATCAGACTACTCAAAAGCTGTGAATCTTCTGCAATAAGAATGGTGTCATCACTTCTTTCACGTCCCTGAAATTCTTTCATATCAGTCACTCGAAGTCCTGTTTCCGGACTGATGCTTGACACAATTGACTCAAAATCCAGAATGACGACCAGTTTATCATTGATTTTGATTACACCTGTAGAAACACTGCCTTCCTGTCCATTGATAGTAGAATCCGGTTTGATAATCTCATCCCAGGATACTCTGTGAATTCCAATTACCTGATCCACGTGGAATGCCACATTTAATTTGTTAAAGTTTGTAATAATAAACAAACCTCTTTCATCATTGTCCGGAATATCCAGACACCGTTTCAGATTAATTACGGTAATCATAGTATCACGTGGCATAAAAATACCTTCCACACTTGGATGTGTATTTGGTACCGGTGTTACTTTCTGATATGATAAAATTTCACGAATCTTTGCTACATTGATGCCGTAGTGATTATCGGCTAATGTAAACTCCAAGATTTCCAACTCATTTGTACCTGACTCTAATAATATATTTGTATCCATATATATTTTCCCCCATTTCTACATTGTTACCTGATACATTTGTCCATCCATCTCAACCTGCAAATCCTGCGTTGAAATTTCATCGGCCTGTTTTTTTGACACTTCAAATACCAGTACCGTCTTTATCGACTTGCCCGGCTTTATTTTTCCCTGATAAGTCGAAAGATTTTTTGTGCTTAGAATTTTCTTTTCTACAATACGATCTGTACCATTGAAGCATCCATAAAACGTAACATCTTTCGATAGCATGTCTATCTTAATGTTCTTCTTTCCGGTGTTTTTCACATTGATATTCATAATGATCAACATCTTTCCCGACGTGGCACTCACACTAAAATAATCGCCTTCCTGATAAGAAGAAGCGGTCGAATATCCTTTATAAGAAACCTTTAAATTCTTACCAAGCAAATCAGATAATGCAATCTCCTTTGTTTGTGTATCCGTTTTGGTACCGCCAGTATTGGTATTCGTATTTGTTTCTTCCTGTACCTGCTGGGTATCCTGTTCGGTTGTATTTTCCTGCATCTGCGGCTCCGTCTCCGGTTCCACGTCTGTTATGCCATCCGACTGAAAAATATTATGTTTGGCAACAGCCTGAGCTGCGGCGGAAACAATCAGATCTTCCTCATCATCCGTCAGCTCATACAGCGATGTACCACATCCACCAAGTACAACGGTTGATGCCAGCAATATAGTCAAAAACTGCATCCTCTTTTTCATGTGTTTCTATCCTTCTTGTTACTTTTGCCCTATAAATTAAGATTATAGTATCATATTTCAGTATATAATACAACATTTTTCCGACTTAGTTGTTACTCTCCAATTCCATCCAGAATTCTACGCCATCCTCATGGTTAATTACGCCACATTTCTGATGAAAAGAATCCATAATCGCCTTTACAATGGACAATCCGATACCACTTCCACCATATTCACGGGTTCGTGCCTTATCCACTTTATAGAATTTCACCCAGATTTTGTCCAAATCCTCCTCTGGAATCGGTTCCCCCGTATTAAATACACTTGTCCGAACCAGTCCATCATGATAAGAAAAACGAATTTCGATGCGTCGCTGTTCATCTGCATGATTCATCGCATTGGTCAGGTAATTGGTAATAACCTCTTCGACCTTAAATTCATCGCCCCAGACATACACTGGCCCTTCTTTGTAAAACTGGATATCCACTTTTTTCTGTGCAGCCATAATAGAGGCTGACTGAATCACCCCTGTAATCAGTTCTGTAATGTCAAACCTTGTCATCTCTATCGTATCATTTCCAAATTCCAACTGATTCAATGTCAGAAGTTTCTTGACCATCTGATTCATTTTATCTGATTCATCCATGATGACATCACAGTAGAAATCCCGGCTTTCTGCATCATCGTTGATGCATTCCTTCAAACCTTCTGCATAACCTTGAATCAATGCGAGCGGAGTTTTTAACTCATGGGATACATTGGATAAAAATTCCTTTCGCATTTCATCAATCTGTTCTTTCTTTTCTATATCCTGCTGCAGACGGACATTAGCCGTCTTCAATTCACTGATTGTCTCCTCGAGCGTCTCCGACAATTCATTCATAGACTGTCCCAGTTCCTCAATCTCATAGCTGCCATACTTTGCAGGCACATATTTTGCATCAAAATCAAGTCTTGTCATTTTTCTGGAAATATCTGACAGTAACCGAATCGGCTTTGAAATACTGTTAGACAAAATTACGATCAGAATAATACTTAAGAAAATAGCACCAATACTGATCATTACAAAAAACTGATTCGTGATTGACGCGCTTTCACGAATACTCTCCAATGCAGTCCTCATATAGACATAGCCACCATCTTTCAGTGAGCCAAGCAGTACAAGATATTCCGAATCCAGCCGTTCATCCGTCTGGCGTACCAGTGTATAATCGTCACCTTTTTTTAAAACCTGAATCTGATTGCGGTCTGTTCCGTAAATCCAGTTGTCCATCTGCATCTGAAAACGCTGTGCATTGTTATAGGAGGTCCATACTAGATTTCTATGACGGTCCGTGATCAACATATTGATGTTGTTATCCACACAGATACGTTCAAAAGAAATATCATTGTCTCCGCTATCGCCACTGATACAGGCTTCATGCACCTGGCGGTAACCATTCAACAACTCTTTTTCTTTGTTATATGTGTAGTATTTTTCCAAAAACGTATTGTTGAGAAACCAGCACAGAACAACGGTTCCTGCAACAATTCCTATCATGGTAACAATGAGCTGCCATGTCAACGATGTCTTTTTTTTCATCCGGTATTCATCTCTTTTTCTTTATGCTTCTACTTCAAACTTGTAGCCCATGCCCCAGACTGTCTTAATATACTCGCCCTGCTTGCCCAGCTTGCTGCGAAGTTTCTTTACATGCGTATCAATGGTGCGGGCATCTCCAAAATAATCATAGTTCCAGACACTATTGAGAATACGTTCTCTCGACAATGCAATACCCTGATTGTCCATAAAATATTCGAGCAGCTCAAATTCTTTAAAGCTTAATTCTACACTTTTTCCATCTATGGTAACTTCGTGTGCCGTTTTATCAAGTACGATCAGACCTGCCTTCTTAATCTGTGAAGAATCGCCAATCTGGTTGGTCCTGCGCAGGATTGCCTCCACACGTGCCACAAGAATTTTCGGTGAAAAAGGCTTTGAAATATATTCATCCACGCCAAGATCAAAGCCCATCAGTTCATCGCTCTCATCGCTTTTTGCTGTGAGCATAATAATCGGAACTTTTGAATTTTCACGTACTTCGCGACACACTTCCCAACCGTTCATCTTCGGCATCATCACATCAAGAATGAGCAATGCAATGTCCTTTTCCCTATAAAAAATATCAAGTGCCTCTTCTCCGTCTCCTGCTTCTAAAACTTCATAATCCTGACGTACCAGAAAGTCACGCACCAATTTGCGCATTCTGCTTTCATCATCCACCACCAGAATTTTTAATTTGTCCATGGTTATTCTGCCTCCTGTTGTTCTAGCTTCTGTTCACGTATATTCAGTTCCGCCTCACGCTTATCCAGTTCTTTTTCACGTGTGTCCAGTTTCTGCTCCCAGTTTTCATACTTATCAATAAGCTGATTTTCATAATTAAGTATGGTAACATTGTCCCCGCTCACATAAGTAATGGCAAACATTGCTCCAATCACTATCGCAAATACAATGGCAAAAAACAGGCTTCTATGGTATTTTCTCCGATAGTTGTTCTTCTCACTGCGGCTTCCCGGCTCGTCGGATTTTTCCGGTGCATATACCGGAATCGGAAGCACATCCTCATATTTAATATAGGGAATTGTATGTAAATATCCCTGCAGTTCTTTTAAGAACTCCATTCCCACCGGGGTCTCAAACACTTCCTGTAAGATCAGTTTCCGGTAAATCTGCAACACGGCATCCGGATCATCCATCTTTGTTTTGCTGCGTATATACCGGATTTTTTCCACTTCTTTTTGTGCGATTTGCGCCTGTTCTAATGATTCAAACGCATATCCTCTAACTTTGTACATAACTATCTTCTGCCCTCATCTAATTCTGCAATCTCACCCGACTGGTACGCACGAATCAGTTCTTTTAACTCATCAATCCTGCTCATCATTCGTTTTCCATAATCTGTATCCCCTACCAGTATACGCCGGTCTGCATATTCTACAGCTTCCTGATGGGAAACGATATCAAGCTCATCCCTAACCGCAGAATCCGAAAAATCAAATGGTTCATGCGCAGACAAAGTCAATCCATAAGAATTGTAGGTCAATGTATAACCTGCTATTCCTGTCTTACGTCGGTAAGTCTTGGAAAATCCACCATCAATCAATATCAGCTTTCCATTACATTTTACCGGACTTTCTCCTGCCATACGCTCCACCGGAACGTGACCGTTAATAATATGAACTCTTCCATCTTTCAATCCGAATTCATGCAGAATCTTGTCTGCGGTCTCCGGCTTGTCAAATAAATGATAATATGCATTCTTACTTTCATGGTGCATTTTCTTGTCTTCCAGAAAATACCTCTCAAAAGTTGCCATCTTGCTACGTCCATACAATGGTGAATTTGGTGCCGTCCAGATATACCACATCATGTCCTGACCCTTTTCACGTTCTTCCTTATCCAAAGAGAAAAAAGCTTTGCGGACATAAGATTCCAGCACATCATAAAGTTCTTTTCCACTGTAATATTTTCCATAGATATTTACTTTTGCAAAACTGCCATCCTCATTCATCGGTACACATCCATGATACAGCAGATTTCCATTATAAATTTTGTACATGCTGCCACGTTTCAGCATCAGTCTTACGTGTCTTTGCAGCTTTTCACAGTGAATAAATGAGGTTCTCAGTCTCGCCATCACTTCCGTCTCTTCCGGCGTCAGTTCATATGGATTCTCCGGATCGATCGTTGGAAAATAGGTATCCATCATCGGATATTCCTGCCCATCAATTTCTACCGTTTTCTTTTCATAATTGATTTTGTGCAAAAGGCAACGGTTCTGCATGCCAAAATCGGGCCATTTCTGAACCAGCTGTCCTTCCAGTTTAAATCGAATGATAGCAATTGCCTTGTGCATCTTGCGGTTCATCTCGGTCTCTTTTTTGCTCCGCTCCTCATCCGTTGAATTTTTCAGCACAAAGCGTTCACATGGATCATCTTTATAGGCATCCATCGCAAATGTTGCCAGAGGAACCATGTTGATACCATATCCATCTTCGATCAGATCCAGATTTCCATAACGGATGCTTGTACGAATGACAGCTGCAATACATGCCAACTGTCCCGTTGCCGCTCCCATCCATACCATATCATGATTTCCCCACTGGATATCAAAAGAATGATACTTTTCCAGACGGTCCATAATCAGATCCGGCGATGGCCCCCTGTCATAAATGTCCCCCAGAATATGTAAATGATCAATAACCAGACGTTGGATCAGTTCCGCCAGCGCTACTATGAAATTGTCCGTCTGCCCCAGTTCTACAATCGTATTGACAATTGCCTCATAATACGCTTCTTTATTCAGGACCTCCTGCTTTTCGGTAATCAGTTCCTCGATCACATACGCATAATCTTCCGGCAAAGCCTTACGTACTTTCGATCTTGTATATTTCGATGAAACGGTTTTGCAGACTTCAATCAAACGATACAGCGTGATTTTGTACCAGTTCTCCATATCTTCTTCCTGCTGCTTTACCAGTTCAATTTTCTTCTGTGGATAGTAAATAAGCGTTGCCAGAGACATTTTGTCTGCCGTACTCAGTGTATGCCCAAATACATCATCTATCTTCTTTCGTACTGCTCCTGACCCATTGCGAAGTACATGGGAAAAGGCGCGGAACTCTCCGTGAATGTCCGACAAAAAATGTTCCGTTCCTTTTGGCAGATATAAAATCGACTGCAGGTTTATAATTTCTGTCGACGCCCGGCCTATCGTCGGATACAATTCCGCAAGCTGCTCCAGGTAATGTATACGTTCTTTTTCCACAAAAACACCTCTTCCTATATTAGATTCAATAGTTATAATAATTTTATCATAAAAAGCCCTTTTTGTAAGCCTAACATATTGAAAATTTTGTGAACACATCGTATTGTTCAGTGAATTCCAAAAAATTTCCTATACAGCAAAAAAGCGGGATTTCTCCCGCTCTCTTGCCTGACTGAATTTGACTATTATTTTTACTATTTCATTATAATTTTTCATACGCTTCAAATAAAGTCCAACTTTTTTACGAAATTAGACGGCTTTTGTCAAAAACAGCTCACTTTTGAACCATATGTAATCTTTTCTTGTATATTTTTGCGTTTATTATTATAATAACATTAGCAATATATGAGCCAATACCCAATATTGCCGCACAAATATAACAGAAATGAGGATTTTTCCATGACCAGAGAAGAAATGATGGATAACTTGGGAAATAATTTGGAAAAAGAACGTATTGCTCTTCATTTTTCACAGTCCCAAATGGCCGAGGCTCTTGATATGTCCCTCTCTTCTTACAAAAGAATTATTAGCGGAGAAACCAATCGCATTGATTTCTACACGATCTATTTAATGTACAAACTTACCAATAAATTTTCTTATGAGCTATGTGGGATTCCGATTCCGGAATTAGAGACCTGTAATACATTGCAGAGGCTCTCCCCCTCCCAGCAGCGTTTTATCAATGGTGTCATTGATTTTGAGAAAGAATTTGCGCAGAACCTTAACGATAATGAATCCGCCGATGATTATGTGACAATGATCATTCCAAGTGGTGATATGCAGGATGGTATGATTTACGATTCCTGCTCACTGGAAAAAATCAACGTATCTGCATATCAGAAACGTTACAACGGCATCATCGACTGCGCAATCAAAATAACCACCAATCATCTCCATCCTGTATACTTTTTAAACGATATCTTATTGATCAGCCGCCAACCCATCCGCGACGGCGATACCGGAATATTCATCAATAAGGCAACTGGGCTTGCCTATATCCGTCGGTTTCGTCAGACGAATCCTTGCCGGCTCGAACCGATCTGTCACTACGGAACACCTTTTCTTATTGACAGTAATAATGCTGCAGAGGTGTCTCACTGGATTAAATTTGGTTACGTTGTTACAAAAATAAGATCCTGAATCCATTGCATATCTTTTTTACGCATTTTAATAGGCGCCATCCGAATTTTCTTTTCCGATGACGCCTATCGCTGTTCATTCTCCAATGGAATGTACCTCACTTTACTTCTTTCGTTTTTCTTACATTCTTCTCTATTCGTTTACCTCAAATGGCTATCTGAAGGTTCTTCTTCGCTTTCACTTTCCTCTTTTGTATTTCCGCCACTGGTTTCCTTAGTTCGAATGTTGTGCTAAGTTGCTCCCTGCCAATACTTATGTTCCCTTTGGACCGTACCTCCTGTTTTCTTTCTGACCTCGAAGCTTTCTCGTCACTTCGTAGGATTTATGGTTTTCTGTTCTTTTGTTATATTTAATATATCACGCAATAGCATATATGTCAATATGTTTTTTTACTTTTTCATCATTTTTATTATTTTGTCTTTAAACAGTTTTATTTTTATATATTTTTCAGACTATTTATATTATTCCTATTGTTTACATTTCTTAATGTTACGTATTTACACATTCTTCCTCAATTGGAAACAACCTCATATTGCGAATTTATTACATAATTGTTACAATTCATTTGTACTTAGCTAATACAAATATTTGAAAGGAGGATATTATTATGTGTTTCAAACTTTTCAATAATTGTGATTTACTGACATTTATCCGTAATTGTTTCGGATGCTAATAAAAAAGCAAACAGATACATGAAAATGGCTGTCGCATCAATTGATGTGACAGCCATTTTATATTCAGCACCTGAATAGTTACCGCCTATATATTTTCCGTATAACGGCATCCCGGAAATCCACTACAGCCCCAGAATTCTCCAAATCGACCATTTCGCTTTTTCATTGGCTGCCCACAAATTGGACAGAGTTTCACTTTCGCTTTTTTACCTGCGGAGCCATCCATTTCCTTTGCCAGCTGCTCAAACACCTGTTGATTCATACGGCAATCATTCAATGCACGATGTGCGCCTTCCGTCGAAATTCCATAATACTGTGCCAGATCACTCAGCCTGTGATGTCCAAGATTCGGCAAGCACAGGCGTGCCAGTTTCAAAGTGTCTATGTAATCATTGGTCACCGTCTGCCCAAAATATCTCTCACTGTCCCGATACAGAAATTTCATATCAAAACTGTTGATATTATGCCCCACCAGAATACTGTCCCCGACAAAATCCATGAACGCCTGCAAAATTTCTTCAAATTCCGGAGCTTCTGCCACCATGTCATCCGTGATATGATTCACCATACTCGCCGCAAACGGAATCGGTCTCCCTGGATTCACCAGCTGGCTGAACTCATCAACGATCACACCACTTTGCACCTTCACCGCCGATATCTCGATTACTTCGTCGTAGTTGCTTGAAGTTCCCGTCGTCTCCAGATCAAATAAAACATAATCCGAAACATATTTATTGATTAATATTCCTTTTGTATTTCCTAACATTTGCTTCTTCCTTATTGTAATTGCCTGTAACTATTCAAACCGCATTTGCAAAAACGCACGATTATTTCATATCTACCAGCATCTTCACACGGTTGTATACATTTAATTCCGATCCGCTGGAATCTACATCCACACTGACCATTCTCGCATCCGGCATCCGCCGTTGTAACGAAGGATATAATCCTCTGCCGCAACAGTGATTGACCATACAGCCAAACGGCTGTACCGCCACGACCTTTCTGCAATCATGCTTCACATGTCCGACGATTTCTCCCCCGATCAGCCAGCCATCCCCTATATTGTAATGAAAACTGACATAGTCCTGTGCTTCTTTTTTCAATGTTGCAAAATTCTCCATACAATAAAAACCATATTGACGCAGAGACTGCAGCATTGCATTCTGTAGAGAAGTGAACAGTTTCAAAACAACCTTATACAACAATGCTTCCATTCTGCCGGATTCCTTTAAATGTGAATCCATATAGTACATTGCATACCAGGAAAGGCCATTGGTATGACTTTCGCAGCCTTGTTCTTCAAGAAAGCGTACCATATTCCAGTTTCCCAGATGGCAATACTTGATATAAATTTCTCCTACAATACCGATTCGCTGCTTTTTACAGTCCATTTTTGGCATTTTCCGAAAGTCTGCAGCAATCTTTTGGAAATTTTGCTTCATATGGCCGATGGTAAGATGTTTTCCACATATGATATCTTCGGAAAGCACACGAATCCACTTTTTCCAGATATTTTCTGCCGCACCACGCTTTGCTTCATAAGGGCGTGTCTGCTGCAATAATGCCATCAGGATATCTCCATAAAATAATCCAAACAATGCGCGCCACACCATTCCCGACTCTATCTGAAACTGTTCCTCTTTTTCGAGTCCTTTCAAATTCAACGCCAGTACCTTTACCTGTGGAAAACCGGCTTTTGTCACTGCCCTGCGCAATACCCCCGTATAGTTCGATCCCCGACAGGCATCCCCGGCAGAGGGCATCAAAAGCCTTGTCCTGTTCAAATCATATTTACCGGATTGCAACGCAGCGATCATCTGCCCTGTGATCAGAATAATCGGATAACACATATCATTGTTTACATACTTTAATCCAATGTTAACGATATTATCCTCATTTTCCAACACAACCGGGCGATAATTTTTTGAATAAAATGCATACTTCAACAGTGGAAAATGCATATCCAGCATCGCTGGAATGAGCAGGATATATTTTTCCCTGTCGCTGTTTTCATCAATCTGATACATTACGCTTCCCTTTTACCTGTTCCCGCACATGCGAGGTTTTCTAATTTTTCCAAATACATTCCTCTGTAATTTCAGCAAGATTCGATACCCCGCACATTTTCATCGTATCTTCCAGTTCACCGCCGATTTTTGAAATGTAAGCTTCCACACCTTCTCTTCCACCACCATAAACAGCCGTAACAAATGGCCGTGCAATGATTGCTGCATCTGCTCCCAATGCAAGTGCCTTAAACACATCTGTTCCGGAACGAATTCCACCATCCACAAAGATTTTCATGGAACCATCCACTGCTTTTGCAATGTCCGCAAGCACTTCTGCCGTTGCCGGGCACTGATCTAACACACGTCCTCCATGATTTGATACTACGATTGCATCCGCGCCTGCTTCCTTTGCTTTCAAAGCGCCTTTTACCGTCATAACACCCTTTACAATAAATGGAGCACCAGCTTCTTTTGCCACTTCATGCAATTCTTCCACCGTTTTACTTCCAGCCGGTGGCTCAAAATTTTTCAAAAACGGAAGCCCCGCAGCATCCACATCCATCGCTACCGCAAAAGCCTCCGACGCATGTACCAGTTCCATCTTTTTTCGAATGGTTTCCATATTCCATGGTTTTACCGTCGGAATTCCCAGGCCTTTCGCCTTATGGATTGCTTGGGTTGCTGCAACCATTACATTGCCGTCCATTCCATCTCCGGTGAATGCCGCAATTCCAAATTCTGCGCAGGAAGAAACCAGAATATCATTGTAAGAAATGTCATTAAGACAATCTCCATAATGCAGATTGACCGCTCCCACCGGACCCGCAAAAAACGGATACCGGAACTTTTTCCCGAACAATTCCAGTGAAGTATTCACCGGTCCATTCTCCGCAATCGTATCCATGTTCACACGGATTTCTTTCCACTTATCATAGTTGCGAATTGCCGTATCTCCGATTCCCTTTGCACCCGGTCCCGGAATCTGATTGCCACAGGCTTTTCCGTTGCATTCTTTACAGGCTTTGCAATACTTGCCAATGCGAGGTCTTGCCAGTTCTATACACTCTTCATAATTCATTTGTCTTTGCTCCTTATCTCTCTTTGGAATTATTATAACAGCTATTGGACATTTTGTCATACGATTCTCATTGTCCAGATATTTACCTATTCTTTTCCCTTGTATCACCAGAAACAACTTAATCATTATAGGAATTTTTAACTGTATGGATATATACATAAAAAGCAATTTACTATGTCCACTAAAAAAGTCTATTTTGGACCAATACGAAAAAAACGTATTGAAATGTCCAACATTGGAAATAATTTTGGACATATGTAAAAAGGTCATGCCACACTGTCCAATTTACATGATTTAATTGGACCTCATTATAACGCATTTTTACATATGTCCATTCTTATCCAAAAATGTGGACCTGGCTTGATTCATTTCTTCCATATGTCCATAACCACGATTCAAGGAGCTCTGTAACCAGAAGCCGAACATTATGGTTACATTTCAAATGAACATCTTTGCAATTACTTTGATTGTTTTTGTAACTGCCATTGCCTTTTAATCCAATTGCATCTCTTGCCATTTCCACAGCATCAGCCATTCCCAATCCTTCCGTAAGAATTTTCAAATCCGGAACTTCAATTAGCACTGTATTTTTTTCATCGTTTAACTGTGTGAAAATTACTGGATAAACCTGTTTCATTACAAACAGCCTCCTCATTGAACATCAGCCCATGCAAAATCTACCTTCAGCAAATGGGATAACGTTACATGTCAAGTTTTCATCTCCTTTCTGGTTGATTTATATTCAACCCTGTTATCATAATACTCTGCAGTTGAATCTCTATCAACTATCTTTATAAAATGTTGAATAAAATTCATTTTTGTGCTATTATCCTACATAAGAAAGGCAGGTGGACAGCATGAATACCCAAGAAAGTATGGGTTTACGGATAAAAGGGCTTCGTGAATCAAAAAAAATGTCTCAGTCTGAACTAGCAGAAAAAGTTGGATACAAAGATAAAACGGCTATTGCAAAAGTTGAAGCTGGTAAAGTAGATTTACCACAAAGTAAAATATCCTCATTCGCAAAAGCATTAGATACAACAACTTCTTATTTATTTTCTGATGAACAAATAGAAAAACCTACTACCATTGCTGCACATTTTGATGGCGATGAGTACACCCCAGAGGAACTTGATGAAATCAAAGCATTTGCAGAATTTGTAAAGTCCAAACGGAAGTAGTCCTTTTTATAGGGCGGAAAATAATTTAAGATGCGGCGGAGGTGATATAAAAAACTAAGGGGGATTTGAATTGACTGGATACGAAGAACTACTTACAGACGCAGACAAAGAGAATATCATCGTTACCGATCAGTTTGATTTGTCCGGTACGCGATTAAAAGGATTATATTGTGACGGTACTATTGCACTTAACCGTGATATGTACATAGAAACCGAAAAAGCTTGTGTACTTGCCGAAGAACTTGGGCACCACTACACAACAGTCGGGGATATTATGGATCAGACCGACATTGCAAACCGCAAGCAGGAACGGCGCGCCCGAATCTGGGCATACCATAAACTGCTCTCTCTTAACGATCTGATTGATTCATACAAATGCGGATGCCAGAACCAATTTGAAATTGCAGAACATCTAAACGTTACGGAAGAATTTCTTATAGATTGCTTAACGTATCATAAAGAAAAATATGGCTTATGCGTCAAGCAAGATAATTATTTAATATATTTTGAACCCTTAGGGATTTTGAATCTTTTACAAGAACGTATTGACAATATATCAAAAGGAGATCTATAGTATGGCACTATTTAAATGTCCAGAATGCGAAAACTTAATAAGTACAGAATCATTTACATGCCCAAAGTGTGGATTTGATGTCAATACATACATGAAATTCAATGGAGATAAAATTCAATGCAATCAGTGTTGGAAACTAAATGTTCCAGGGACAAAGTTCTGTTCTCACTGTGGAAATAATTTACAATACTCCAACACTGTAAAAGAAGGGCTTCCACACGAAGATCTGAAACAAACAAAAGTTGAAGAGGACGAACGAAGAACACTGCCTATAATACTTTCCGTTGTAGTCATAGTATTGCTTTTAATGTGCGTAGTTCCTCGCGTATTTATAATCGTATAATCAAAAATGCTCTGGTGCTACCAACACCAGCGCAAGTACCTTGACAATATAATACACTTACCCAGGCAGCTGGAGGACGTGCTCTCATCTGATCCGAGCCTTACGGAAAGGATGATTATTATGGTTTCATGGAATGACTTTTTTACTTTCGTCATCATGTTGGTGGCGATATTGACCTACATAGATACCAACAGAAAACATAAGAAATAGCCGTCCTGCTCTCGTCAAAGTTTAGGAACGGCTATCTCTTGATAACTTAGTATTAAATTCGCCGGGTCGGGTGAAGTGCACTCACCTTCCAGCTGCCTCGTTAAGTGTATTATATGTCATACATACATTTTTGTCAATTTAAAACCGCCCTGCTCTACCAAAGCAAGGCGGCAAGCTCCCGAATGATACGAAAGCCCTAGACAAGCATATTGTATCATTCTCGGAGCAGCTACGCAAGCGGAACACCCGTTCCACGCTGGCTGTTATTTTTATACACAATTTTAAGGAGGTACAATATGGCTAAAGCAAAAAAACTACCCTCCGGCAAATGGAGAACACAGGTATATGATTACACAGAAGTTTTGCCAGACGGACAAAAGAAAAAGCATATGCGGTCTTTTACAGCAGATACGAAAAAAGAATCTGAATACTTGGCATCACAGTTTGCCTTTACAAAAAAATCTACTCCAACTACAGCTATGACGCTCATAGAGGGGATTGACAGATACATAGAAACCTATTCAGAGGTATTATCAACAACTACTATAGCTGGCTATAAAACCATCAGGGAAAACGCATTTAAAACCGTTATGAACATCCCGATCAGCAAAATAGACAGCGATATTATGCAACGGGCCATAAATGAAGAATGCAAGAGAAAATCCGATTCCAGACGCTGTAAAGGAAAACCTATATCCGCAAAAACCGTGGTAAACGAATATGGTCTTGTTTCTTCTGTGATAAAAAAATATTCCCCAGGGACAATATTGGATGTAAAACTGCCAACTCCGGCAAAAGTTATACACGACATATCATCACCGGATGTAATTTTTAACATGGTAAAAGGAACAGAAATTGAATTGCCTGTATTACTTGCAATGTGGTTAAGTTTCACCTTGTCTGAAATAAAAGGTTTAACCAAATCCGGATCCATAAAAGGAGATTATATTTTTATAGATCAAGTCACGGTCACTGTTGACGGGAAAGAAATTGACAAAAAGATTGCAAAGAATGATGCTCGAAACAGAATGTTACTGATGCCGGAATACATTAAAGAATTGATTGACAAAGTACCTACTGATAGATTGATCACTATAAGCGCAAAGGCTGTCGCAAACCGTTTTACTTATATGCTTAAGAAGAATGGTCTGCCTCACATGTCTTTCCACGATTTGAGGCACGTAAACGCGTCAGTGATGGCAATGCTGAATGTCCCGGACAAGTATGCAATGGAGCGCGGCGGATGGAAAACAGATAAGATCATGAAAGGAACCTATATGCAGACATATCGAGCCGAACGTATTGCTGTAGATCACAAAATAGATGATTATTTCAACACTTTTATCGAAAAAAGTTCACACGAAAGTTCACGCAAAAAATAAAAAGGTGCTTAAATAAGCACCTTTTTGAGTGGACTAGACGGGAGTCGAACCCGTGTCCAAAAACCAATTCCCTGTCCTTCTACGAGTGTAGTTTGTTATTTAACATTCCCTCCACCACACGAAAACAAACATCCTTGTGGCTTTAGTAGCTTCATGATACGCCCGCAGGTGCAAAGCTTAGCCTGCGTCGTTTCTCACATAGTCGAAGCCTGGGTCCTAAAGTGTGAGTGCTCTAGGTCAGACTGCTGCCATTAGGCAGCGTATGCTAAATTATCTTCAGCGTTTAATTTTAATT
>ERZ1023633.413-NODE-413-length-18064-cov-10.087734_pt1 | contig 18064 bp, 8 predicted proteins | sample MGYA00380333_ERZ1023633 | MGnify/ENA primary metagenome ERZ1023633 (study PRJEB33179, sample SAMN07448972) | human gut metagenome | biome: Human-gut; feature: Human associated habitat; material: Faeces | host: Homo sapiens | place: India: Bhopal | collected...
GGTTGCGTGGGTCGTCCTCGTGTATGATCGCCTCTACCTAACCCACGAGGTCGGCTCCCACGTCGGCAGCCTTTGTGTATATGCCACCGCCTACGCGAGCGAAGAGAGCCTGCGTCGAAGCACCCATGCCGAAGGTGAGCATAGTGGTGGTGATGGTGACGAGGGCTGTAGCCTCTCCGTCGTAGAAGGCGTTGAGAGCGACGAACCAGATGGCGATGTCGAGCAGTCCGAGACCCACGACGACGAGTCCCATCACCGCACCGCTACGGAAGGCTATCTTCAAGCCCTTGTCGAGTCTGGTGCGTGCGCCGTTGGCAGTGCGTGCGGAAGCGTAGGTGGCGGTCTTCATGCCGAAGAAGCCTGCCAAGCCGGAGAACAGACCGCCGGTGAGGAAAGCGAACGGCACCCACGGGTTCTGCACCTTCAGCACGTAAGCCATGAACGAGAAGACGATGGCGAGCACTACGAACACCATTGTCACAACCTTATATTGCTGCTTGAGGTAAGCCATTGCGCCTTTGCGTACATGCTCGGCAATCTCTTTCATTCGGTCTGTTCCTTCGTCCTCCTTCATCATCGAACGGAAGAAGAACCATGCCATTCCCAATGCTACAACACTGGCTATCGGGATCAGCCAAAATACTGAGGGGATGTTGTTCATAACGTTTTATTTATTAGGTTGATAATAGATATTAGTGGTTGGTCGTTGCATAACGATTGCGCATCGTTGCTTTATGGTTGTTATTTCTGTAAAAGATTTTGCAAATATATGAAATAAAACAACACGAATGTGGAAAACGATGAATTATTTGCGCAAAAAAAAGCCCGAAGTCTCAGTTTTACGTGGACTTCGGGCTGGTTTCTATTCGTTGCTCTGTTGCTTAGAGCATTATTTTGCGCACGTAGCTCTGCTTGCCTGTTTCTATGCGCAGCACGTACACGCCGGGCTTGAGTGTTGGGATGTTGAGGTGGTGTGATGTTGAGGTGGTGATCAGCTCGCCGCTCACGTTGTAGAGGCTTACGCTCTTGATGCCTTCGCCGGTGACAACAATCTGCGAACCCTCGCGACTCACGCTTACGGTAGAAGCCGCAGCCGACTCAATGCTGGTTGGTATGTCGTTGGTGAGGCTGAGCAGGTCGCCCTCGCGCTTGATGTATGTTGCTGGTGCGTCTGCCACCTTCAGCTCCATGTCTTCGCCGTTCTTTGTGCCCATCATCATCACCTTATATATATGTCCGTCCTCGAACGGCACGTTGCCCTTGCGCAGCCAGTAGCTGTAGAGCGGAATGTCGAAGGCAGAAGACACTGTAACGTCGTCGTCGATACCGTTGACAGCCACCTGCTCGCAGCACTCCACGTCCTCGCACATCATCTTCACGTGACCCTCGTACGAGAGTTTCTCGTTGGTGCGCAGCAGCACGCCGATTTTAAAGAGCGAAGTCTGCGACATGTCGAGTACGCCCGACTCTACCTTCTGCTCCGAGTTGTCGCTGAAGAACACCTCCACCTTTGCCATGAGCGGCTTCTCTTCAGCCTTCACTACTTCGATGTAAGCTGCATCCTTGTCGTGTATGTTGTTGATAGGGTAGAAGTCGGTCTCCTCCTGGTCGCGTGTCGCCTCGAGCTTCACCTCGTAGCGTGCCGGGGCGAGGTCGGTGGGTATCGAGAGTTTAACGGGTATCTCCATCTCGGTGAAGCCCTCAATCTCCGTCAGCTGGTCGACACGTGTGTTTAGCACCACCTGCTTAGCCTCGTCGAGCAGCTGCACGCGCAGATAGCAGTCGCGTGGCACGCCGTTGAGGTTCTTCACGTTGAAGTAGGCGTATATGCTTTCGCCCTGCTCCGCACTGGCAGAGAGGCGTGGCTGGTTCATAAGCTGGAACACCACATCCTCCGCAGAGCAGGTCTCGGAGATGCGTCCCTTGCCGTCGGTGAGCTCCACTTCGATTGTCGGAGCCTTCTTCATGCGCAGAAAGTCGCCCCATGTTCCGTCTTCGCCCATAGCTGCGCATACGGGCACGAGGCGGTAGTAGCCGTTTGCAAGTCCGTCGAAGCTCACCTTTGTAGAGAGTGTGTGCACCATGAGGTTGTCGGTGCCCATGCTGCCACCGTAGTCGCCGAAGATGCGCTGCGTAAATCCGCCTGTGGCGTGGTCGTCCGAGTAAGCCACGCTCTTGAAGTTGCCTTCAGCGTCGTATATAGCCACGCCCACGTCGCCCTTGAACGCCTTGCCCTTGTTTACGAACGAGGTCATCTCTATGGTCTGCTCCTTGTGTGCATCGAACGCCTTGTCTGCGGCATCCTTCATCGTGAACGTGCCGCCCTCGTTGAACATCAGCTGCGGCATGTTCTCCATCAGTCCGGGGTCTATTGCCGGATACTTGCCGTTGTTCGGGTGGGCGAGTATGGCGGTGATGGCGCGGTTGAACGCCAGCGGCTTGTTGCCGAACTCGTCGCCCGTCTCCTGCAGGCTGAGGTTGGTGAGCGAGAAGTAGGCGTCGCCTCCACCGTCCCATCCGAAGTTCATGTGGAAGAGTCCGTTCTCGTCGAAGCCGTCGGTAACCCAGGCGTGGCCCGAGCTTGAGCCGGCAGGGCGGCCCTCCAGGTAGACGGGGCAGCCGTTGAGCAGCTCCTCGCGTAGTATCTCTGCGAAGCGTGTTGCGCCCTCCATCGCCTTTGTCACGTAAGCCGACGTATAGTCGAAGTGCTTCTGCAGTGCGTTGTATGCGTTCACGCCCTGTGTGCCGCTGAGTGCGGGAGTGTACTGCATGAACGATGCCACGCCGAAGTCTCTCATGAGCAGAGCCACGGCTGCTCGCTGCTCCTTCGTGGGCTGCACCGGATAGCGGTAGTCGTCGAGCATGTTGTCCCAGTCGTAGTGCGACTGAGAGAAGTCGACGTACACGTCGTCGTCATAGGCAGCCACCTTGTAGCCGTTTTCGCCCTTGCCCTGTGCAGGCCAGCGGTGGTAGCGCATTATCTGCGCCATAGCCGTAGCCACGCAGCCCGTGTAGGGATAGCCGCACAGCTCGTTGTATGGCTCGGACTGTCCCCACTTGCTCTTGAGCAGCGGTGTGACGGTCTTGGTGAATAGTCCGGTGCGTGCAGGAGCGTGTGTCGCAACTGTTCCCTCCTTCAGTGCCTGATATCATTGCGTGTAGCCTTCGAGCAACAACCTCACGCAAGGAGTAGCTTTGAGCCTGTCGAGCGTGTGCTCTTTGCTGTATGCGAGCACTTCGCCCATAGCGTCGTCGCCGGCAACGATCACGAAGCCGCGACCGTCGGCCGCGTTGAAGAGATGGTAGGGTGAGGGGGTGAGGTGTTGAGCCGGAGCTTTCAGAGCGTTGTCGTGTGGGAGTGTGATGTACTTTTTTGCGATCTGCGCCGCCCTTTGCGGGCTGATGTTTTTAGCATGAGCGGTTTGCGTGAGGGTAGCAAACAGGCACATGATTACCGATAATACGGTGCTGATTTGTTTCGGGTTATGTTTCCTTTTCATTAGTAATGTTATTGTTGTTGTATGAGGGTGCAAAGTTACTCACTCTTTTTCAAACGGATATGCGTTTGAGCAGTAATAATTGTTAAACACCATATACGGATACGTTTTTTTTGCGTATCTTTGCAGAAGATAGGCTGCACCTCAGCATAACATTCAAGCAAGCTTGATGTTCTGCCTTCGGTTTGCACTATCTTTGCAGAAGATAGGCTGCACCTCAGCATAACACTCAAGCAAGCTTGATGTTCTGCCTTCGGTTTGCACTATCTTTGCAACGTGTATCTTTGTTGATACGTACATACAAAAATTATATACTATGCTATATTTGTTACAGTTTGCATGTCTGATATTAATGCTTATCAGCGCATTCTTCCTTGCCGTCATGCGTATTCACGTAAGATGGACAAATCGGCGGTACGAGTATTCGCGCTGGATGATATCCTCGGCGTTGCTTTTGATGGCAGCACACTTCTTCCTGCAGATGCACTATGGCTTCCGCGCCACGAGCACATACTTAGGTGCTGTTATCAACATAATGGTTTATCAGCCTTGCTTCACGCTTTTCGCGATGGCTATCTACAACGTTGAGGCTACCCACACCAAGCGCCGTAAAATGAACCTTATCTGCGCCGCCGTATACGCCGCCATGCTTGCCGCCTTCGCTGTGGGCTACAGCTTTAGCGGTTCCCTGAACATTGGCGCATGGCTTTACGTGATGCTTGCTCTCTTTTTGGGCAATATTGTCTACTGCATATACATGATAATAATAGAGATGAACAAGCGGAAGAAGCTCCTTGAGACGATGACAGCCACCGACATGCGCCCTTTCACGCGATATGCTTATGCCTGCCTTACGCTGCTCTTTATCACAGCCACCATCATCCCGTTTGCCATCCTTTCTACTAAGTCGCTATATATAATAGGTCCCTTCGGACTCGTAGCCACGCTCTTCTTCATCGTCAATTTTGTGGCGCTCGGCTTCAATTATGTCCCAACTGAAGAACTGTTGGATAAGGAAAGAGGCAACAATCTGACCGCCGATGCTGTCAACGCTGAAAGCGAGGAAGAGTCTGTCAAGTGTGACGTGCAGCAGTCTGCGCCTGAGACCGGCAGTGAGCAAACCTCCAAACAGCTACCTACCTCACGAATTGCCTTCATCCGGTCTGCCCTCGACCATTGGTGTGCCGACTTAGGCTATAAGGACTGCACAGTCAATATGCTGACATTGTCAAATTTGCTCGAAATCAACAAAACCGAGCTGTCGCAATACTTCAGCCAGTGTCAGAACACAACGTTCCGAATTTGGCTTGGCGAGATACGCTTCAATGCTGCCAAAAAGATGATGATGGAAAATCCTAACTTCAGCAACGACATCATCTCCTCCGAATGTGGCTTCTCCTCACGCTCCTATCTCTACAGAGTGTTTAAGGAGAAAGAGGGATGCACGCCTGTCGCCTGGCGAGACAAGCAAGCATGATAGCCCGTTAAGATACACACTGTTAAGGTGTCTACTTCATACGAAGTGGACACCTTTTTTGTTGGAAGTAGACACAGCGACGCAGCAATCAGACACTTAATTTTAATAAAAAAGTCTAATTTTGTAATGTGAAACGAAATCACATAATATAAATTAATCAATAACTCTAAAACATCATTAAAATGAAAAGAAGAAGACTTCAGCAACCTCCTCCTTATCTGGACAGGCGGTTTGCAGGCAATTCTGTTTCTACGCGGCGTTCCATGCGAACGTCTGCAGGAAGATTCATGCAGTTCTTCCTTTGTGTCGTGATGCTGATGGCGTTCTCAGTGCAGAAGGCGTCGGCAGACGATTGGAACAATGCTTGGATTAAGCAACGGTTCAATCCGGTTAATGCTACTCTTGAACTTGATATCCGCGTATATCAAGATTGGGGTGGCAGCGGTAACGGTCATTGCGGATTCTGCCGCGATGATGGTTATCTCACTGTGAATGTAGCAGGTAAGGAAATCAAACTTAGAGGACCCAAAAATGAATGGACGAGTCTTAGTGTTGGTAGCGACGAAGTTACTGGAATCGATTACAAGTATGTTTACTGGCTGGGCAAATCGACAGATCCGACCAATGGTAAGAAAGCATATTATTTAAGACTTATCATTCCTTTGAAGCAAGTCAATTCGAGCGAGAGCGTTACATACACTGGTAAATGGTGGCGTAGAGGACGCGACGATAATAATGTTACCCATACGGTTAACATAAAAACAAATTATGGTTGTACGAAAACCGTGATAACCGGTGGCAGATATTACGTGTTGAACCGTACTCCTGGATACATCATCTTTTTTAAGAAAGACGGAAAGGCTTCCGACTATTCCATTGATAGCTACGGTTCTTTCGTCTTATGCAACTCGGCGGGAGAGGAAATAAGCGGAATAGGTTCGGTCAGTGCAAGCAATACAAGCGGTTCGTTCTTCGTTCCGACTGACAAGATGAGCCTTGACAACTTCTCCGACTATAAGGTGAAGCAGAAGTATACGCCAAGCTATAACAAACAGGTGACATACTCTACGCTCAGTGACAGCCACACGCGCCCTGCCTATCCGCAGGTGAAGGAAATCAGCGCCGACTATAATCAGGTGACGCGCAAGGCGAAGGTGAACTGGAATCTCAGTGCGGCTCCGACGCAGAACTGCATTGAGGACAATATGGTGCTCACAATCAAGAGTACGGACAAGGCTACAAATGCTGTGGAGACAACCACACAGAATATCCAGTATATGGCTGGTAAGACAGCATACAGCTATGAGTTTGACGTACCTTTAGGCAAGAGTCTGAATTATGAATTCAGCATTAAGCGTTCGCATACAGGCAACTCTGACGTGTGGAACAACGCTTTCAGTAAGCATACTTCTCTATCGGCTTCTGCAAAGCACAGCAATGTTACGGCAGGTTCTGTGCACGCCGTACTGGACGAGGAAGCCAAGACTGCCACTATCACTTGGCAGACAGAGGGCGACATCTGGAGTTCGGGCACCAAAGCGGTGATTACACGTATCAACGTAACAACCAACACTACCGACAACATCGAGCTGTCGAAGGAAGAATTCCTCAGCGGCAAGTATGTTGACGACATGATAATGGTATGCAACGAATATCGTTACCGCCTCACGGTGAAGCCTACCGAGGCTTACGGCACACTACCTACAGTGGCTGCGCCTGAGTCAATCATGCCCACAAGCATAGGCAATCTTGTTGCGTTCACAGCCGGCAAGGGCTACTACTCAGACCGCGTTGAACTGGCGTGGAGCAGCAAAGGCAACTTTGAGCGCTTTGTAATCAACCGCAAGGAGCATGGCGCTCCTGATACAGACTATAAGCAGATAGCCGTTACCGAGGGCAACGAGGCTCAGAACGACTACTACTACAACGACGTTAATGCTATACCTGGCATCGTATACGATTATAGCATACGCGGACAGGTGATGTGTTCGGGCAAACTGATTGAGAGCGATGAGAAACTTACTGACGTTGGTTTCCGCACACCTACGGGCGACATCTACGGACGCGTGACGTTCGAGAGCGGACAGGCTGTGTCGGGCGCAAAGGTTAGCGCTGAGCCAACGGAAGGTTCGGGCGTTCCGGGCAAGTCGTACGTGTTCACCGGAGCGTCTAACCTCACCATCGACAACGACCAGCTTCTGAATGACGCCACGCAAGCAGTTACGCTTCAGGCATGGGTGAGAGCAGCCAAGGAAGGCACCATCATCGAGAAGCCGGGCATGTACAAGTTGGCGTATAACGGCAAGAAGATTGAGTTCACAGCTGGCACTCAGACGCTGAAGACACCGAAGAAGCTCAGCGACTATGCTTCTTCGGCACAGTTCGTGCATCTCTCAGCCGTGGCAAACGACACACACCTTTATATATATGTAAACGGACTGGTTGTGGCAGAAGCCGAGCGTACGGCTCAGATTACGGGCAATAACAATAAGGTGGTGATGGGCGAAGGCTTCGAAGGAGCCATCGACGAGGTGCGTCTGTGGAACAAGGCGCTCAATGCTGACACCATCGCAAGCGACTACAACCGCTACCTCGTAGGTAATGAGGACGGTCTGCAGGCTTACTACACCTTCGACTATTCGGTTGACGACGCCTTCTACGACATCTCGTACAAGGGCACTAAGTACAACATGAACCATGGTGTGGCTACGAATGTTACGACCAGTTCGAAAGACATTCCTACTTTCGCACAGCTCGGCTACAGCAGCTACACAGCTACAGACGGTTCTTATCAGATTCGTTCGCTGCCCTACACCGGCAACGGAACTACGTATATGATTGTGCCGACACTCGGCATACATCAGTTTGCATCGGCAAAGGAGCTGCGCCTCATCAACTCGCAGGCACAGAGCCACACCGTGAACTTCACGGACAAGTCGTCGTTCAAGATTTCGGGTAAGGTGATGTACAAGGGTGGCAACGTGCCCGTAGAGGGAGTGTCGTTCGCCGTGGACGGAGTCACCGTAATGGACGGCAAGAGCAACATCGTGAAGACCGACGCTCACGGACAGTTCACCATAAGCGTGCCCGTAGGACAGCACGAGGTGAAGGCAGTGCTCGCCAACCATACGTTTGAGAACGGCGGCAAGCTGACCAACAGCGACGGCACCGACCGCAACTATCAGGACGACGACAACGGATTCGAAATCTTTGACGTTACAACCGTACGTTACATCGGACGTGTTGCCGGCGGCACCAAGCAGGAAGCGTTCCCCGTGGGCCACTCGCTTTCGAAGAACAACCTCGCTGACGACGTACGCATCGAGCTTACATATCAGAACGATGCCTACCAAATGACCGCCACTAAGCACGAGGAAACCCTCAACCACTTCAAGGGTGTATATGCCAAGAAGCAGTACGACAACCGCGTGGTGTACGAGGGCAACAAGATTACGATTTATCCTAATGCCGAGACGGGTGAGTTCTTTGCCGACCTCATTCCTGAGAAGTACAAGATTAATGTGGTGGTGCCCGGCCATGACAACATCCCGGGCAGTGGCGAAGACCTCAACCTGAGCAACGAGTTTGCAAAGCAGAGCGAGGTGAATGCTTATGTCGACTCTATCTCTACGCAGGGCAAGTTTGTCAATTGCAGCGACACCGTATATTACAACAAGAAGCAGCAGTTCATCAAGCGCTACACTCCGTCAATCATCGTGAAGGAGAAGGTGAAGGGTAAGCTTCAGGACTTCTTCGGAAAGGAAGAACTCAGCATTGCTACCCTCGATCAGACAAAGACCATAAAGGTGAAGACCTACGATCCTGACAATGCTGCACAGCCTTACACACTCGGCGTGCCGGTGTATGAGCAGGGACAATACGTCACTTATCACATCACCACAGCGGAGGTGTACGAATATAAGGATAAGGACGGCAGACGTAAGGATGGCGTTAAGGAAGACATCGTGCCAACGCCTGAGGCTAAGCTGTCATTCAGTAGAGGCGACATTGCGTACGGAACGCAAGAAGACATCACTACCGACGAGAAGGGTGAGGCAGAATGGACATTCCAGGTGAACAATCCGGAAATGACCTCGGCCCTGCGCTCTGCCGCTATGGATATGACCTACAGCGAAAACAGCGAAAGCACATCTTCTACAACAATTAACTGGAAGGGTGGCTTTGACGGCAAGGGCAACACTAAGGCTATCGTAATTGGTGCAAAGACTTTAGGTTCGGACTTCGTAACGAACGGACCGGACAAGGTGCTCTTCGTGCTGCGCGACCCGCCGGGAAGCAACTCGTATGCTTATCTTGAGAAGGGCGTGACAGTTACTTCTACGAGTACATATGAGGGAAATGTCACTAACGAGGGAGTATTGAACAACGAGGCAAAGGTTGGTGCCAAGGTCATCACCTTCACCGGTCTTGGTGCCGGAGTGGTGAACGAGAACGATGTGAAGAACGAATTCTCATTCGGCGCTTCTCACAGTGAGACAATCGGTGGTACTGACTCTGACACTAAGACGATGACCACTACCACACGCTTCGAGACAAGTAGCGACCCGCAGTATGTGGGAAGCGACGGCGACCTCTTCGTAGGCTATTCTACTAATATCGGCGTGGGCAAGACCGAAAACATCGCCGTTACTACACGTGAGATGTATCTCGCCAATCCTTCAGAATACGAACTGTTCGGCAGTGTTACTCCTGAAAGCAACGAGTATCTGCTTGTGAAGACTACAGGTCTGGGACTTTCGCAGAAGTATGGCACTATGTTCACCTATCCGCAGGTACACATCGAGCAGGTGCTGTTGCCTAAACTTGAGGATGTACGCAACAAGTTGCTGCATCAGCAGGCTGAAGGTGTAGACTTCCAGGCTATGGCTAACAACACCAAGAAGCCTGTTTACGTTTCTAAGCTTGCTGTAGACGATCCTAACTTCGGCAAGAGCAACAACGACAAGGTGTTTAAGGGTGCCAATGCCAACACCCCGACAGACGGACCGAGCTACAAGATTTACGCTCCTGCAGGACAGCCGTTGAAGGAGGATACTATCATGTTCCTCAATCAGTCGATTGACAACTGGAAGATGCAGCTGCGCAACAACGAGGAACAGAAGGTTAAGGCAGAGCTCATGCAGAACCATTCGTTCCAGGGCGGTGCTTCTTATGAATACTCTGAGGAGTATGAGGTTGGACGTTCGGAGACTCAACGCTTCTCTATCTTGATTGGCGCTCAGTTCACCAACAACTTCGGATGGACGCTAAATGGCACTGGTATGGTGCTCACTGTAGACGAGAGCTTTACCACTGAGCACGGCGGCGAGTTCTCAACTGAGGAGACGGCACGCCACTGTAAGGGTTATGTGCTTGCGGAGGAGGGCTCTGACTACCTCTCTGTAGACGTTTGCCGCGAGGCAGGATATAAGGATGGCGACCAGTACATCAAGTACAAGGATATGAAGAATGAGGAGGGACAGACTTTCTCTACGTTCATCTTCAAGACCCGTGGCGGTGCGACGTCGTGTCCTTACGAGGGCGAATACAAGACGAAGTATTACGAGCCGGGACAGCACGTGATAAATGAGGCTACTGTTCAGATGGAGGTGCCGGAGATAACCGTGGAGAAGGACTTCGTCGAGAATGTTCCTTCGGGCAAGTCGGCTTACTTCACGCTGTATCTGCGCAACAACTCGGAGTCGCAGGACGACAACTGGTATAACCTCGTAATCGACGACAGCAGCAATCCGAACGGAGCACAGCTGCTCATCGACGGCGCACCGATTGGCAACGGCAGGGCATTGCTCGTGCCGGCAGGCGGAACGCTTACGAAGACGCTTGAGGTGCGCAAGGGTTCGGTGATGAACTATGACAACCTCAGACTGATGTTGCAGTCGCAGTGTCAGTGTGACCCGACTGACTTCCAGGGCGACATCTACGACGACGTGACGTTCAGCGTACACTTCACGCCCTCGGCTACGGACGTGAGCCTGAAGAAGCCGACGGACAACTGGACGTACAACACGAAGTTGCCTACGACGGAGGTGAACGGCGTGCAGAAGCATTACATGGACGTGGTGATTGACGGCTTCGACGTGAACTATGACAATTTCCATCGCATCATGCTTCAGTATAAGCCGTCGTCGGGCAGCGACAACGACTGGACGACGCTCATGAGCTACTATAACGACCAGACTCTCTACGACCAGGCTGTGAAGAACGGCATGAACGCAGAGATGATAAAGGCGGCAGACGCGGGCTGCATCAAGTATCGCTGGTTCATGGACGACCAGCAGGATCAGCGTTACGACCTGCGCACGGTGGGTACGAGCATGATCAACAATGAGGAGGTATATAACTATTCTGCCGTACACAGCGGCATCAAGGATATGTATAATCCGCGCCTCTTCGGTAGCGCGCAGCCGGCGAACGGCGTGCTCACCGTGAACGACGAGGTGATGCTGACGTTCAACGAGCCGATAGCGGACGGTCTGCTAACTGACAACAACTTCTCGGTAACGGGCATACGCAACGGCGCACAGACTGACCATAGCGTAAGCGTACGTCTGGACGGCAAGAACGACGAACTCGTGTCGGAATTCCAGCGCAACTGGAGCGGCAAGAACCTGACCATAGAGATGTGGACACTTGCTGACAAGCCTCAGGACGCTGTGCTCTTCAGTCAGGGCAACGCCAACAGCTCAATAGAACTTGCAACGACGAGCGACAACCGCTTGAAGGTGAAGGTGGCTGACAAGACCATCGTCAGCGACAAGGCGTTCGACTATGAGCAGGGCACATGGGCACACGTGGCTCTCGTATATAACAATGAGGGTAACGTGTCGGCTTACTATAACTACGAGCAGCTTATCAGCGCAGCTGAGGTGGGCGAGTATAATGGCGAGGGTGCTTACGTGTTCGGAGCCAGTGTGGACGGAAGCGGACACTTCGCAGGCAAGATGCACGGCGCACGCATCTGGGACAAGGTGATGACACCGGCACGTCTGCAGACCAACTCGCTGACAATGCTCTCCGGAGCCGAAAGCAATCTCATCGCTTACTATCCGATGTCGGAGGCTAAGGGCAGTGTTCTTGCCGACAAGGCACACGGCGCTAACCTTGAGATGCGAGGCGGCGAATGGGCTAATCCCGAAGGACGCGCAGTGGCGTTCAACGGTAAGGACCAGTATCTGAAGCTCTCTTCGGGCAGTTCGTGTGTCGTAGACAGCAGCATGGACTACACCATCGAGACTTGGTTTAAGGCTGACGAGGCACAGCAGACAGCCACCATCATCTCCAACGGACGTGGCGACGGAGAGGAAATGGGCGGTTCGCTCAATCTCTTCGCTCTCAATCTGGAGGAGGGCAGACTGGTATTCCATAACAATGGAGTGCGTGTGGCATGTGACGGCAGCTTCGCAGACAACGACTGGCACCACGTGGCAGTGGCTGTAAACCGCACAAGCGGACGCGGTCAGATCTATGTGGACGGCAAGCTGAACACTTACTTCGAGGCAGCTGACCTCGGTGGTATAGCAGCGGCTTACATCCATCTCGGCGCACGTGTATGGACACCGGCGGACAATCTACAGCAGGAGAGAGCCGACAACTTCTTCAAGGGCGAGATTGACGAGGTGCGTGTATGGAATCTCTATAAGAGCGAGACGCTCGTGGAGAACGGCAACAGCAACCGACTCGACGGCACCGAGAAGGGACTCTTGGCTTACTATCCGTTCGAGACATACATCGAGTGGCAGGGTGTGAAGGAACTCCAGTTCTCTCTTATGGACCAGAAGCAGCAGGCTGACCCGACACAGAAGGTGCCTGACGCTGTGGCTGTAGGAGGCGACGTAGAGACCAAGGCTTCTGCTCCTGTCAAGGCAAAGGGACCTGAGAGCAAGCTTCTCTACGACTTCGTGGTGAACAACGACGCGCTCATCATCAACCTGAAGGAGCCTTACGAGCGTATAGAGAAGACCATCGTGAAGTTCACCGTTGACGGCGTGCGCGCCAAGAACGGCAACGAGATTCTCTCGCCGATAACGTGGAGCGCATACATCGACCGCAACCAACTGAAGTGGAGCGATAACGCTCTCACCGTAGTGAAGAAGCTCAACGAGGAGAAGACGATCAAGGTGAAGGCACTCAACAAGGGCGGCTCGATAGAGCACTTCACCATCGAGAACCTTCCTTCATGGCTGGAGGCAGAACCCGCAAGCGGCACTATCGACCCGACTTCGTCTGCCGACATCGTTCTGACCATCGACCCGAGTCTGAACATCGGTACGTACGACGAGACTCTTTATCTGCGTGGCGACAACAACGTGGTGGAGGCTCTGCAGCTCACCGTTAAGGTGGAAGGCGAGAAGCCAGAGTGGACTGTCAATCCGGCTGACTTCAAGTATAATATGTCTGTCTTCGGCAAGCTGTATATTAATAAGGTATACTCTTCCGACGACGAGGATATGCTCGCTGCGTTCAGCGGCGGAAAGTGCGTAGGCGTTTGCAATAACCGCTACTACAAGCAGAACGATATGTATTACGCCATGCTCACGGTATACTCTAACGATGTCAATGGCTCAGACCTTGAGTTCCGCATCTGGGACGCAAGCACAGGACAGACTTACATCGCACAGAGCGAGAAGCCTATAAGCTTCGAGAACAACGCCGTAGTGGGCAGCCCGTCACAGCCAGTGCTGTTCACCGCTAAGGACTATCGAGTGCAGAACATCACGCTGAACGAGGGATGGACGTGGATATCGACGAACATCGCTTCCGACAAGCTCTCTGACCTCAACAAGCTGCTTGCCGACGGCAAGTGGACATCAGACGACCAGGTGAAGAGCGAGCAGTACGGCTTCGCATCATGGACTAAGCGCAACGGATGGGTGGGACAGCTCACCGAAATTGACAATGCCCAGATGTATCTCGTACACAGTTCGGCACCTCAGAACTTGCATATCTCAGGACCGGCGGTTGACCCGACATCGCACAAGCTCACCATCCGTGGAGCCAAGGAGGACGGCACACCGCGCTGGAACTACATCTCGTATCTGCCTTCGGACAACTTCACGCTGAAGGAGGCTCTCGCCGGCTACGACGCTAAGGAGGGCGACATCGTGAAGTCGCAGACACAGATGGCGATGTACAGCGGCAATCTGGGATGGATCGGCAGTCTTACATACATGGAGAACGGCAAGGGCTATATGCTCCAGCGCCAGTCGCAGGACGACGCTCAGCTGCAGTATCCGTCGAAGACTTCCGTAGGACGCAAGGCTAAGGCTGCGATGGCAGCTGCCAAGAACGCTGACGGCACAAACGCTTACTTCCCGTATTCAGCCAATATGACGGCTGTAGTGGAGGTGGAAGGCGTAAGTCTGCAGCAAGGCGACCGCCTCGTAAGCTACGTAGCAGGCGAACCTCGCGGCTATGCTGAGGGTATAACCCTGCCCGACGGCAGAACCATCTTCATGCTCGCCGTGGGTGGCGACAAGCCAGAGGCTGTTGACGTGACTGTAGAGCGCGACGGCAATGTCGTAGCCAAGGCACCGAGCGTCATCAGCTATGCTGCCAACAGCAATGTCGGCACCATCAACGAGCCGATGCACATCAGCTTCCTCGGCACAGAAGGCGGTCTCTATGTCTATCCGTCGCCGTTCTACTCGCAGCTGAAGATACGCGCCATGGTAGACCGCGATGCCTACGCCGATGTCTACGTGACAGATATGAGCGGTAAGCGTGTCGTGACATGGAACGACTGCAACGCAGGCGGCAATGTGGACATCACATGGAACGCCGGCAACACGGTTCCTTCGGGAGTTTATATCGTTAGCATCTCTGTAGACGGCAACGTCTACTCGATGAAAGCTATCAAGAAATAATATTAACAGAAAATCTATATGAAATATATAAAGTATTCATTGATTGCCGCATTGGGCTTCCTCTTCGTGCAATGCACCGAGGAAAGCGACAAGACCTATCCGCAACAACCCGCTCCCCAGTGGAGCGTGGTTGAGGAGGACTTCGTAAGCGAGGCTCCGGCGTGGCAAGTGGCAGCGATCGCCCCGGCTTCCGCCCCAGGGTGGAGAGCCGACTTCACTGGCAATGCCTCGGTGCCGTCGTGGACCGATCCTGACAAGAGCGTCTATCCTATGAGCATGACCGCCGTGGTGCGTCTCAGCCCTGTCCTCGAAACCCTTGCCGCCGACGGCGACATGATGGCAGCCTTCATTGGCGGCGAGTGTCGCGGTGTGGCTAAGAAGGTGATGAACGACGGCGTGCGCCTCTTCTTCCTTCATGTCAAGGCACCGTCGAGCGAGAACGGCGATGTGGAGTTCCGCTATTACAGTGCAGCTGCGAAGCGCGTCTACGTTTCCGTGGCATCAGACGTAAAGTATGAGGTGGATAAGATTTACGGCACAGCCGAGAATCCTGCTTTCCCCGACTTCGAGCAGTCAGGTCCCTTCCCCGTACCTACCAAGGCATGGGTGAAGGTGGACAAGGCACAGCTGCCGTTCACAGTAGCCGTTGGCGATGAGCTTCAGGCTTTCGTCGGCGACGAGTGCCGCGGCATCAAGCACGTAGAGAGCGAGGCGGATATGCTCTACTGCTATGACATCCTCGGTCGTGCCGAGGGCGAGCAGGTGACATATCGCTATTACAGCGCGGAGAAGAAGCAGGTGTTCGTTTCCGAGCAGTCCTTCGTTATCGGCAAGCGCGGTTCGGTGGTTGGTTCTGAGGAACAGCCGCAGACTCTCAGCTTCGTGCCGCAAGGCAGCATGACCGCTTACCTCACCCTTGACGCCGTTACAGGCAGCTATGCCGACAAGAGCGGCGACAAACTGGCGGCGTTCATAGGCAATGTCTGTGCCGGCATGGGCGAAGTAGTGGGCGAGCAGGACGGCAGACCCGTATATAAGATGGTGGTGAATGGTGTCAGCTCACAGTCAGCGGCTGTGGACATCCGCTATTACAGCCATCGCAACAACTACGTGTTCACGGCACCTGCATGCCTCATGTTTGCCGACGGCAAGGTGGAGGCTTCGCCAGAGCAGCCGCTCACTGTGCCTCTCGTTGTCGAAGGCAAGCATCCTCTCAAGATGACGGCTTGCGTGGCATTGCCTCAGAACATAGTGCGTCAGGCAACGGCGGACGACGTGATGGCTGCCTTCGTTGGCACTGAGTGTCGCGGCATGGCAAAGGCGGAGCAGGCAGAGAACGGCGAGTACGTCTTCCGCATGGAGATAAACGGCAGCATGGGAGCGGAGGAACCTGTGACACTGAAGTATTACTCAACACGCAACAAGTATCTCTATCAGGCTCCCTCGGTGTTCACCTTTGCCAGTGGCGCAAGCTATGGCACAGTCAGCGAGCCCGGCAGACCTACTTTTCTCATTGTCGAATAAGCTAAAAACTGTCTGTATATATGAATAAGAAAACTATAATAAGCTTGGTGCTGGGGTGCATATTTGTGCTCCCGGCATCAGCACAGAACGGATGGTTTGTTGAGGCAGGCGGAGGTGTGCAGACTATCTTCTCGAGCGATGCCAGCAAGCTGGATTTCGGCAAGCGCCTCACTCCGTCATACACTATTGGTGTGGGCAAGTGGATCACTCCGGCTTACGCCCTGCGTCTGCAGGTTGGAGGCTATGCGCTTAACGGCATGTCCACATCGGAAGGACTCTATCTGCGTGACCCTCAGACCGACGGTTCCGTATATGGTCCTCACGACCCTGTAATAGATAATGTGACGGTCCGCCCTGACGGCACCTATCGTCATTATCTGCGTTACGTCAACGCTCATGCCGACTTCATGGTGAGCCTCTCGCGTCTGCTCTTTCACAATCAAAGCAAGTTTGACGTGCTTCCTGCTGTAGGATTTGGCTACGCTCACGCCTTCGCCTATCGTGGCACGGCGAACACCAACTCGCTCACAGCTAACTTCTCTGTCGCTGCCAAGTACAGCGTGCTGAAGTGTATGGATGTCAACCTTGAGATTGGTTCGGCTCTCATGCCCGGCCATTTCGACGGTCGCATCACAGGCAGAAAGTACGAGCCAACGCTCGGTGCAACACTCGGACTGACCTATCGCTTCAACGCCTCAAAGCCATACGTCAGGAAGGAGCGCAGTAAGAAGCATCGTCGTGAAGCTGTGGTCGACACGGTATATATGGTGGAGAGGATAGTGGAGCGCCCCGTCTTTAAGGACCGCATCGTGGAGAAACCGGTGGCGAAGAAGCAGGAATCATTCCGTCTTGCCTCTATTAGCTTTGCTTACGCTTCTGCCAAGCCGGCGAAGAAGCAGGAGATAGTGTTTGAGAACATCGTCGAATATCTCAAGCAGCACCCTTCTGCCCGCATCCGTTTGGACGGTTATGCCGACAAAGCCACAGGCAAGGCACGAACAAATCTGATGCTATCTATTCGCCGCACCGATAGCGTGCGTAATATCCTCATAGAGCGTTACGGCATCGCTCCCTCACGCATCGATGCCCAAGGTATCGGCTGCAATGCGCAGCCGTATGAGAAGAACGAGCATAATCGTGTGGTGATTGTTACGGCACTGCCCGAGTGATGTGTGTTTTGTAAAAAGAAAAAGTTTCTTCAGCCCCAAATGCATTACCGCAGCGTGGTACTTCTGTTTCCGCAATGCGGTAATGATATTTTCGCTACGCGGTAATCGTGTTTTCAGTCTGCGTTAATCGCATTGACAGGCTGGGGATAGCTTGTTGAGGCTGGTAGATAGGCTGGTAGATAACGAGTTATGCAGACGCTGGGAGATATTACAGCTTTTTTCACGTACTGTGTTATTATATGAGACGATGAGCATTGGCGGCTGAGGTGCATTGCTGTGTCGGCTGCGATGATGCGACCAGCGAAGTATCGGCTGCGACGTGGCAGATGATATAAACAAGTGACTCTTCAGATAAAATGTCATTACAATTTTATCTGAAGAATCACTTGTAAAGAACGACCGAAAATAGCCGAGAACGACCGCAAAAAAGACAGAAATTCCATAAAAAACTAAAGCAAACACTAAAGAATGCCCCACAGACACACCAACCTCCACGAAAACCACTACTCATAG
>ERZ1023633.417-NODE-417-length-17980-cov-8.973501_pt1 | contig 17980 bp, 17 predicted proteins | sample MGYA00380333_ERZ1023633 | MGnify/ENA primary metagenome ERZ1023633 (study PRJEB33179, sample SAMN07448972) | human gut metagenome | biome: Human-gut; feature: Human associated habitat; material: Faeces | host: Homo sapiens | place: India: Bhopal | collected...
ATTTCGGATCTATTCCGTGATTTTTTAAAAAGTTTTGACTGATTCGGATATCCTTTGACATAATATAATTGATTTTTGGATACTGATCCGCCCAACGCAGAATATCCATGTCAAAATGGTCTGTATGACTGTGGCTTGCAAACATATAAATCGGAGTGTCCGGTTCATAAGTTGGAATCTTTCCATGAAAAGTATAACCGTTTACGCGGTTCCCGTCAAAATAATCAAAAATTAATACTTTATTGTCGACTTCCACAAGAAAGCAACTGTGATGTATAAAAATTACCTGCATGTCCGTCCAATCTCCTTAATAATTTCTGTCACAAGTGCTTGAAAACGTGGTGCTGCCTCATCTGCCGATTTCTGTACTTCCGCATGCGACAGCGGTTCCGGAGAAATACCACATGCCAGATTGGAAATACAGGATATCCCTACGATCTGCATTCCCATATGATTGGCTGCGACTGCCTCACATGCCGTACTCATACCTACCGCATCTGCACCGAACACACGCGCCATGGCAACTTCCTGCGGTGATTCATACGCAGGCCCAGTAAACTGCAGATATGTGCCTTCTTTGAGGTCAATATTCAGATCAACCGCACACTTTCGCGCAATACGAATCAGCTTACGGTCATATATTTCGCTCATATCCGGAAAACGCGGTCCCAGTTCATCCAAATTCGTACCAATAAGCGGAGACGGGACAAAGCTGGCAATCTGTCCGGTAATCAGCATAAGATCACCCGCATGCATTCCCTGCTGCACCCCACCGGCCGCATTGGTCAAAAACAACGTTTTCGCGCCCATCAGTTTCATAAGACGGGCCGGCAACACGACATCGGTCATCGGATACCCTTCATAATAATGCACACGTCCCTGCATACACACTACAGGAACATCCTCTACGTATCCAAAGACAAAACGCCCCGCATGGCCTGTGACCGTCGACACCGGAAAACCTTCAATATCGTGATAATCGAGCGTTGTCTTCACTTCAATTTTATCTGCATAATCTCCAAGCCCGGAACCCAGCACCAATGCGACTTCCGGTACAAAATCCACCTGCTTACGCACACTTTCGTAACAGCGGATCAACTTATCATATACTTCGCTCATATGCCATTCCTTTCTATACAGTGAATGCCCTTTTAGTATAGCAGATTTTTTCTCATTTAGAAATGCCATTTGCAGGTTTTAGAGAATGTTAATATAATTCGTCCAGATATTCTTTGGCATGTGCACTCTTTCCCAGTTCTCCAAATTCATTGGAATACAGGATCACTTCGATCTGTATTTTCCCTGCGCCACGCTTGTTCAGATAAAACATGATTTTTTCCACAAGATCCGTCATAACAGCATCTTTTTTCCCACATGTATCCAATATTCTTACGACTTCCTCAGTCGTCACACATCCAAGAATCGCTTCTAAATATTCCACCGGCACATGCTGGCGTACTGCTGCTGCTACCAGAAGTTCCATACGGCAGTCTCCTTCTTTGGAGTGTGTATTCATGATACCGCCTGCAACTTTGACCAGCTTTCCGATATGTCCGGTCAAAAGCATTTTGCGAAATCCAATCTCACATGCCATATCAATGGTCTGCCCAATATAATTGCTACATTTTACACTGGTATCCAGATCGAAATGATAGGTGCGTTTCATATAATCCAGCCCGTAATTTCCCGGTGACACAGCGACAATGTCTTTTTCCATCGCGTACTTTTGCCGCAATTCCACACGAATGGTATCGAGAAGTGCCTGACTGCTCATCGGTTCTACAATCCCGCTTGTTCCAAGGATAGAGATTCCTCCCACAATTCCAAGCCGCGGATTGAACGTCTTCTCTGCAAGTTCCACACCGGCAGGTGCAAAAATCTCCACCCATAATGCTCCTTTATAATCAAGCAATTCACACACCTGACGCACTTCCCGCTCGATCATCTCTCTTGGCACATGGTTGATTGCAGCATTGCCGACCGGCTGATCCAGTCCCGGCTTTGTCACACGTCCAACTCCAACGCCTCCATCAATATAAATTATCGGAACTTCATCCTTCTTTTGTTGTTGTGATATATCAACCGAAGCATCTTTCTCCCCGGTTTCTGTCGAAACACTGGCGTATATTATTGTGCCGGTCGTGATATCCGGATCATCGCCCCCGTCTTTTACCACACCACAGCTTACACATTTTTCGCCTCTTTGTATGTCAACCATCTGTGCATAAAAATGAATTCCTTTCGGCGTCTGAATTGTGATTTCTTCTTTTATTTTTTCTGAAAGCAACATGTATGCAGCCGCTTTCGCTGCCGCTGCTGCACAGCTTCCTGTCGTAAATCCATGTCTCATAGAAATGCTCTCATTTTATTTTAAATCTGCATCCACTGTATATTCTATTTCCAAAAATGGAATGATCGCTGGCTGCTTTTCCAGATGTTCCCCGATCATTTTCTCCATCCATACCATATCATACCAGCGATTGAATTTGTACCCGCATGCATGAAATTTGCCGACCATGGAATAGCCGGACTTTTCATGAAAAAAAACACTGTCTTTTGTCAGATAAGGGTCTTCTTTCTGCGGATATGCGATACAGGCATTCACATTTAAAATGCCCTGCTTCTTTAATATTTCTTCAAGTTTTTCATATAAAAGACTTCCGACACCCATACGCTTCTGGTTCTGCCGTACATAAATGGAAGTCTCCACCGCCCAATCATAAGCGGCCCTCTCCTTGAACGCACCTGCATAAGCATATCCCAAAATTTCGCCCTGATATTCAGCTACCAGATAAGGATATGTCTTCTTCGTATTTTTAATTCGATTCGTAAATTCTTCAATATCAGGCACCTCATACTCGAAGGTAATTGCTGTATGTTCTACATAAGGTTTATAAATTTCGAGTAATTCGCCTGCATCCTCTGTGGATGCAACACGAATTTTTATATTCTCTTTCATATATCATGTGTCTCCTTATTTATTACCAATATTTGTTAATTCTAACCTTTGTTTCTTCTATTGGCAATGACATAGAACCACACCTACTGCAAGGACATCATTTTTATCAAATCTTCGGCGCTTACGGACTTTGAATAGTAATACCCCTGAAACCAAGAAGCACCATATGTGCGCAGATATTTTTCAAGTTTCTCGTCAGCCACACCTTCCAAACAGGTTTTTATATGAACTGCATTTGCGAACTCAACAATACTCTGTACCATCATCTGTTTCTTTTCATTTTCTATGATATCCCTTATAAAGCTCATGTCAATCTTAATTTCATCTACCGGCAGATTTAGTGCCATGCTTGATGATGCACTTCCAGTGCCATAATCGTCAATTGCAAACTTTATTCCGAACTTTTTTAAAAATGTAACTATCTCTTTCATCACAGACTGTGGCAAAGATCCACATCGCTCTGTAATTTCCAGACAAAGATGATCGGCCGGATATTGAATTTCATCCAAAAGCTTTAATATAACCTTGCAGAAAGATTTCCGCTCTAACTGTTTTGCAGAAACATTGACATTGAGAAAAAAACGCGGATTAACCGCAAGGAATTTCAATCCATCCTGTAATGCCGTCTCAAGTACAAAATTGCCCAATTCATACATAGACGGATCATTTTCGAGCCAGTCAATAAACATTCCCGGAGATACCACCCCATAGGAATCCCGCTTCCAACGCACCAGTGCTTCTGCTCCTACAATCGTACCATCCGTTGAAGTAACTACCGGCTGATATTCCACATAAAAGCCCTCACACTGATTGAGCACGGATTGATGAATTACCTTCATCAGATCCAGATTGGCTCCACAGTTCGTACGTACAATATCATTAAAGAACAATACCTCTGTACTTCGTCTCTCCCTCGCCTTTTCCAGAGTGTATTCAAGCTTACTCTGTACGATACTTGTATCACCTTCATAATTTTCAAGTATGAGACCGCCTGTATAAATTTTAAACTCAAAATAGTGTCCACCAATGCAGATGTTGCCATCCAGTTCTGCCTTAATCCGCTCCATAAATGCTTCTGATTCACTTCTGCCAACATCTCTGAGTATGAAAGCAAAATTTGTACTGTTCATACGATATACAGCAGTTTCTGAATCCATCATATATATGAAACGCATCGCGATCTCCTGCTGAATCTGATCGCTGTAATTTGTTCCATACAAAATGTTGATATCATTGATATGATCAAGTTCAATCTCCAGAATTGTTACTTTCCGTTTATTTTTGATGTAATCTTTCAAATCCATCTCGAACTTTACCTGTCCAAACAGACAGGTCAGCGGATCAATCAGCGGCATCGCATTTTCATTCTTTAACACAATCACAAGATAACTGCGTCCATCTTTTTCCACGATGTCCATAAAAAAGCCCATCATGTCATAATGCTCATTTTTCCCCATACGAATAAAAAGCAGATCCGAAAGTTTTTCTCCCTTCAGGCGCAACTCGATCTCCTGTATGTATTCTGACCGGTCATGCGGATGTACATATGCAACTGCCTCATGATAAAAATCGTGATACCAACCTTCTTCGATTCCAAAAGTGTCGGCTGTTGTCTTGGGTACATATGTAATATCATTCTGCAGATCTGTAATCAGCAAATATGTGTTTGATGACAGCTGTGCAATCTTTCGCGTAATTTCTGTATAAAAGCTGTTATCCTCTATCCAGAATTTCTGTTCTCCCATCCATTCATCCCCTTATCTCATCGATTATTTTCTTTTTCCACCATTGGAATGAATTCATAGCTCGGTATAAATAAATCCTTATCCTGCAATTTATAATACTGCATAAAAATTCGTTCCATAATCTTTTCAATCTGACTTGCTTCCGGTTCAAATAAAATAATCAGATATTGCATAGAGCTGTATCGTGTACAGACATCTACCTTTCGAATTTTTTGTCGAATTGCGGTCTCCATACACTCCAATGCCTGCTCAATACTGTCCATATACATTGCATGTTCTGGTGTTGTATCCATTGTGACCATTACAAGATAACAATTATGTTTGTACCTCTCTCCAAGGCTATTCATATATTCGTATATCTTGGCAAAATCTCTGTAATCCAGATCCAGTGCTCCAAAATAACTTCCACTCTCCCGTAAAGCTTTCGCAACTGCCTTCAAGTCTTTACTAACGCTTGATTCCTGCATATTGTTTTGCTGCAATTGCTGATAAAAGAAAAAGTCTGCCTTTCCGTTCTGCTTTACATAATACAAAGCTTTATCGGCATTCATATAGCACTCTTCGAAAGTATCACCTTCTTTACTCATGCAAAGCCCCGCTGACAATGACGCAACTCTCATCTCTACATCTTTTTCCGTTTCTTCCTTAAAATTCTGTAAAATACGGCTCACGCACGCTTTTGCCCGTTCTTTTTCCTCTTCCGTCAAAAACAGAAGGAATTCATCTCCACCCAGCCGGCATGCCACCGAACCATTTTCTTTTGTTTCTTCCTTTTTCAAAAGATTTCCTAGAAGCTTTAAGGTACGATCACCAGCTTTATGCCCATAGATATCATTGATTTTCTTCAAATTATCCATATCCAGAAAAACAAGACATCCTGCTCTCTGCTGCATCTGATGTGCGATTGCAGTCTCACCACGGTTTCTCATTGGCAATCCGGTAAGATAATCGTAACTTTCCATTTCTTCCTGACTTTTCATCATATTCATTAATTCAGAAATGAATCTGCCAGTCTCAAGCTCTGCATCTGACAAACTGTTTTTTAAATTCGTCAGATAATCTTCATCCATTGTAAGCTTTCCTGCATCCATAAGCTTAAGTAACACATCTGCAATCTCCGGATCAAATTGTGTTCCTCTGTTCTTTTGAATTTCCTCACGAATCTGCTCCTGTGACAATGCATCTCTGTAAATTCGTTTTGAACTCATAGCATCATAACTATCTGCCATTGCAACAATCCGTGCATGAATCGGGATTGCTTCTCCTGCAAGTCCTTCCGGATATCCATGCCCATCATAACGTTCATGATGATACTTTGCAATGTCTGCCACATGGTCAATAATTGTAATATTCTTTAAAATATCTGCCCCGATGACCGTATGCGCCTTGATCAGTTCGTATTCTTCCTCTGTCAGGCGAGTCGGTTTATTCAAAATAGCATCCGGTATGCCGATTTTTCCCACATCATACATATAGGCTGCATCTTTTAAATTGGAAATTTCCTGTGGGGTCCATCCCAGTTTCTGTGCGATCAATGCTGCATAAGCCGCAACACGGTAAGAATGGCCCTTCATATACTCATCTTTTGCTTCGATGGTCGTAGATAATGTCTGAATCATCTGCAACGACATTTTCTCCGACTGCCTTCTGCGCTTTTCAATTTCTTTCTGCTGCCTTCGTTCTTCCATAATGCGAATGTTTCTTATCGTTCTGATTACATTCATAAACAGAAGTACCATCAGGCCAATGCCAATGAACACACCGGACATTGTTACTACAAAATAGACGGAAACAGCTTCGATTGCCACGGATACCATTGTTACAATCATTCCGATCAGCACAAGCCGATAATCTTTTGCTTTTCCGGAACAAATGTCTTTCACAAAGGAAAACACAATTGCAAAAAATGCAAGAGCAATAACCCCCTGTGCAACAGGAAGTGTCTGAATATAATCGGCAATTCCAGCAATCTGCAGAATTGTACTGATTCCAAAATTTAATAAGGCGATACCTTCAATATAATAAAATAATTTCCGATATCTTCCTCTCTGCACACAATCTATGTAAAAGAGTAAAGGGATTGGACAAATCATTACAATAACAAAACAGAAAATGGCGAGAATTGAAGCATTCGGTGTCCATAACTGACGCAGCTTTGACTCTCCGAGCATCCATGCCGCACCAACGAGCATACACCAGCCCAAATACTCCATATCGAATTTTGTATGATATACAATTCCAAGTGCAATACTAAAGATAACCGTAAGCACACCTGCAAATAATATAAAAAATCCCATGACCGTAGCAATGCCATGCTGATTAAAAATGTGCGCCCATATATCACATCTGTCACCACAGTATATTCTATTGACAACACCGGCATAGTTCAAGGTATGTGTTGTCAGTTCTATTCGCACTTCTTTCCCTGCGTCCTGTTCTGAAGTTGGGCAAAACACATACCGACTGGCAGAATTTTTCCCAAATGGCCGTGTATTTTTCGTATCATATTCCATTCGGAGCTGATTATCTACATAAAAGGCAACATCCTGCATAGAAGAACGGATTGCAAATGTATTTTCACTATAATTTTTCGGCAGATGTGTCGTAAGTATCATTGTCTCATCTGCTGCCACATCATATTTTCCCGGGACTTTGATGCTCTCCTGGGTTCCATCTGGTTTCTGCCAGGTAATGGTTCCATGATAAGTAATATTTCCCAGCTTCATATTCTCGTTTCGCTCACCCGGATAAATAAGCTCCGCTGTAACAAATCCCACAAACAACAACATCATCAATACATAGAGCAACACTCTTCGCTTCTTACCAACTGCATAACTTTCCATAATTTCTTCCCCTTCTGATATCCCATTATTTTATTTTAACAAAAAATGATCAGAAAAGAAAGCTTATCGATAAGAATTCCATCCGTAAAACGGTTTACTTTGTAACCTCAATCTTAGGTGTATCTTTTTTGAGAATGTCGGCTTTAAGCATTGAAACAAGTCCCGAAGCAATATGTCTGCCCTCAAAATTCTTGTTTTATATAATCCATATCCAATACCTCGCACTACGATAAACTGATCATCCACTTACGCCTCTTAAAGATAATTAACGATACAACCAGTCTGAAAATTTCTTCCGTAGTAAGCAGTGTATACACACCCACAATTTCCCACTTAAATATATACGCTGCAAGCAGACACAATGGGATTCCAATGCACCATGTGCCAACAATATCAATCACCATGATAATTTTTGTATTACCCCCGCTTCTTATAATTCCGCCGCCAAGTATCATATTTTCAACCTTGACCGGTGCATATAGGGCAAATACAATAAGCAGTATCTTTCCAAGCTCTTTTACGCTGCCATCTACACGATACAGTCTGGTATATACTCCTGCCAGAAGAATAAGCAATGCAGATACAGCTACCGCTCCGGCTAAGCCTGCATACATAATCTTTTTTGACTCTGTATAAGCCTCATCATATTCTTTCCTGCCAAGCCTTTTGCCGACCATTACACCGGCTGCCGCTGACAATCCACTAAGTGCCCCTACGATAAGCCCCTGTATCGGGCAGGTGAGTGTATAGGCAGCCAGGTTTGATGTGCCAAGATGCCCATAGACGGCAGACTCCACATTTTGTCCGAGGCTCCTTTTATTCCCATACATGGGAATCCGAATTTTCCAAATATCAACAGATAATTAAGACCTGTGTTTACAGCGACTACCCAAAAGCTCGCCAAAAATGGTATTGTGGCATGCTCCCTGCAGCGCAGCTATTACAATTCCGCTAATAATGCTCACATCAAAACTGCACCATGCCTCTTTTGTATCTTCTGCTCCTATAAATTGTGCGATCCAACCGTGCTTACTGCACCGATCACCACGGAAAAAATCAGCGAAAAATTTCCACATAGTCCGACTGCTGATATGCTAGTTTCTCCTAACTGCCCTATCATAATCTGGTCTACAATCGAGAAAGATGCCTGCAGCATACTTTGCAAGGTAACAGGAATTGCTATTTTACACAATGATTTCATAAACTTTGACATTATAATTCCCCCGTACTTTCTCTTTTTATCAACTCCACCGGCAACACGATTTCTGTCTCACATTCTTAGGTATTTCCCATCTTAATGTTTCTCCTGGTCCAAAGGCTTCACTAAAGCCCTCGATGCGCTCTTTGTCCATGCAGATGAAATTGTCCGCTATGCACAACGCTTTTTTATGTCCAAGCTTCCTAAAATACTTTCCTGCCTGATAACCACCGTCATAATGGTTGATGACCAGATTGACCACCTTGGAGCATTTTTCAAAATAGCCCTCATACTTTTCATTGTCATTTACCACCACTCCGATGATTCTTGAATTATTTCTCGCAAGCAGAATACCTGCCATATTCGGGATATATCCCGACCTCTCCAGCTCCTGCTGGACATGTTTTACCGTCTCATCTGAAATCTTTTCTGTTTTGCCGTGAATCACCTTTGATACAGTTGCAGTACTAAGACCTAATGAATCTGCAACATCCGCAATCCGAACTCTGTTCTGTGCCATTTCCATTCCTTCTTTTCCTAAGATTCTGATTATATGGTACATCAAAAATGTGTGTTTTACAAAGGTTAAGCGTGTACCCCATCACAAAATCTGCGTAATGTTTTTGTTATATTTTACCAAAACATTACGCAGATTCAGTAATTTAAATACACACGAAAAAGCACTCCTAATGGAATGCCCTAATATAAAAAATAGGGACACTCTTTCAAGTATCCCTACGTTCTACCAACATATCTGATAGTTCTCTATTTACTTTCATATTCAGAATTATTTGTGTTCCCATAACCGAGGTCTAATGCCACAACAACCGTTACCTTCCTCACAAGCTCTTTTTCCTTGTGATTTTCAGCAATCCTGTTGAAGCTAAAAAACTCTGCAAAGTGCGTAAATTCAAGAATTTCTATATATCCTTTCTGTGTAGTCCTACCACAGTCTCCACCTTGGTAAGCTGAAAATTTAATGGCAATACTGCTACTTCTTCGCATTCTCTTCCAATTCCAGCATGTACTTATCAAAGTCTGACATAAATAATCTGTCCTGAATCACGCGGTATTTTTCAAATTCGGTCTCAGCTTTTGCCTTTGCAATCTCCGCTGTGATTTTGCCTGCATCCTGAAGAACCTCTCTGTCATCGGCCATCAAGAATAAATCCAGTCGTTTCGCCCAATCCTCCATTGTCATCGGAATATGGCGTTCCGCACGATCCTCTGCCAAATCCAGATAAGCAGATACAATACGCTCCAGTGAGCGCATTTCCTGCTCACTCAGATAATTCTTCGCAACGCTCACATCACTTTTTACGATTTTACCTTCCGGCGCTGCTGCCCAAGTGGTTAATCCCATATGTGGCTTATCAGCATCAGCCCGCTCGTAAATTAACTCCGCTGCTGTATGTCCATGAACCGCATAATGCATCTTGTTTTGGACCTTTGCAAAAAACTGCTTGGTTGTTTTTGCTGTTCTGTCATAATCGAGAGCTGTAGCATAGATATCCGTTATCTTCTGATAGAATCTACGCTCGGAGAGACGGATTTCTCGAATTTGCTCAAGCAAGCGATCGAAGTATTCTACTGTTAGCACAGATCCACCATTTTTCAGGCGCTCATCATCCATGACCCAACCTTTGATGGTGTAGTCCTTCACGATGCCATTGGCCCACTTGCGAAACTGCACCGCTCGCTCATTATTTACCTTGAATCCAACCGCAATAATCATTTGAAGATTATAATGCTTTGTATCACGAGTCACCTGACGTGAACCTTCGGTTTGAACTATTCGGAAATTCCGAATAGTTGCAGACTCTTCTAATTCACTATCTGCATAAATCTTTTTAATATGTTCATTTATCGTGGGCAAACCAACGTCATACAATGTGGCCATCATCTTCTGTGTCAGCCATATATTCTCATCCTCATAGCGCATCTCAATGCTGTCTTGCTGGTCGCCGACAGAGGCAACATAGGTCAAATATTCTGCTGCGCTGGAACGGATGGTTACTTCGTCTTTTTTCTTTTTCAAATAGGAGGCCTCCTTTAACGTCCCAAAATCATTATTCTGCCTGTGCATCAAAGGATTGTTTCACGATTTCCATGATTTGATCTAATTCATCCTGATGCTCCATAAACAATTCTACATCGCCATTTCCCCAACGGCCTAAGCCAGTAATATCTTTACAAATACCATTAGGGTCATTAATCTCTGAAAACTTCATATTAATCGAGATACGCAATCTTTGTTTCTGAAAAACAATATCAACAAAATTAGTATCCAGTTTATAGGCAACATACAACTTTTTATATTCCTTCTTAACCGCAGGGGATAAGTTCATAATGCGCTTATCTAAAGACTCGAATAGTATTCTTGTAAAAGCATTCACATCATATGTTTCCAAGGAATATTTCTGCACTGTTTTATCTTCTACTTGATATGGCGCAAGTTCTGCAACTGTTAAAGTTGGATATCCGTCATATGCCAAACTCCTTTGCAAGTACCGCGTCGACTTCATCTGCAGAATATACCTTTCCTGCTTTGATGGAATCAACACCCTTCTGGAGTTCTGCATCAAGCTGTTCTCTGGTCATTGCACCAACAGCTAATGGCTTAGAAGAAGGAAGTTTCAATTCAAACGGCATACCCTGCTTCAGTACAATTTGACTATAAAACATCTGAATTGCACTGGATGGAGAAATGCCAAGCTGAGAAAGAATGCTCTCAGCCTTATCCTTGAGATTCGTATCTATTCTTGCATAAACAGCGGTTGTATTTGCCATAGTATCGCCTCCTTTTTCTTTATTATATTTGCTTTTGCTTGCAATTGCAAGCATTTGCATAGATTATTTTGTGACGAAACTTTGAATTTTATACGCCTCTTAAGGCAGAAAGGAATATTTATGGGATTTTTATCGGGGCTATTTCATTCCAGAGACAAGCCCACCAACAGTACCAATGGCAGCGCCTATCGTTTTCTCTTTGGTGGAAGCAACTCTAGCAAAGCTGTCAACGAACGAAGTGCCATGCAGATGACTGCCGGTCCATATTTATAAGTATACTGGCTCCGGTAGTAAAGAAAAGGCAATCAAACATCCTCTGTATCGACTGATTCACGATGAGCCAAATCCGGGAATGACATCCTTTGTCTTCCGCGAGACCTTGATGACGCATCTTCTCCTTTATGGAAATGCCTACGCGCAAATTATACGAAATGGTAAAGGTGAAGTCATCGCTCTATATCCGCTGATGGCTAATCGAATGAGTGTGGATCGTGACGATAAAGGTCACCTCTACTATCAATATCAAATGCAGGATTCAGATGCACCTACCATGAAAAATGGAACGGTTATCCTAAGACAACCGTTAAAGCCCATCATTTCTCCACGCTTCATCTTCATCTTAATGCCCAGCTTCACATTTTTTGATGTGGATTCCACTTCGTTCTGAGCCAGCGTTCCCATAAGTGTAAGCATCATTTCCCCCTGTTCCGTCAAGGTATTTATATTCTCTTTATCAAAAATTACTGCAATACCTTTTCCCTTTAAAAGGCGCACATACACTAACAATTGCTATTCACAGCTACTCCGCCAGCATTAGCAAACAAACATTCGATTTCTATTAAGCAATTGCAGAACATACATTTGTTTTGTGTTATACTGATTGTATGAATCAATAGTTTTTGCAGAGAAAGGAATTAAAGAATATCTTTCAGAACTCTAGTCCAAACTGGGTACGATATAATAAATATGAATGGCGCACTTCTGCAGATGGGAAATGTTATATCACCCCTGCAGCCGATGCCAAGCCATCCATCTACAATCCTATCAAGGATTATGAGAAGCTGGTGCTGACCAGCTTTACATGCTTCTCATAGCTCTCATTTTTGACCGGATCATCCTTCACCATATAGGTTTTCCACAGATCCTTTACGATCGCAGCTACCGTTAGGATCAGCAGCGAATCTGCCGTAGACATGACTGCTGCCATTGGCGCAGCGAGGAAGATCGCTGCGATTCCCGGTGCATGCTTTTCGTATCTTTAAATCCCATTGCACGCACGGCAGTCTGAGGCAGTCCCAGTGTACCAAATCCGACCAGAATCCAGTAGCTGAGCAGCCCACCGGGCGTATATTTTGAGAAAATGTCATCTTATACATTGGGCAGATTCGCCGCAAGTCCCGCATCGATTGCTACCAGCCCTCCACCGGCTCTCAGAACAAAGAATAAAAACAGGAAGGTTCCGATACACATGACAATCAGTCCCAGACTGGTGATGACCACAAGAGCATCACTCTTGTAACGCGCTTTCAGGTAACCTGCTACTGTCACTGCCCCGGTTCTGCCTTTTTACTGTAAACAATCCTTACAATCACATTGAATAACAGATATGCGATAAATACCGTTAATATAATCTTCTGATTACTGCTCATCATCGCCCTCCTCATCATAAGAGAAATCGATAAACACATATTTGAGCAGCCAGAAAAATCCAGATCAGTCACTCACGGGCAGGACAATCCGCGAACAGTAGCGCCGTGCTTCGATCTCCCGCCCCGTATAGGGCGCAACGATACCCAGCACACGCGGCAGACCTGTAGGTGTCAGTCCCCGCTCCTTCACTTCGCGTCCCAGCGTCAGCCATGCTTCATCTACGCCTTCGTCATATTCACCGTAATACAACACGGACAGCACACGGCATGCCGGCAGCACGACTGCGTCCTCCGGTGCCTGTTCCTTCCGAACCGGTACGCAGACCCAGTAGGGATAGGGCTTCTCTCCGATATAGCCCTCCAGATAATCGTTCCGCTCCTGTACCACGAACATCGGCTCATCAGAAAGCACACAGCCCTTTCTGATACACTCGCTGTAAAACCCATACATGGCGGCATACTTTTCTTCCACCGTACGTCCCATACACTTCTTCATACAGCAGGTCACGGCGCGGAGTGATGTCAGCTGCACCGACATACCGCTGTGATTCCCCGCCCGCAGCCGCAGCTCCTCCACACCTTGCAAAAGCTCCTGCAGGCGTTCCTCCAACACCGCGAGCAGCCCCGACACCTCGCCGCCCCTGACAAAATAGCCCGCGATCTCCTGTGCGCCCAATCCCATGGATTTGAATTTTTCGATCTGTAAAACGCGCGCGACGTTGTGGTTATCGTAGTACCGCCGCCCGCTCTCCGGCGCGACATAGGCAGGCGCGAGCAGCCCCTTTTTCTCCATGCGCATCAATGTGCTGCGTGAAACGCCACAGGCGTGCGCTGCCTCCGTGATCTGAAAGAGGCTCTTTGTATCTGTTTCCATCCTGTACCTCCTAAAAAACACTTGCTTCGTTCATGGGTGAACGAGTTATACTACCATTATAAAAAAACATCGGTTGCTGTCAAGTCTGACACAGCAGCCATCAGTTAAACGTTAAAGGAGAAGGAGTGAAGAAACCATGAAGCTTTGGAAACGATTATTAGCGATCCCTATTGCAGCCTCTCTTGTGATGGGGCTGCTGCCTGCACCTGCGCTGGCGGAGAATACAGCACACAGCCACCCCATCTGCGGTGAAGCGCATACCGATATTGGCGACCACACGGGCGATAATTGTAAAGACGCCACATGGACAGCGTGGGATGGAACAAGTACGATTACATACGATACTAACAATACCGCCTATGTCTATCTGGAGAAGGATGCGACACGAGAATCTCGCCTTGAAGTAAAAGCAGGCTACACGCTCTATCTCTGTCTGAATGGAAACAGTCTGACAAGTTCCACCGCGTCCGACGACGAGGTCATCAATGTCTCCAATAATGCGCATTTCATACTTTGTGACTGCAAAGGCGGCGGCACGATCACTCACTCGACCGGTGCAAAAGGAAAAGGAGTGCGGGTTGGCGGGTCAAACAGCGCTGCCGCTACATTTTCCATGTACGGCGGAACGATCAGCGGCAATCATACCGATGCGCAATGCTTTGGGCCTGATGGTGCAGGTGTGGAGATACAGAACGGCACTTTTACAATGTATGGCGGCACCATCAGCGATAACCATGCGGAATATGCAGGGTCTAACTACGGTGGCGGTGGTGTATGCGCGCAAACCAGTGGCACATTTACGATGTACGGCGGTATCATCAGTGATAATCACTCCGCAGCAGACGCCGGCGGCGTGACAGTGTGGGGCGGTGGTGCTATGAATATAGACGGTGGCACCATCCGTGATAACACAGCGGACGGATCTGGCGGCGGCATCTGCACGAACAGCAACGAATTCAAAATATCCGGCAACAGCGTGATTGAAAACAATACGGCTGTAATGGGCGGTGGTGTGTTTTACCATGGTTATTCTAGTAGTAATATGACCATTTCCGAATCGGCGCGCATCTCCGGTAATACTGCAACCGGTAATGGCGGCGGTATTTATTTCAAGAGTGAAGGCACGCTTACAATGAACGGCGGCAGCATCACCGGAAACACCGCGACAGGCGACGGCGGCGGTGTATATTTTGGTGGCGATACATTCCGTATTTCCGGCGGTGTGGAGATAAACAGCAACACAAAAAATAGCGCCAACAACAACGTCTATCTGCCAACCAGCAAATATATCACTATTATGGGTGCATTGACTGGCAGCAAGCCAATCGGTGTGACGACGGAAAAGATGCCGGATGCTTCTAGCTATGTTCGCATAGCTTCGGGTTCCAAAAACTATGCCGCTCCGGAAAAATTCAGCTACGAGAACAACAGCACCCCTGTCAGTGCGACCAGCCAAAATAACAACACCGCTAACCTCGTCGTGTGTAAGCATAACTGGAATTCAACTTGGCGTTCAGATTCTTACTCTCATTGGCATGATTGTTCCATCTGCAAAGGCAAAGGGGATATTGCTGCGCACACCTACGACCAGCAAGTTAAAACAAAAGCGTATGAGAAATCCTCTGCGACCTGCCTATCTGGGACGACTTACTATATGTCCTGCGTCTGTGGCGCAAAAGGCGCGGATACGTTTGAAATCGGCGACAACGACCCTGCCCACCACAGCGGCATCTTAAATAATGATTGGAAATCAAACGACACCAACCACTGGAAAGAATATGCCTGCTGTGGTGCCCACGCTGAGGAAGCTGCCCATTCCGGTGGCACAGCCACTTGCCAGAACAAAGCAGTATGCTCTACCTGTAATAAGCCTTATGGTGATCTCGGCAGCCACGTTCCGGCAAGCACTTGGAGCAAGGACGCAAGCGGTCACTGGCACGCCTGTCAGACACCGAATTGCAATGAGCAGCTTGCTTTTGCCGCCCATACGCCCGGTCCTGCGGCCACCGAGGATGCTCCGCAGCTATGTACGGTATGCAGCTATGAGCTTGCTCCGGCTTTGGAACACACCCATGTCTGGGGTGCATGGATCTCCAACGGTGACGGAACACATACCCGCACCTGCGCAAAGGACGGCAGCCACACCGAAACAAATGCCTGCTCCGGCGGTATCGCTACTTGCCAGAGCTCGGCAATATGCGCTGTCTGTAACACAGCTTACGGCGCCAAGGATATGACCAACCACACCGGCGGCACTGAGGTACGCGGCAGCGTAGAGGCAACCACCAGCACAGAGGGCTACACAGGCGACACCTACTGCAAGGGCTGCGATACCAAGCTCGCTGACGGCAAAACCATCCCGAAAAAAGACAGCGGCTCCAGTGGCGGCAGCAGCTCCGGCGGCACTGGCAGTGGCAACTCTGGCGGTAATACTACCCCCTCCACCTCTGTGACCGTCCCGGTATCCGGCGAGGAAAAAACGATCCGGGTGAATTCAACTGTCAGCAGCACGACTGCCACGATTGAAGATATTGACCTCTCCAAACTGAATACTGTCATTGGCAATGATGTGAAAACAGGTGTTGTGACCATCGACTTTTCCGTACTTGAGAAACAGATCGATACTGTAAAGCTCCCCGCTAACGTCATAAAGCAGATCGCAGATGCGGTGAAAGACCCGTCCAATGATGCGGAAAGCCTCTCGATCGTACTTACCGATGGTACATCCATTGAATTTGACGAAAAAGCGTTGTCCAAAAAGACCGCACAGACAAACCAGACCGACATTACCATATCCATCAAACGGACCACGGACAGCGCCCTGAGCGCCCTACAGCAGCAGGCAGTGGGCAGCCAGCCAGCGTGGGATATCAAGCTCACCAGCGGCGGCAAAAACATCTCTGACATGGGCGGCGTGATTACGCTCCACACACCCTATGAGCTGCGCTCCGGCGAGCAGTCCAATGGAATCGTGGTCTATTATGTAGACGAGAACGGTAACAGGGAAAGCTGTGAAACCAGCTATGATCCGGTAAAGAAGCTGATCAGTTGGAAAACCAGCCACCTCTCCGTCTACATGATCGGTTATGACGAGAACAGGGTGACTCCCGATACGAACACAGAGGATCAGTCAGCGCTCAACGGCAGTCAGGTATCAAAGCTGAAGCTTCCGATCCTGCTCGCAACAGGAAAAGGCGGTAACCGGAAGATCACTATCTCATGGCGCTCCTATGAGGACGCAGACGGATATGACTGCTACTGGTCATACTGTGACGGAAAACGCAGCTACAAGAAGCTCGCAACGGTAAAAGCGGCAAAAGACCGTGTCACCAGCAGACGCTTAACCAACAACAGACGGTACAAATATTTTGTAGCCGCCTACAAGCTGATTGACGGCAAGAAGGTATACATCGCCAAGTCCAATACGCTCCATGTCGCATTAAAAGACGCGAAAGCAACGAACGCAAAAAAAGTGACTGTCAATCAGACAAACGTCCGGCTCAAAGCAGGAGATACATTTGTGATCAGGAGCCGCACCAAACTCGAAAACACCAATAAAAAAGAGCTGCTCCACGCAGCAGCATACAGATATTACACCTCCGATCAGAGCGTCGCTTCTGTATCGAAAACCGGAAAAATAAAGGCATTGAAATCAGGAACCTGTGTGATCTATGTCGTCGCAAACAATGGTGTTTACGGAACAATTAAGGTTACAGTAAACTAGCATTTTATTTCATATTTTAACAAACACAGCCCCACCGCACAATATTTGCGCCGGTGGGGCTGCTAATCTGGTTTTCTGTCATAGAAAGCCACTGTTTTTATGCCTAAAAACTTTAAAAATATTACAAAAAACCTTATCTAAAGGACATTGATTATCTAATTAACTACATTATTTTCTGTCTAAAATATCCATAAATTC
>ERZ1023633.425-NODE-425-length-17737-cov-11.904479_pt1 | contig 17737 bp, 4 predicted proteins | sample MGYA00380333_ERZ1023633 | MGnify/ENA primary metagenome ERZ1023633 (study PRJEB33179, sample SAMN07448972) | human gut metagenome | biome: Human-gut; feature: Human associated habitat; material: Faeces | host: Homo sapiens | place: India: Bhopal | collected...
ACCATTGGTACCGGTAGAATTGTATGAAAGATACTTGCCTGTTGCCACATTCTTCAGGGAATAGTAGCAGGTAGCAGGGTCGAAAGTGATGTTCCATGCCACACTGTCATTAGTCGTAGCATCCTCATCACTCATCGCCATCCACTGTAAGTTACCACTCTTATCAACACGCAAGAACTTCGAACCCAGACCATATCCCTCATTTTTGAGATAATACTTCTGCTGGTCGTCCTGTTCAAAGACATAGGCAGGAGTAGCAAACTGACCATTTGTTGGTGCCAGTCCATCTTCTCCCAAAGCCTCAGCCAAGAGCGAGTTTCCAACATAAAGAATCTGAGTACCATTATCCTCATGTGCTCCATTCACACCGTATGGCCACATGTGAGTACCATCGCCATTCAAGCGGACCGTCGTACTATTGTCCAAGAAGCGCAAGGCACGGGTAGCACGCACACCCAACCAATAACCTCTGGTCGTATTGGAACGGAGGAAAGAATTCTGCCAAGTTACGTGGGTTCCCACGCCGATGGCATGCAGCATCTCATGGAGCAGCGTACCCGTCTTCTGATAAGAAGCATTCGGACCTACTCGCATCCAACCGCCATAACTACAGTCGGCAGTAGGCGTTTTTGCACCATAATTAATGGTGATATGAAGTCCATGAATACCCGTATATTCATTCCATAAGTCTATGGCTTGCTTGGCAGCAGGCTCAACACGCGCCAACGCATCAGAAGGGAAACCGTCATTGATGTTATAAGTAACACCACCCATCGGACGGGTAATGGCTTTCACTGGATCACCATAGACTACATTGCCATTGTTCTGCCTGACGTAGGCACGGATGTAATATACCGTAGCAGGCTCCAACTGAGAGATATTGTAGATTTCTCCCTGATTAGACAGATAGATCTTGCTTGTTCCATCCTCCACCGTTGGCATCTGATTGACAGAAGAATAGCAGAAGCCCTTTTCCTTGATGTTGCTTGATGTAATGCCACTTACGGTCATACGGCCATAGATATGAGTAGCACCGCTCAACCAGGCCTTGTTGGTCTTCACGACTGCATCTGCAGCAAAAGCAGGTGTAGCGTAGCCCATACAGGCTACGCTCAACATGATGATTGCTTTTTGATATATCTTTCTCATTTTTATTATTTAGTCGGTTTGTTAAAGATACTTTGCATATTACTTGTTCAGATGTTTCTTACCATCCTGGATATAAATACCCTGAGCAGGTTTCTTGCCAAGCTTGACACCATCAAGTCTGTAGATAGGGGAAGAATTTCCTTCCTTCTTATCACCCAGAACTCCTTGGATACCCGTCTCAGCATCCAGATAAGTCAGTTTGAAGTTGTCGAAACAGCACCAGTCATCGTTGAACATCCGATTGCTCCTGATGCCTAATTTCAAAGTACCATCCGTTACCACACATTCCAATGTATTATGATAGAGGTCATGGGTATTGAATGCCGCATTCGCCTCTGTCACATTGTCTGGATAGGTATAAGGAGAAACGGTATAGATATCCGCATCATAAAGAGAGCATACCGTCTTCTCCTCATTGTTGGCATAGAAAAGGGCATTGATGGTCTCTGAACCATTCTTATGAGCAGCCGAAGCATCCTCCTTACCGCCTGCACGGTAGAAACTCTGCACCTCTACACGATAACGGCCATTTGGCAGACCGGAGAGTTGCTGATAGAAATCGAATGTCTTGTTATAATGCTCAGCTACGCCCTGGGCAGCAGCCGTAAAGCCAGTTCCACTCCAGCCTTGGCCTCCCTGAGAGAAGTCCGGATTCTGGAGCAGGAAGGTCATATCAGACAGTTTACCCTCTGCTGCCAACTGGCGGAGATATTCATCATAACCCGCCAAAGCTTTCTGTAAGGCTACATAGGCCTTTTGCATTGCCTCGTATTCTTCATCGAAAGTACCCGATTCGTTCAAAGCCTGTTCTCCCAAGGCGATGGCTTCTGCCAGCATATCAATCGGGCGAACAGCCTGCAACTTCTTAGCCTCATCCAGTGCATTGACCACCTTTTCCCATGTTTCGAGATGGGTATATTCCCGCTCGGTCAACTTCAGGAACGAACCATGCTGAGGGTTTACACTGCCCTTGATATTGGTCATTCCGGTAGGATTCTGACAATGCTCATCCAGATCCAGCATACGATAACCACCACCACTATAGTTCACATAAGCCAACTTCCAGGTACGGCTGTTGATCGGTCTGAACAAACTTGGCGCTTCGATAGACTTATTAGGCTCATAGACATCAAAGTTCGGATCCAACTTCCACTGGCAGGTACCCGTAGTCTGGTCTGTAGGCACCAGGAATTTTGCTCTTGCCTGTTTGAGATGATGCTCCCCACTCTCCGTCTTGTAGATCATGACATATTCACCATCCACCTTATTATATACGATATCGGCATCAATGATGTCATAGTTCGGATCGAAGTAAAGCTTAGGTGCTGAAATCTCAGTCAAATCCTCATTGACCAAAGAGTAATAGATACGATGGCGATCAGGGAAACCAACAGAATAATAAACCACATACTTTTGTGTCACAGGATCATAGATTACCTGCGGTGCCCAGGCTGCAGTCATATCCTTAACATCAGTCAGACCAAGTGCCTTCATATTTTCCTCACTCTCGAGGTCGATGCTAATGCTCTTGTCCCAATGAACGAGGTCGTTGCTGAGCATCAGAACCATGATATGGTTACTTGTCCAACCCAATTTGGAAGTCATATCAGTACCAGCCAACATGTACTTGCCACTCTCCGTACGCATCACATACGCATCACGCATACCGCCCGTCTGCGTAAACTTCTTGGTATCGAAGACCTCACCACCATTGAAGAGATCACGGTAACTATTGCCATAGCGGCTCAGGGCGAAAGAGGTTATTTCCTGAGAACCATGCATGTGGGCATAGAGATAACCATACTTATCAGCATCCTCAGCCAAGACATCGTCCTTCACCTCATCAGCCACCTCACTCACATTCAACTTGAATACGTTGAGGGAGAAAGCCGGAATCTCCAAGATCTTGACATCAGACAGACTGACTTCTTCTGTAGGAACCACATTGAAAGGTTCGTCCATTGTATTCTCATCTGTACCATTGGCAGAGGTCAGTCGCACTACAGTACCCCCATCAGCCTTCATATTCTTGAGATTCAGCTGGAGCGTGGTTGCCGCCTGATTAGGATTCACCACCTTCAGATAGAGGATACCATTCTCTTCATCCAACTGTGCAGACTGATAAATCTGCTGTTCAGCAGGTATAGTAAACTGATGGACTACCGTACCATCCAACTTGCAGGTAACAGCATTTCCATCCACCTCTATTTCGATATCATACCAGCGGTCGTTCTTGATAGAACCGGAAGCAGTGGCAAGTGTCGATTTCGAACCATTCACACACATTTCTACTCCATGAGACGTATTATTCCAGCCCCCGAGATTCCACCAGCAGTAGTTATTGGCATCCTGATAATTGAAAATAACGAGGAAGCCTTCTCCACCCCTGTTTTTCTTTGCACGAAGCTTGTAGGTATATTTCTTAGAAGAAAGCTTTTGCGTATTAATATAAGTACAGTTGGTAGAAGAAGCGGTCTGCTTCAATTCTCCATCACGGATACTCCATAAACCGGTTCCTGCATTCCAGGTATTCTGTGAAGAAGAGAAATCATCCTTCCATATTGTACTTCCGTCATTTCCCTTGACCTCCACATCATCATAAGAGACCTGAGTATTCCAGGAGCCTACTCCCACCTGACAGTCTGGAACTGAAGAAGAATTACCCGTTTCAGTCCATAGCAGATTCTGCTTGCCCAAGTTGTTGCCCAGAAGTTTCTGCACATAATAAGAAGGTGTACAGAAATTCTTTGCCGCATTGAAGTGGATCATATCGTATGCCCACAGCGGGTCTTCCTCGTGGGTAAAGATCGGTGCAAAGCTTGCCAACTTGCAGACATCGGAGTTTTTCTCCATACCCAACATGTAGATAGCCTCTCCCAAGGCGCTGTTCAAGTTGCCATACCTGCCATAAGAACCGGAATTGGCAGCATATTCACCATTATATACACCAATGCTACGGTTGTAACGGTCGTACTTGTGATAGTTGTCTCTCATCCACTGGTAGGAGCGATAGTAATGCTCATCCACGAGATCAACCGGTGAATCCAAGACCCATGCAGGATTGTCAGTACCCCATGCCTCCACATTTCCGATGATAACTATCTCCGGATATTTGGCATGGATGGCTTCATAGAATTTAGCATAGCGGCGACTGTATTCCTCACGAGCCTCAGGCTGGCCATTCTCATTGCCCACCTCAATAAACTTAAGTCCGTAAGGTTTCACATGGCCATTGGCGATGCGGCGGCGGCCCCATTCGGTAGTCTCATCCCCATTGGCATATTCGATGGCATCCAAGGTGTTCTGCACCAAGGTATCCACCTGTTCAAAAGGAACGGTAAAGCCATGTCCCAGACCTACATTGACCACAAACATCGGAGCGGCATTCAAATCTTCACACATCTGCAGGTATTCATCATAACCCAAACCATCAGAAGAGCGGTAACGCCAGTTATGGTTCCAATGTCCCGGACGTTCCTCTATCGGACCGAGCGTATTCTTCCACTGGAAGGAATTTTCCAGTGCACCCTGTCCTTCCACGTAACAACCGCCAGGGAAACGGAGGAAGGTAGGTTTGGTATCATGAAGAAGTTGGGCAAGGTCAGGGCGCAAACCATTCTTGCGACCTTTCCAGGTATAAGGCATGAGTGAGACTACATCGATCAGCATGCTGCCGTTATCAGAGGTAAGCAATGCAAAACGACCTTTCTCACAAGAAGCATTTGCCTTGATTCGGGCTGTCAGCAGAGTCCAGGAATTAGACTTCAAAGAGCCTTCCAACTGCACTTCCTCAGAAGCAGCAGTTCCATCATTCTGCTGGAGTTGTCCGTATATTTTTCCATTAAATTTAGCTGAAGCTTTTACCCACACACGGAGCGTATAGGTAGAATCTGTCTCAAAGTGCATTCCCCAGAAGCCCGTATTACAGACTCCTGCTTTTTGAGTTGCGCTTGCGCCGGAAACCGAAAGTTGCAGACAGGTTTGCTGTGCCTTGTTCATCACCTGCGATGTATTCAGGGAGAGTTTCACGTTCTGTCCGTTTTGCTGGATAGCCGACCAGCATTCAGGGGTTGTATTATTATCCTCGAAAGATCGGTTTCTGATAAGTTCCGCATATAAGCCACCATCTCCCGCATGATTGATTTCCTCGAAGAACAGTCCGTATTGGTGTTCGCTGATAGCAGCCGCACGTTTTTGGGCATCGATGGTCATCGTTACCTGCGCTGTAGCTGCCAAAGACATACAAAGAGAAGTACAAAAGAGTATAGGTTTACTTAAGTTCATGAATAATTCAGAGATAGAGTTGATATAAAAGATAAGTTGAATAAAGAAAAGGAAAAAGGCAGACAGAAAACAGAAGGTTTTCACTCTCTGCGTTCCGTCTGCCTTTCAAGTTATGTTAGTTCAAAAACCAGCCGCAATTACTTAACGACTACCTTCTTCACCTTCTTAGAACCATCCTTCATCACGGTTTCAATGATATTGATACCCTTCTGAAGCTTACCAATCTGCATACCGCTTGCATTGTAGATCTTAGTTGCTACTGCATTTGCATCTGTAAGGATCTCGCTGATACCAGTAGGATCAACGCCCAGATAATACAACTTGAAGTTCTTAACGATTGTCCAGTCACCACTAGTCGTTTTATTCTTGACATTCTTGATCAAACCGATACGGAAATCGCTATTGCCATCATAGTTGAAATTCAATGGCTCAGAATCGTATGCACTGCCAGCATCAGATCTGAAGAATGCCTGAGCAGTAATCATGTTGTCAGGAATGTACATTCCATCATCCATCTTTTTCAGGCCTCCATTATCACTCAAACCTACGCTATTCCAATCGTCTTCAGCAATCTTATGTGCAGTAATGGTCTTGATAGCCTGCTTGTTTTCAGGGAGTTCAGTAGCTACAGTCTTACCCTCTTCTGTTGGAATTTCCTTATCAGAGAAGTAGAGGTATGCATTCTCGTTTACATCATACTTCAACTGATCGCTATCGTCAACCTTAGCCGAAGGATTATTACCATTGCGGTAGAAAGCCTGAGTTGTCAAGCGATACATACCTGCAGGAAGACCTACCAATGTCTGCTGCAAGTTGAATGTACAGTCGTAGAACTCACCAGCCTCAACACTATTATTAGTCTGGAATCCCATTGTTCCATCTTTCACATCCCAACCAGTACTACTCATGGTTGCGAAATCACTGTTGGCGATAACCTTGGTGATGTCTGCAGGTTTTGCTTCTGAAGCATCAGCAATGACATCATGGATGACGTACTTAGTTACACCTTCATTCAAAGCCTTGATAGCAGCTGGTATCTCAGCATCAGCAGCTGTACCATTATTATAAATATCCTCAGCAGTAGTCTTAGCTGCGGTGTACAAGCCCTTAGCTGTCTCAGAGGTTGTTGAAGTAGCTTCATTTTCATCATAACGAGTCTGAGCGTTATCAATAGCTTCCTTCAGAGTGTTATAAGCATCAATAGAGGTATTAGCAGCCTCAATGGCAGCACTCAATGTATGAATACCAGGAACTGTTGCTTCTGTTTCGAGAGCAGTCTTAGCAGTCTCCAACTGAGCACGTACATCAGCATTCATATTAGAAGCAAGCAAACCATCAGCCTTAGCAATCAATGGTGTAGTTACCGCACCTAAAGCATCACCCTTGCTACCAAGATACTTCAATCTGAAGTTATCCCAGATAGCCCAGTCATGCGAGTTAGAAGGACGCTTCTTCGCACGTACACCGATACGAAGCGTACCACCCTCTACCAACATCGGAACTGTTACGGTATAAGCCTTAGGATTTTCTGCAATGGCAGCAGCCATACCCTGCATAGAGTTAGGGATATAAACTGTTTCTCCATTCAGTTCATATGGATAGTCAGCAGGGTTACCACCAGAAGGTTCCTTCATACCGTATGTATAAGGAGAGGTAAATGGAGTTTCCAAGTCATTTGCATAGATAAACGCAGTGATATTCTCTGTTCCATTGTTATGAGCAGCAGAAGCATCTTCATTCGTTCCTACACGCTGGAAAGCAAGTACTGACAATTCGTAAACGCCATCAGGAAGATTTGTAATATCCTGATACAAATCAAATGTCTTTTCGTAAGCCTCACAGTTTTTATAGTCCTTACTAACTGTCACATTACCTGTCCAGCCCTCACTTGTACCTGTATCGAATGATGGGTTCACAATCTTTCGTGTAATATCATCGCCAGCCTTGATACTTGCATTCTGAGCAGCCTCCAACTTAACCTTCAAGTCAGCCATATACTGTGTCAAGTCCTCATTTTCAAGAGTGTAAGTGCTCATCAAGCTTTCAACACCTTCACCTTCTTTTCCGCAATCATTATATAAATCCATGAAAGCTTCAAATTCATCTCCTTGAGGATCTAATGCCAAGAATTCCTGTATAGTTGCATCCAAGTCTTTTAATTCAGCATACAATGCAGAACTCTTGTCAATCTTTGCAGCGATATCAGCAAGATCCTGTTTCATTGCATTGATTTCTGCTTCATCAGTATCAGTTGTCATCTCACCTACAGTAGCTATGAGTTCGTTTGCCTTATCTATATAAGTAGGGCATACCTCCATACCATCCATCTTAGCTGCGAGTTCTGCTGAAGCTTTCTTCACATCTGCCAAGGTCATTGCCTTGAAGCTTGGACCACAATACTCAATCTGGAAATTATCTACGAATACCCAGTTAGCAGTACATTTATCCAACTTGAAGCCGATAGTCAAATCCTCACCTTCCTTGATATCCAGGAGGAATTCATACTTCTGAGGAACACCAGCCAAAGTAGCTACTGTCTGAGAGTTAGGAGTACTCTTGGTATCTGCGAATACAGAAACACCCTCTACCTTATAGCTATCACCCTTAGACTGCTGGGTTGCCATCGCATAGCAGGTCACCTTATAACCACCCGCAGGCAGGTTGTGCAAAGTCTGAGAGAGAACACCGTCACTGAGACGACCAGCACCATCTACTTTGGTATTTGTTACAGGGTCTGAATTTCCATCCACCCAGCGCTCAATAAATTTCTCTGTCTGGTAGCCATCAGGTGCAGTATATGCATGAGAATTTGTCTGCCAATTGGTACCATGACCGCCAGAGCCTATGTCTCCCTTTGCATCATATTCGCATTCATGAGTCCAACCAGTCAAAGCATCACAATTGGCATCTGGAGCATATTCTGTAATATTTACAGGAGATTCTGCCGTAGCATCAGCCATTGCCTTATTTCTTCTAATATCACTAATCATGCGAGAAGCTTCCTTCAGCTGCCAATATTTAGCGTCAGGATTATTGTAGATAGCTTCTACTGCCGTCAAATCTAATCCTTCATCAATTGCAGAATTAATCTGATCCTTCAACTTCTCTAAGCGATAGAAATAAGTATAAGGATAAGCTTGCCACTCAAGACCATTTGTACCATCTTCTGTCAATGCAGGGCGGAACTGAGTCTCAATTTCTGCAGCTTCACCTCTTTCATTAAATCCATTATCGTTAGGATTATGACCAGCGTAAGTCTCTGGATACATATTAGACTGGAACTTGAATTTATTGCCATCAGGTGTAACCTTCCAATAAGTTCTCTCTATACCTTGATTATTGTAATCAACATAAGCGTTTCCACCATTGTCAATGTTATCTCCAATAAGGAACAACTTTTTATTAAAGTCACCAAACTTATGATCCTTATCTACTATATCATTGAAGAAGGTATAGGTACCATCAGGCTGACCATCAGCGCCCTTATTAGGAACGATAGCAAAGCCAAGACCTGAATCTCCCAAACTTGCCTGAGTACCCCAAGCATTACCCTTGGTAAGCCACTTGCCTGTCATGACATTCTTGACAGCTACGGTATCAGTACCATCCAGTTTCAACTGAACTGGACTTGGAAGAACAGGATCATTCACCTGAGCTTGTGCATAATTGGTGCTTAATGAAGCAACCAAAACTGCTGAATAAAGTAAACGTTTGTCCATGCGTTATTTTTTGGTTTAATAGGTTGATGAAGTTATTAGCTTCATTTAATTAAAGTTTTATCTGGTTGCAAAATTAGTAATTTAACCGTAACATACAAGTTTTTAAGCAAGAAAAGTTATTGTTTTTTAGATTATTTAACCAAAATAGGTGTGTAAAATACAAAAAAACAATAGCACACATTATATAATAGCGTAAATTCAACACTTATCGCTCCATAAGTTTAGCAAAAAAAATCCGAGAGGCGCACAAGCACTTAGTTAATCTTAGTTAACGCAGAGATATTTTTCAATAAAAATAGCATTATTTATTTAAAGTATTGTTATCTTTGCACCCAAAATAACTAACGAAAGTATCCTAACAACAAAATTTGATTCAATCAAAATGAAACTGAGCCTATACCCAAATCCGGTAAAGAGTGGTATTTTCTGCCTACATAAGCACGATTTACGGGCTTTATTTGTAGGTCAAAATTCGTTTAAGATGGCAAATAACTGTTAAAAGGAGAAATCTACACATCAGATACATCGAAACTTCTAAACAACAAAATAACAAAAATATGAGCAACCGCTTTATCAATCAATCGCGTCATGCGATGCTCGGTATATGCGCTACATTAGCCATCTCAGGCTTCTATGCATGTACTGACTCTTACGACCTCGACGACAAGGGCAACATCCCGACGAATTTGGGTAAGAGTATCTATGAAGAGCTGGAAAATCCAAGTGAAGCCAGTAGTCTTCATGGTACATTCAAAACCTATCTTCGCCTGATTGATGACCTTGGATACAAGGAGGTCATGTCAAAAACAGGTTCAAAGACTGTGTTTGCAGCTAACGACTCTGCATTCAACGAGTTCTTCAAGAACAACAAATGGAACGCCAAGTCGTATGAAGACTTGACAGAGTCCATGAAAAAACAACTGTTCTACACTTCTATCCTTGACAATGCCATCCTGACGGAAATGCTTTCCAATGTGGAAAGTTCCAACAGTTCTGTTACCCGAGGCATTGCCATGAAACACCAGACCTCTGCCAACGCTACCGACACCATCTATCATGTATGGGCTTCTGAGTTGCCAGCCAACAACTCTTATTGGACTCCTTATATAAAAGGTGGAATCGACGTAGTAATGGACAACACCCGTCCTATGATGGTTCATTTTACCCAGGAGCAGATGCTCAACAATGGTATCAACAGCGAAGACTTTGCTGCCATCACAGGAAGACCATACGAGTCGGGTGGTACCTTTATCTTCAAGAACAAGATTATAGCTAAGGACGTAACCTGTCAGAACGGTTATGTAAACCAGACTGACGGTGTCATCGTACCTCCAGGCAACATGGCGCAGATGATCAGAGAGAGCAAGGATACCAAGTGGTTCAACCGCATGCTCGACCGTTTCTGTGCTCCATACTATGATGCCCAGACCACATTAAACTATAATGACAATGCCCTCCTCAATGGCAAGCCAATGATTGACTCCATTTTCCAGTGGCGCTATTTCAGCGAGCGTTCTCAGGGAGCAGTTGCTCTTCAGAGAGATCCAAAGCAGGTGGCATTGGCACAGGATATGCTTCTCAACTTCGACCCGGGATGGAACCAGTATTACAGCACATACGGCACGATGCTCGCCGATATGGGTGCGATGTTCGTTCCTGATGATGAAGCAGTAGAAGACTATTTCCTCAATCCATCCAATGGTGGTTACAACATTCTTGGACTTTATGCCAAGAAGCCTCTCACCAAGGAGAATTTCGGCGAGAACTTAGACAGTATTCCAGCCAACATCATCCGCTCATTCGTCAACAATATGATGAACGCATCCTTCGTACAGTCAGTACCAAGCAAGTTCGGTACCATCATGGACGAGGCGAGTGACCCAATCGGACTCACATTGAAAGATGTCATCAAGAAAGAGAATGCCTACGATGTACGTATCGCCAACAATGGTGCCATCTACATGCTCAACCGAGTGATTCCACCTATTTCATATAATATCGTATCTACACCGGCATTGCTCCGCAAGGCAAGAGACTTAGGTGTGATCAACTGGGCTATCCAGGACAAGGACATGCTGAAGGTAAACTACTATGCCTACCTGCGTGCCAGCTCAGCCAACTATGCGATGTTCCTGCCAAACAATACTGCTTTCGACATGTATTATGTAGATCCAGTATCATTAGGTAAGAACTACAAGGATGGTCCTCGCGTACTCCACTTCTATTATAAAGATGTGCATAAGGACAAGAATATCTCCGTATCTGCGTTCAAATACAACCCTGCTACAGGTTCTATCAGTTCTGACTCTACAATCGTTCAGTTGGGCGCTGTTACCGATCGCCTGATTGACATTCTGAACTATCATACCGTATCACTTTCACAGTCCGTTTCCAAGGACAACATAGGTGTAACCAATAAATACTACAAGACCAAACATGGCGGTGAGATTGCCATCCACGGAGGTCACATCGGCGGAAACGTAGTAAGCGGTGGACAGATCAATGGTATTGCAGGCAGCAACTACAGCTATCCGGTTTCAGAAATCAAGGAAGCTACCAGCTACAGCAATGGTAAGGCATTTGTCATCGACCACCTCATCCAGGCACCTCAGACCAGTGTATATGGTTGCCTCAACGACAACAGCCAGTTCTCTAAATTCCTGGATCTGTGTACACCAGCCAATCTGAGCAATCTGCTGACCAGTATCGGCATGAAGACAGACGAGCAGAAGCAGTTTACCGTATTCAGCGATGTCTTTGCCAACAATACAACAGAAAACAAGAAGTACGACTGTCTCGACCAGAACGTCAACTTCTACAACACATACAACTACACGCTGTATGCACCAGACAATAAAGCCATGGACCTGGCATTCGAACAAGGTCTCCCAACCTGGGAGCAGGTACAGGAAGTGATGGACAATGCTTCAGCAAATGACGAGAATGCCAAGGCAAAGGCACTGAAGATGGCTGAAGCTATCCGAAACTTCATCCGCTATCACTTCCAGGACTTCGCACTCTATGCCGACAACACCATCGACTACGGAGATGCACAGGAAGTAGAAAACGGCAACAGATCATACATGACCTCCTGCACCATCGGTTCTGCCTACAAACGACTCAAAGTCAAGGGCGGCAGCGGCAAGTTGTATGTAACTGACGAAGGCGGTGACCCAGTCATCATCAATGCAAATGGCGACAAGTTGGTCAACTTCATGGCTCGTGACTACATCTTCAAGAGTGGTGCTATAGAAACATCCTCATTCACAGCCATCCATGAGATTTCAAAGCCTCTCTGCTTCAGCAGGAGCAAACGTTACGACGACGGTTTCGCCAGCAATACCCCTGAAGCCAACCAGGCACGCCTGAAGAATCTCAAGAACCTATACTATGCACAGAAGCATGGAATCAAGTTCTACAAATAATTTCACAACCAAGCTTATAACACAATGAACAATATAAGAACATACATAACCGTAGGTGCCTTATGCAGCGCTATGACAATCTCTGCTCAAGACCACCGTATCTCAGGTACCGTATCTGATGAGTTCGGTCCTGTCATCGGCTGTAATGTGATAGAGAAAGATGCCAACAACCGTAACGTGAACGCTACGATTACCGACGTGAATGGTAACTTCCAGTTAGCTATCAAGAACCCGAAGAATAAGTTAGTTGTCAGCTACGTAGGATACAAGACCTTTTCACAGGTCATCGGTTCGCAGACCAATTTCCAGGTACAGCTCAAGGACGCCAACGAGTTGGGAACAGTCACCGTAACTGCCAAGCAGCGTTTCCGCGGTGATGGTTTGAGCATCCCTAAGGACGAGGTATCTGTTGCTACCCAGACCATGAACATGGAAATCGTGGATGGTCTTGCCTTCACCAGTGCCGATGAGGCATTGCAGGGTCAGATTGCCGGTCTCGACATCGTAGCCAACTCCGGTAACCTCGGTGCCGGTACTACCATGCGTATGCGTGGTGTAACCACCATCAACGGTTCTTCAGAACCTCTGATCGTTGTCAACGGCAACATCATGGACGTGCCAGATGCCAAGGATACAGACTGGTCAACCGCAACAGAGGAGACCTACAGTTCTTTGCTTTCCATCAACGTGAACGATATCGAGAGCATCGACATCATGAAGGATGCCGCTGCTACCGCTATCTGGGGTGCCCGTGGTGCCAATGGTGTCATCAGTATCAAGACCAAGCGCGGTAAGCGCGGTAAGATCCGTATCGACTACAACTTCTCACTTCAGGGCAACTGGCAGCCTAAGGGTTACAACCTCCTCTCGGGTGATGAATATACCATGCTGATGAAGGAGGAACTCTACAACCCTACACAGAATCCTTCTGCTACCACCAACATCAATGAGTTGAACTACAACAAGAGTTGGGCTGAGTACAACAACTGGAACGACAATACAGACTGGGTGAAGGCAGTAACTCAGACCGGTTGGAACCAGAGCCACGGACTCACCATCTCGGGTGGTGGTGAAAAGGCTGTATTCCGTATCTCTGCCAACTATGACCATCAGACCGGTACCATCATCAAGCAGGTATTGAACCGTTTCTCTACCCGTTTGAACTTGGAATACTACGTGAGTGACAAACTGAAGTTCACCACCGAGTTTCCACTGACATACACCAAGAACCAGAAGAGCTATGCCAACATTTTGGGTAAGGCGCTCTCTATGGCTCCTAACATGAGTATCTACCGTGAGGATGGTAACGGCATCGACACCAACGAGTACTACATCATGCTGCCTTCAGCAGAAAAGGACGAATATGGTTCATCTATCAGCGGTACTTCTTCTCTCCAGCTGAAGTCTGTACGCGATATCGGTAACCCTGTGGCTATCGCCAACTTGGCATGGAACAACGAGAGTACCTACCGTATCACTCCAGACTTCCGTATCAACTACTATTTCTTAGGCAATGACGATCATAAGACCCGTCTCGACTACGAGGGTCAGGTTTATCTGGATATCTTCTCCAAGAGTAATCCTACCTATTGCCCAGGTTCGTTGAGCACAAATGGTTGGAAGGATAATAGCTACAACCTCTATACAATGGATGACTACAACTCATTCCAGTTCCAGACCCGTCACCAGTTGATCTTCACTCCTAAGTTCAAGAATGAAGATATAGCCTGGATGATGTTGGGTCGTTGGGAGTTGACTTCTGGTACCAGCTATGGTCAGAACGTAAGTGAGCGCAAGTTGCCATTGGGTGCGCAGTCTCCTACCCTTCCTGCCGAAATCTCCAACATGTCAACCAGCAATGGTGAGTGGCGCAGCATGGCAGGCGTATTCTCTACACACTTGTCTTACAAGGGTCGTTACAATGCCGACTTTACAGTACGTGCCGACGGTACTACCCGTTTCGGCGACAATAATAAGTGGGGTTACTTCCCAGGTATGTCAGTCCGCTGGAACATCAGCGACGAGCCTTGGATGAAATGGTCTCGCAAGGTGCTCTCTATGTTGGCATTCCGCCCATCATGGGGTGTGAACGGTAGAACTCCAAGCAGCGAGTATCTGCAGTATGCGAAATATGCAGCCGGCAGCCAGTATGGTAACGGCAATACCCTGCTTCCTTCTACCCGTGTAGATGGACTGCAGCTCAGCGACCTGAAATGGGAGAAGACCACCTCATGGAACTTAGGTGCCAATTTAGGACTCTTCGACGACATGATTGAGGCTGACTTCAACTACTATTATAAGAAGACGAAAGACTTGCTGAACCCAGGTGTTGCCATTTCTTCACAGACCGGTTATACCACTTTGGCATGGAAGAACATCGGTTCTATGGAGAACAAGGGTTGGGAATTCAACATCACCGCCAAGAAGTTCATCAAGGCAGGTAAATTCTCAATGGATGCCAGCTTCAACGTGGCACAGAACTTCAACAAGATTACAGAGATGGACCAGACCGTACTCGATGGTATCAACGAGGACTGGTCTGCAGATAGCCGCGGTAAGTACTTCAAGCGTATCCAGGTGGGTAATGCCTTAGGTTCTATCTTCGGTTTGCGCCACAAGGGCGTATATCAGTACTCCTATGACTATCTGGAGAACTTACGTCGCCAGGGTTATGTCATGGAGGGCAACGAGAAGATCATGATCAGAGACAACAACGACCTCGTGGATTACCTCAACAACCGCTTCCTGCCAGCCGGCAAGACAGCTCCTATCGCCCTGAACAGAGACGGCAAGGTGATTACAGGTGCCGACGGAAAGCCTTTGCGCATGACCTACAACTCCAAGGACGGTGGTGAGACCTACAAGTTTGACGGTGGTGATGTGATTTACGAAGATGTCAACCACGACGGTACCATCAATTCATTGGATATGGTTTATTTAGGCAACTCAAATCCTAAGTTCTCAGGAGGTTTCGGTTTCACCTTCCGTTATGGCAACTGGTCATTGCGTACCAACTTCGTTTACCGTACCGGTTTCAAGGTTGTAAACTTCGCACGAATGGGAGTAGAAAAGATGTATGACACCACCAACCAGAGTACAGCTGTGAACTGGCGCTGGCGCAAGAACGGTGACATGACAGAAATTCCACGCGCACTCTACAACTACGGTTACAACTGGCTCGGTAGCGACCGCTACGTGGAGGATGCCTCATTCCTGCGTTTCAGCTACGTCAGTCTGAGCTACGATGTTCCAAAGAAGTTCCTCAAGAGCGTAGGTCTGAATACCTTGCGATTCGACTTGAGCGGTCAGAACATCTTCGTTTGGAGCAAATATAGCGGTACAGACCCAGAGCATGCAAACAACGGTTGGAACTTTGCTTCAGACAGTTCACAGACACCACGAAGCAAATCGTTCACCCTCCGCATGAGAATCGGAATTTAATCCAACACAAAAACAGAGACTAACAATGAAAAATAAAATAAACAATATCGTCAAGAGTTTTGCCGTCGCAGCCTTAGGTATGCTGTCGCTTAGCTCATGCAATGACTTCCTGACCATCTATCCTACCGACAAGACAATCGGCGAGAACTTCTGGCAGACCAAAGATGATGTCACACAGGTGGTAACTGGCGCTTACACCGCCATGATTAATGGAGGAATCATAGAAAGAATGATTATGTGGGGTGACTTCCGCTCAGACGAGTTGAAGAAACATCCATCGCTAAAAAACACCACATTGGATGATATTTCCAAAGGAGATTTATACCCAAGTAGCGGTTACAACTCATGGGCATGTTTCTATAATGTCATCAATACCTGTAACATCGTATTGGCTCATGCCCCAGCGGTGATGGAGAAAGACCCTGAGTTCACAGAGGGTGACTACCAGACAGCCCGTGCCCAGATGTTAGGTTTGCGTGCCCTCTGCCACTTCTATCTGGTTCGTGCCTTCCGTGATATTCCTTACGTGACAAAGGCATACGAAAATACAGACGACATGAAGTTGGACGGCCAGCTGGCACCAGATTCTACCCTCCAGCTCTGTATCGAAGACCTGAAAGAAGCAGAGAAGGGTTGCTACAATTACGGTATCTTCGGAGAGGACGACTGGCGAACAACCGGTTTCCTCAGCAAGGATGCCATCAATGCCATTCTCGCAGACGTATATCTCTGGAGAGCTTCTCTCTGGAGCGGTACAGATGCTGCCAAGAGCCAAGAGTATTATCAGGCATGTATTGACCATGCTGACAAGGTCATCAACTCCCACAGAAACTATTTCGAGGCTAACATCAAGGGCACCAGCCAGGAGTCAGTTTACCGCAACAGCAGACAGCAGTACTACTTATATAAAGGTCTGTGGGCTGACTACTATAACTTCGTAAGAGGTAACTCCTCTGAAAGCGTCCTCGAACTTCAGTTTGACGGAGAGAAGAACTCAAACACCCTACTGTGCAAGAGTTACTTAAAGTGGGAGAAGCAGGAGTCTGGCTACGGTATGATGGTAGGTACATCTACAGTGGGTGGTGCCATCGGCGACAATCCATCTCCAGCAACCAAGAGTGCTTCTACGGCAACATACTTCCAGTCTGAAAACGACTACCGCTTCTACAACAGCAGCTATGGTGTGAATGATGACAACTACTCTTCTTATGAGGTGAAGAAGATGATGAACAAAGAAAATGCCATTTACGACATTCCAACCCGAAAGAAAGGTAGTATCTATATCCAACCACTCCGTGACTTCGACAAGTTCGACCAGAACTGGATCATCTACCGCATCACAGACGTCATGCTGATGAAGGCAGAGGCTCAAATTCAATTAGCAGGTACAGAAACCAACAAACTGAAGAATCCATTTGCCCTGATCCAGGCTGTGAACCAGCGTTCTATCAGTACGACGGCACTCAAGGACACCTTGGTTTATCAAGACAACTACAACAAGGCAGACAAGATGGAATTGCTTTGCCTCCAGGAAAGAGGACGCGAGCTCTGCTATGAAGGTAAGCGCTGGTTTGACCTGGTGCGCTACTGTTACCGCCACATGACGGGTGTAGATCCTACCAAGACGCTCTACGAGATAGATCCTAACGGCAGTAATCTGCCAAGTCTTGCCAACAAGGGCAACAATTTCAAGGACATCCTCGCTACCAAATATAGTAC
>ERZ1023633.436-NODE-436-length-17428-cov-8.051805_pt1 | contig 17428 bp, 16 predicted proteins | sample MGYA00380333_ERZ1023633 | MGnify/ENA primary metagenome ERZ1023633 (study PRJEB33179, sample SAMN07448972) | human gut metagenome | biome: Human-gut; feature: Human associated habitat; material: Faeces | host: Homo sapiens | place: India: Bhopal | collected...
CGCTTTCAAGAAGTTAATCACACTCCGCTAGAATGGGAGTAGCATGCTCAGTACCTTTGGCACCCGTTTGAAGGGAATTGCCCTCTCGATGTTCGTGTTCAATTGGATTACGAGAGCATGGAACGCTATGATTTCTTCTGTCAAAGATGGTGTACAGAACATGGCAAGATACTCCGGTAATGTCAATGCAAAGATGTCCCAGCTTACAAGTGCAATCGCAACTTTGAAGAATGCTCTTGGTTCGCTGTCTGCTCCTATAATTTCGGCAGTTGGCCCCGCACTTACAACATTGGTCAACATGCTTACATCGGCCATTAACAAAGTAAACCAGTTTATTTCTGCTCTTACAGGGAAAAAGACATGGATAAAAGCCACAACACAAACAAAAAATTATGCAGCAGGACTTGATGCGGCTGCATCGAAAGCAGATAAAGCTACAAAGGCCGCAAAGAAATTACAAGGACAGTTGCAATCCTTTGATGAACTCAACGTGATAACTACAAATAAGGATTCGGATAGCGGTTCTGGCGGTGGCTCTGGTGGAACTGGTGGTGGAAATGTCTCAGACATGTTCTCTACAGAGAAAATTGATCCTAAGATAGAAAGCCTTGCAAAGAAAATCAAGGCTATATTGAAGACGGATGACTGGTCAGAAATAGGGGAGATGCTTGGCAAAAAACTGACGAAAGCATTGAAAGACATTCCCTGGGATGGAATTAAGAAACAGGCAAAACATATTGCAAGTGGAATTGCAACTTTTTTAAATGGATTTCTTGATGGTACAGATTGGAATCTTGTTGGAAGTACAATTGCGGAGGGATTAAATACTGCAATTGTCTTCGCACAGACATTTGTACATGCATTTGATTTTAAAAAGCTTGGAAAATCAATAGGAGAATCTCTGACAGGAATTTTCACAACATTTGATTGGGAAGGACTTGGCGATACACTTGGGACTTTTACATCAGGACTGTTCGAGATTTTAAGTGAGCTTTTTTACAATACAGATTGGAAGTCTTTAGGCAAAGGCATCATTGATGGCATAGGAGCATTTTTTAAGGCAATCAAATGGAAGAGCATAGGAAAATCCATAAGCGGTGCGCTTCATGCATTATTTACATTCCTTACAGGTGTAATAAAGGGAATCGATTGGAAAAAGACCATTAAGTATATTGGAACATCTATTACTGATTTCTTTAAGGGATTTGATTGGAAAGGCCTTGCCGGTGATATAGGCGAGTTCTTGGGAACAGCGCTGAAATCTGCACTTGATCTTGCGACGACAATCGGAGAACTTATCGGAAATGCATTTAGCAATGCAAAGCAATATTTCCAGGATAAAATCGACGAATGCGGTGGTGATGTTGTAAAAGGAATATTTACAGGAATCACAGATGCTCTCGCAAATGTTGGCACGTGGATTAAAACTAATATTTTTGATCCGTTCATAAAAGCCTTTAAAAAGGCATTTGGTATTCATTCTCCATCAAAAGAAATGAAGCCTATGGGTAAGTATATCCTAGAAGGTGTATGGAATGGAATAACCTCCAAAATGAAATCATTAAAGTTCAAAGATTTAATGAAGAGTATGTGGGAGGGAATGAAAAAAGGATGGGGAAAAATAAAAAATACTTATGTTGAATTTAAGACTAAAATCAAAGACAAAGCATCTGATCTGTGGAATGGATTAAAGAAAAAATGGGATGGTGTCAAAAATAAGACCGCAGAATTTAAGTCAAAAATTGCTACCAAGGCATCTGATTTATGGAGCGGATTGAAGAAAAACTGGAATAATGTAAAAGACAAAGTTGCAGATTTTAAAACAAAGATTTCCACGAAAGCATCTGATCTATGGGGCGAATTGAAACGAGGCTGGTCAAAGGTCAAAGATAAAGTTGCTGAATTTAAAACAAAAGTCTCTGATAAAACAGCTCCGGGAAAGATATGGGAATCTTTCAGTAAAACTTGGGACAAGGGCAAGAAAGTTGTAAACATTGGCATTGGATTTGTGAAGAATGCTTTGAATAATGCCTGGAGTTCCGTTACAAGTTTCTTTGGCAAAAAGTCCGTCAGCGTCGGAGCAAAAGCTACAAAGAAAGCCAATGGTGGCATTTATTCCGGTGGAATATGGCACAACATTGCAAGTTACGCAGTTGGTACAGAGAATGCTCCGACCGGACAGCTTTTTATTGCAAGGGAAGCAGGACCGGAAATGGTTGGAACGATTGGCAATCACACTGCAGTAGTAAATAATGGACAGATTGTTGCGTCCATTAGTGACGGAGTATATCGTGCGGTTCGGTCTGCTATGGGAAATGGTGGACAGAATATAAATGTGACATTCCGTGTGGACGGAGATCCGAAAAAGATATTTAACATCACAAGAGAGCAGGCAAAGGAATATACAGGACGTACGGGACGTCAGGCATTTAATTTTTAAGGCAGGTGGAAATATGGCATATCGTGGATATTTAATAAAGGCAGGAAGTTATACAATTCCATTTAAGTATATTACAGCAAGCACATTTAAATGTGGAATTCAGGGACAGGATCTGGATTCCACAAGAAATGCCAATGGTATATTGAAGCGCGATGCCTTGGAAAACGAAGTAATTCAGGCAGAATGGGATGTCCCTGCCCCCATTACCGAAAAGGAAATGCGGCCACTGATGAGCAATATCCAGAAGCAGTACATAAATAAGCTTGAAAAGAAAGTGTCTGTCACAGCGTGGATGCCGGAGATTGGAGAATATGTGACAATGGATTGCTATATGCCATATACGGAATATACAGTGCAGTATGCAGATGAAGAGGACATTACCTATGATAGTTTTCATTTGAAATTCATTGGATATGGTGGAAAGGTAAGATGATATGGTTGAATACAAATATCAGGATTTATTTACGCAGACATCCATAGACAAACAATTACACATTGAGGTTGACGATAGCCGGGATAATATCACGAATGATGAACTGGCATATGAAAATTTTGAACTGATAGAAAGTCTTTGTTCAGAAGAAAATTTAAAATTCGGGGCATGTGAGTCCTCACAGTTAAAATTTCGTGTGCTGAATAATACGGACAGTCTGAAGAATCGGATTGTGACTGTTAGGGAAATATTAAACGGAAATGATGATGCACCGTTTTGTTATGGTTTCTACAAGATTGAAACGGATACCATGACATCCGACCGGAAATATCGCGATGTGGTTGCGTACGATGCTTTGCATGATGTGATAAATGAAAACTATATCGAATGGTATAACAAGCTGGAGTTTCCGGTTACAATCAAGGCCTTGCGTGATTCTTTCGCACAGGAAATAGGTATAGAGCAGGTAGATGCAACACTTTTGTTTGATGATGTTGAGGTTCCACAGGATACAAACATTACTTCGGATTGTTCTGGTGCCACGGTATTGCAGGCAATTGGAGAACTAAATGCCTGTTTTGCACATATTGGCAGAGATGGCAGGTTAGTGTGGATTACACTTCCGGATCTTGAACCACCGGTAGCGGATATTGAAAAGTATAGCGCAAATGCGCTGGTGCAGTATGAATCCTACGTTACAGCGAAAATTACTAAGCTGCAGATCACAGCAGGAAACACCGACCTGACTTTTGGTGATAAAGTTACTGGAAGCACACCAAACCTGTACATTATAAGCGATAACCTCCTTTTAAATGGTATGGAGGAAAAGCAGATTCGTGCAGTTGGAGAGAAGCTTTTGCCGGCATATGCAAAGTACAGTTACCGGCCATTCAGCGGGGAGTTCCGTGGAAATCCATGTTACGAGGTAGGCGATTCTGTTCGTTATTATGATGGAGATGTAACGATTGATTCCTATATTATGCAGCGCACGCTTACAGGAATACAGAGACTTACAGATTCTTATTCGGCCACGGCAAAGGAAACTTATGGCAATAATTTGAATTCAACCAGACGATTGGTTCAGACCGAAATTAAAAAGGTCCTTAATAAAGCGGGTCTTGTTGTAAAGCCTTTTACAAACAAAAAAGCACTAAAGATTACAGAGGGAATAAATAATGTGGCACAGATCAGCTTTAAAACAACAGATGATGCGGTGATTGTATTTGCAGCATCTATTCCGTTATCCATGAATTTAGATGGCATCGTGGATGTAGATTATTATTTAGATGCAGTGAAACTGAATGATTCCCCATTCCGTCAGTATTATCAAATGGGAGATCACACATTGTCGCTGGTATATACTTTTGAGGCTTTGAAAGGAACCAGCGCAAATTTCTCTATAATAATGAAAACGGGATATTATGAAAGTACCAGCCGGGTGCAGGAAGCACAGATTAAGGGGCTTATCCAGTTTTCGCAAAATGGCGGAACATATGAGCCGGCAGAAATTGACCAGACAGTTCCTGCATGTAATATAGCACAACGTGCGGTACAGGCTGTTATTTTTAGTGCAGGTCTTGAGCCTACGAAAGTTGCCATTTGGGACGGAACGATTGAAATTGAAGAAAAATTCAAAGGTATTGAACTTGGTAATTCCACTCTTAAGATTAGTAATATTAAAGAATCAATATCTGACAGAACAAAAGCCCCGGCTGCTGTTGGATTTGTCGAGTTGTTCGGTGGCATTGCGCTTGATAACATGTCATTAAAAATTGCAGATTTATCAGAACATATCGGCAGTGCAGAGACGATTCGATCGCATACCATCAGTACAGAGTATAAGAAGCAATCGGATTACAGCCAAAAATACATTAGCGATACGGATGGAACTTTTAAATTGTGTACAAATTATAAGTATATTTCAGAGGAGCAGGAGATTGATAGCGGCAAAATGGAAGCAATTTCTCTTGACTTCACACAGTATACCGTGGAGAGTGTGGTGATTTCATGAATTACAATAGTATAGAAGAGATAGTTGCAGGCACGGATAATGCGGAAACGATTGTAAACAATGTAGCACATGATGATGATTCCGTATCAGTAAATGGTGCAGACTGGTTAACATTTAATGGTGTGGCAGTTTCCACAATTTATTGCAGTGGAAATTCATGGCTGGGATTTGGAAACAATAGCGAAGATCTTAAGGTCAACAGAAGAGATGCCAAAATGTGTTATCTTTGGAGAGAGGAAGGAACGCTGTACGGATATTACAAATTTATCCGTATCCGGTGGAAAGGTTACAGCTATTATAGCAGTACAAGCAGTGCGTATTTGACAACATACGATGTCCTTCTTTTTGACAATGGAGATATTTCCCTCCACATGGTGGATATACCAACATCATATAATGATGGTACAAAGTTGTTGACAGCAGGGACTACTTATAGCTTTACTTACACGGCAGATTCCCCGGATGTATCGTTTTACAAGCAGGAAGATGGAAGCTTCGTTGTCGCAAATGAGTTGCTGCAGATTGAAGTTCCATTTGCACGAAAGTATCTGATTAAAGATTCAGAAACAGGAAATCTTTACAATATTGCTGATGGTGTACTTACGCAGATACCGACCAATGAAGTTACATCTACTACTTTTAAGCAGTATGGAGCAGATGAAATTACAGATACATCTTTGCTATTAACCATCGGGAAACCAGTAATTTTGTATTGGCAGGATTCCGATACCCAATTGCCGGAAAAGAGAGTTGATGTTACAGCAATTCCACCAGAACAGGCAATCTTAACAGACATTGATTTGTCACATGATAGCATAAAAGGAATAAGCAGCGTAAATATTGATGTAATTGGATCTCCGACATTTTCAGTCAGCTTTGATAATGGCAATACGTGGAGCATTTACAATGGCAGCGAATGGATTGCTTTAAGCGACGGAGAGCAAGGAATGGACGCTGATGCCCTAAAAACAATAACCAGCGAACAATGGAATATTGCGATTGCAGATATTTCTTCATTTGTGCTTAAGATATTGCTATCAAGTACAGATGACATAGTAAATAGTGTGGTGTTTGACTTCAATAATTAATAGGAGGACGCATATGTTAAAAGGATATACAAAAATAGAATTGACCGATGTGAATACTGGGGAAAAAGAAGTTGTTGAGAAGCATAATTTAATTACAAACAATTTGACGGAATTAATTAAGCATTTAGAGTTAAACCGAGGGATTAATTCGATTAAATGTGAGTTATGCCCTTTGTATGAAAAAGCATTAGGTGGGATTGTGCTATTAAGTGATACAATTGATGAAGATGCAAATGCATATCATGTTGCTTACACATCAAAAGATATGTTGACCGGATGTGCCGGGAATGAAGTAAATAGCGGAACGGATGTAAAAGTTGGTAGTAAAAATCTTACAGAAAGTAAAGCTATTGAAAATGGCTATCAATTGGTTTGGGACTTTGGAACAGCGCAAGCAAATGGTACTATAGCGGCTGTTGGGCTAACGTTTGGAAGTGTTGCATTGCGATCGAATTATATGTTTGCATATCCTACGTATAGTGTTAAGGCTTTTTTCGGATCGCCAATTACTGACTTACATAAATATTTAGTTGATTATGATTTTAAACAGAATATTGCTACTTTAATAAGAACAGTAGATGCAAGCACAGTAAATGTAATGAAATATAAATTTGATTTGACAACAATCCATCTTAATGATAAAGGTGATAGTTCTTATATTAGGTTTAGTACACAAAAAATATTAGATAAAAATATAAGTTCATCTTTAGAATTAGATGCAAAAGGATTTTGGCTGGATGGATTTGATGGATATTACTATTATGTAAATTTAAGGTCTTTAACACAGCAGTATATTGCAAGAATGAAAAAAGATACATTACAGATTGATACTTCGTATGGATTGACAAAAATAAACTTAGATATGTATGATTCGACGGCATTGAATGATCCATATGTAAATAAATGTTGTGCAATTGCAAATGGATATTTATATGCGCCTAGAAGTAGAGATTGCAGCTATAACAAAGTTGATTTATCAGATTTGTCTAAAATTGAAAAAGTAAAAAATAATGACGGTGTATATATAGATTATAAGAGTGTGGCATCTGATGGCAAGCTAATATATACAATTGGACGTGTTATACTTTCTGATGATTCTAATATACAATATAATAAAGTAAGAGATGGTGAATATGGTGGTTTTAATATTGGCACTGACATTAGTTACGAAAAAATAATAGTTTCAAATAAAGGAATGGCAATAAATGCTGATTATTCACAGGCCAATTATGTTACAATGTCATATTTTGCAAATAATTTGAATACTATAAATAATTTAGAAACACCAGTTACAAAAACATCAGATAAAACAATGAAAATCACATACACGCTCACGGAAGAGTGAGTAGAGGGGCATCTTCGGATGTCCTTTTATGTTGGCGAAAATTGGTACAAATAGTATGCGAATACGAATTATACTTTATTCATAAAGATTAAGGAGACTTATCATATGATTGAATTCTTAAGGGACAATTGGCAGTTGATTACTGCTTTTGTAGGTGCGGTAGCATTCCTGTATAGACAGGTAATTGCGACGAGAAAAGGGGTTCGGGCGTTGCTCCGTGCCGACCTCATACGCCTGTACAATAAATACCATGATGATCTCGGATATTGCCCGGTATATGTTAAGCAGTCCTTAGAGGATGAATACCAGCAGTATCACGCACTTCATGGGAACGGAGTAGGAACGCAACTATATAACGCATTGATGGCTCTACCAACAGAGCCACAGGAAGGAGACTAATATGCCAAAAAATTGTGTATTCAAAGTATCAGTAAACACGCAGAAATGGGCAAAGGCCGCAGCAGTCAGAGCAGTGAAGACTATGGCGCAGACAGCTATTGCTGTTATCGGAACAAGTGCAGTCGTGTCTGCAGTAGACTGGAAGATGGTAGTATCTGCATCGATTGTTGCAGGTTTGGTATCGCTACTCACCAGTGTAGCCGGCATCCCAGAAGTTAAGGAGGAATAGCATGGCAGTTACAAAAGCAATCAAAGCAATTGCAAAGCAGTTGTTTGCGAATCCGAAAAACTATGGGGATAAGAGAAGTTTAAAATCCATCAAGTACATCGTTATCCATTACACCGCCAACGACGGCGATACAGATGAGGCGAATGCGAAATACTTCCATAATAATGTGGTCAAAGCCAGCGCACATTATTTCGTCGATGATGATTCCTACACGAAGTCGGTGCCACTTAAAAACATTGCTTGGTCCGTTGGTGGCAAGAAATATTTGAACTGTGGAAAGACAGGTGGAGGCAAAAAGTATGGACTTTGCACCAATGCCAACTCGATCAATATCGAATTGTGTGATACCGTAAGAGACGGAAAAGCTGGAGCATCAGCAGCAACGATTCAGAATGCTGTTACACTCACAAAAAAGCTGATGAAGAAATATAACATTGACAAGGCACATGTAATCCGACACTTCGATGTTACTGGAAAGCCTTGCCCGGCATACTGGACCGACGATAAGAAGTGGAAGAAAGAGTTTTTGGACAAGCTATAATTTTGTGTAGAAATATGATGGGTTTTACGTTAGAATAGGAAGGAACAAAACGGAACAGTTCCTTCCTATTTATATTGTAGGCTATTGGTATATGGCGGTCCTGACGGAGAACTGGGAGCTTCCATGCGATATCTTTCCCAGCGCTTTTCCGCATATAACCCAAGAGTGGCGGGATTACTTACGGATATCGGAACGGAAGAACTCGCTCACCTCGAGATGATCGGAGCTATTGTGCGTCAGCTGACCAAGGGCTTATCTGCAAAAGAGTTAGAGGCTGCGGGTTTTGCTCCTTATTATATTGACCATACAGCATCTGTATGGCCGCAGGCAGCCGGTGGTGTACCATTCAGCGCAACGGAGTTCCAGTGTACGGGTGATGCGATTGCGGATCTTGTGGAGGATATGGCGGCGGAACAAAAGGCGAGAAAAACATATGATAATATTCTTCGACTTGCCAAAGATCCGGAAGTGGCAGATCCAATCCGCTTTTTGAGAGCCAGAGAGATTGTACATTTCCAGCGTTTTGGTGAGGCACTTCGTATGGTACAGGAGGATCTTGACAGCAAGAATTTCTACGCATTCAATCCGGATTTTGATTGTCAGAAGAAAAATAAACAGCAATAGATAGTATTTCGTATGTTCGGGGGCAAAAACATTTGTCCCCGAATCTTGCGTAATGGAGATGATTGGTATATAATTAACGTTACGAAAAAAGCGAGGAGAAAAAGGCAATGAGTAAAGTAAGAACAAGATTTGCACCAAGTCCAACAGGAAGAATGCATGTAGGAAATCTTCGTACTGCATTATATGCATACCTCATTACAAAGCATGAGGGCGGAGATTTTATTTTAAGAATAGAAGATACCGATCAGGAACGCTATGTAGAAGGTGCGGTTGAGATTATTTATCGTACACTCAAGGAGACCGGTCTGATTCATGATGAAGGTCCGGACAAGGATGGTGGCTGTGGTCCCTATGTGCAGAGTGAGCGTCAGGCGCAGGGAATTTATTTAAAATATGCCAAGCAGCTGATTGACAAGGGAGAGGCTTATTATTGTTTCTGTGATAAGGAGAGACTTGACAGTCTTCGCAAGACAGTAGCAGGCAAGGAGATTACGGTATATGACAAACATTGTCTGCACCTTTCCAAAGAAGAGGTAGAAGCAAAGCTTGCAGCAGGTGTTCCATACGTAATTCGTCAGAACAATCCGACAGAGGGAACAACAACTTTCGAAGATGAGATTTACGGAGACATTACCGTTGATAATGCAGAGTTAGATGACATGATCCTCATCAAATCCGATGGATATCCAACCTACAATTTCGCAAATGTAGTAGATGATCATCTGATGGGAATTACACATGTGGTACGTGGTAATGAGTATTTATCATCTTCTCCGAAGTACAATCGTCTCTATGAGGCGTTCGGCTGGGAAGTACCGGTATATGTACACTGTCCGCTGATCACAGATGAGGAGCATCACAAGCTTTCCAAGCGTTGTGGACATTCTTCTTTCGAAGATCTGGTAGATCAGGGATTTTTGACTGAAGCAATCGTTAACTTTGTCGCTTTGCTTGGATGGAGTCCTGCAGATAATCAGGAGATTATGTCTTTGGACGAGCTGGTAGAGAAGTTTGATTATCATCATATGAACAAATCACCGGCCGTATTTGATTTTACAAAATTAAAATGGATGAATGGCGAGTACATTAAGAAAATGGACTTTGACACATTTTATGAGAAAGCCCTGCCTTACATCAAGGAAGTCATCACAAAAGATTATGACTTAAAGAAGATTGCCAAGATGGTACAGACACGTATTGAGATTTTCCCTGACATTAAGGATCATATTGATTTCTTTGAAGAGTTACCGGAATATGATGTTGCAATGTACACACACAAGAAGATGAAGACCAATGCAGAGACTTCTCTTGAAGTATTGCAGGAGATTCTGCCGATTCTTGAGGCACAGGAAGATTACAGCAATGATGCATTATATGCAACACTTCTGAAGTATGTTGAGCAAAAAGGCTGCAAGAATGGTTATGTAATGTGGCCAATCCGTACCGCTGTATCTGGCAAGCAGATGACACCGGGTGGAGCAACCGAACTGATGGAAGTACTCGGTAAGGAAGAGTCCCTTGCACGTATTCGCAAAGGCATTGAACTTCTTTCCGCATAAGATATAATGAGGTACTCATGAATTTTAACAAATCGCAGCAGGAGGCCATCCTTCACAAGGATGGTCCGATGCTTGTTTTAGCAGGTCCCGGTTCTGGGAAGACTGCGGTAATTACCCAGCGAACACTGAATTTAATAGAAGAACATCATGTAAATCCTGCCAATATTCTTGTGATTACATTTACCAGAGCAGCAGCGCAGGAAATGAAACAGCGCTTTTTGCGTTTGGCCGGAAAAGAAAAGAGCCATGTGACATTTGGAACGTTTCATGCGGTTTTCTTTATGGTGCTGAAATATGCATATCATTTTGAGAGCAGTAACATTGTTACAGAAGAGCAACGTTATCAGTTCATGCGGGAGATTATTTCCTATCATCATCTGGAGTATCAGGATGAAAATGAATTTATTGGCGAGATTCTTGGAGAAATCAGTAAGGTAAAGAATGAGAGAATTCCTCTGGATCATTTTTATTCCAGCCATTGTGGAGAGGAAATCTTTCGAAAGATTTATTCTGCTTATGTCCGGAGACTGCAGCAGAATCGCCTGATTGATTTTGATGATATGCTTACCTATACTTATGAACTGTTTCGGCAGCGACCGGACATTTTATCTGCCTGGCAGAAAAAGTATCAGTACATATTAATCGATGAGTTTCAGGATATCAATCAGATACAGTATGACATTATGCGTATGTTGGCAAAGCCTGCGGATAATTTGTTTATTGTAGGAGATGACGATCAGTCAATCTACCGTTTCCGTGGCTCTAAACCGGAAATTATGTTGCAGTTTACAAAAGTATATCCGAAGGCGAAAGTGGTCACACTGGATGTCAATTATCGGTGTACACCGGCTGTTGTAGAGGCATCCCGGCGCTTGATTGCACACAATGAGGAACGATTTAAGAAAACAATCACCGCGCACCGCAGGGAACAGGATCCGGTAAGGTTTTTCCTGTTTGAGGATGAACGACAGGAAAATACATTTCTTATTAATGAAATTGAGAAAGCACGGGCAGAAGGAATTCCTTTGCCACAAATTGCCGTTCTCTTTCGGACAAATGTGCAGCCACGACTGTTGATGGAACAAATGCTTTCAAGAAATATGGCATTCCGGACGAAAGACCGGATTCCGAATATATATGAACACTGGATCGCAAAAGACTTTTTTGCGTATATCCGGATTGCGCAGGGAAGTGACAAGCGCGCGGATTTTTTAAGCATCATGAATAAGCCGAAGCGATATATTGGTAGAGATAGTCTGTGTGAGCCACATGTGGCGTTTGATGAGTGGATAAGGATGTATGATGAACAGCCATGGATTGCGGAGCGTATCGAACAATTATGGCATGATACGCGTGTACTGAATACATTAAGTCCTTATGCAGCCATTAATTTTATCCGGAGAGGAATCGGGTACGATGATTATATCGCCGATTACGCGGATTACCGCAATGTCAATAAGGAAGATCTGTATGATGTGGCAGATGAAATTTTAAGTAATGCCAAAGGGTACCGGACGCTAGAGGAATGGTATACCCATATCGAGAATTATAAGAAAGAACTCGAGGAATTGGCAAAACGAGGAAATTCGAATGAGGATGCGGTGGTTCTCGCAACCCTGCACAGTTCAAAGGGGCTCGAATTTGAAAAAGTGTTTCTGATTGATGTGAATGAGGGAATCACCCCATATAAGAAAGCTGTGTTACAGCCGGATATGGAAGAGGAAAGGCGTCTGTTTTATGTTGGAATGACGCGTGCAAAGAGAAGTCTTACCTTATGTTCAGTAAAAACACTTCACAATAAGAAGGTGGAATTGTCACGCTTTTTGAAGGAAGCAGGGGCAGAGACTTTGCCTAAAGAATGAGTGGATATCAAAAAAGCCTTCGTATAGCTGTGTGTTCAGCATGTACGAAAGCTTTTTGCTTTAATCCTCCATGGAATCGAATTCATCCTCGTCGAGCATTTCGTCGAAACGGTCTGCAGCAATTTCATATTCTTCATCATTGTCGATAAAGTCAATCTGCGGAAGTCCTTCTTCGTCTTCTGCATAACGATAAAGATATACGTCGCCAGTGCCTTCTCCTTTTTTGTCAAGGGGCATCAAAGCAATGTAATCGCGATTGTTTGCTTCAAAAATTGTGAGAATTTCACATTCCACTTCGCCTTCATCCAACTCTAATGTAACACGGATATCATCGGCTTCGTCTTCTGTTACAGGGGTTACTTTTTCAAAAGTTGCCATATCGTACCTCTTTCTACCTGGTTAATCTGCTTTTTTCATTATATAGAGTGTGTGAATGCTTGTCAATTCTCAATGTAGAGAAAAAAAGATATACAAAGGAAAAGAAAAAAGGTATAATTTACAAAGACAGTTAGAGAAGAACAAGATGGCGGTATAGAATGAAGACAAAGATAAAAGAAGGAAATTACGCAAAATTAGGGGTATGTCAGGAGCAGGAATGGACCAATTTCACTTTTTGCGGTGAAAAAGAGGACCAGTGTTATGTCGTCCTTACGAATACGATCACCGGCACAGTCGACCGAATTGAAGTTCCACAGGCATATTATGTAGGTTCTTTGCGTTCCATTGCGGTTGCGGATCTTTCCTTGGAAGATGAAGAATATTATTTTGAGATTAATGGACAGAAAGTGATGGATCCGTGTGCGCATGCGATTATGGGACGTTATATCTGGAATGATAAGACACGTAAAGAGCATGATTATGAAGTGTGTGGGGCTTTTGTTACGGATACGTTTGACTGGGAAAATGAGACTGCACCGGAGATACCAGGGAGCGAGATGGTCATGTACAAGCTTCATGTGCGTGGATTTACCATGGATGCGATGGGCAGACGGTTTCCAGGAACATTTCTGGCATTAAAAAATAAAATTTCATATTTAAAAAAGCTTGGGATTACGACGGTTGAGCTGATGCCGGTATATGAGTTCGAAGAGATGATGATTCCGCCGGTATCCAAGCTCCCGGATTATATTCAGTGGGATCCAAAAGAAGAGGACCGGATTTTGCCACCGGTTGCGCCAAAGGAAGATTCTAAGGTAAATTACTGGGGATATGTAGAGGGAAACTATTTTGCTGTGAAGGCATCTTATGCCTCAAAGCCGAAGGAAGCCTCGGCAGAATACAAGTCACTGATCAAAAAACTCCATGATCATCATATGGAATGTATTATGGAGATGTTTTTCCTGGAGGATGTCGATCACAATCTTGTTCTGGAAGCGTTGCATTACTGGGTAAGAGAGTATCATGTGGATGGATTTCACCTGCTCGGTGGGAATCTACCGATGACGGCAATCGTACAGGACAATATGCTCAGTCGAACAAAGATTTTTTACACCGGGTTCGATGCAAACATCTGCACAATTCAGCGTAAATACAAGAATCTGTATGTGTATAAAGAAGAATATATGTATCCGGCGCGCCGTGTGCTGAATCATTTTAATGCAAATATGCGGGAATTTATTGATCAGCAGCGCAAGCAGGGGAATAAGTATGGTTTTGTCAATTTTATAACCAGCAATAATGGTTTTACATTGGCAGATCTGTTTATGTATAACGATCGTCACAACGAGGCGAATGGCGAGGATAATTTAGACGGAAATAGTTGGAATTTCAGCAACAATTACGGAGTAGAAGGACCGACAAGAAAGCATTATATCAACAAGCTGCGCAAATTAAAATGGCGTAACAGTATGGCAATGCTTTTTCTGGCACAGGGGGTTCCACTTGTATGGTCCGGCGATGAAATCGGCAATTCCCAGCAGGGAAATAATAATGCATACTGTCAGGATAATCCGGTTGGCTGGGTCAATTGGAAGAATGAAAAGACACATCGCAGGGAAATTCGCTTTTTAGAGCAGCTGGCGCAGTTTCGCAGGGAGCACCCGATTGTTGCCAATGAGATGCCATTTCAATTTTCTGACTATCGTTCTTATGGAAGTCCGGATTTGTCATTTCACGGGGAAAGTGCGTGGATTTTAGAACCGTCCGAGGGGAGAATGGCACTGGGAATGATGTACAATGGGGCCTATTCCACAGATGAGCGATACACAGAAGATGTGTATGTAGCATACAATTTTTATTCTGCAGCGTCTACACTTGCGTTGCCGAAACTGGAAAAAGATAAACACTGGTATCTTGTATTGGATACAAGCGATGATAAGATGCCATTTTTGGAGAAACCGGTATTGCAGGAACGGGGGGATATTGTCTTAAAAGCACAGTCTATTTGTGTATTGGTAGGAAAAACTGAACCAAAAGAAGGCAAAAGGAAGGGCAAAGAAAGAAAATGATAAAGGCGTGGAAACATTTTTGCACGATTACAAAACATAAAAATCTGGTGCTTGTGGGATGCTTTAAAGTGGGATTGTACCGACAGGGATTGTTGCATGACCTGTCAAAATATTTTCCCACGGAATTTTTGGTAGGATGTAAGTATTATAAAGGGTATATGAGTCCGAATAACGCGGAGAGAGAAGATAAGGGATATTCTTCTGCCTGGCTGCATCATAAGGGCAGAAATAAGCATCATATGGAATACTGGATTGATTATGCGGCAGAGAAGGATCATGGAAAAGAGCATGGCGGCATGACAGGAATGAAAATGCCTATTCGCTATGTGGCAGAGATGTTCATTGACCGTATCAGTGCATCGAAAAATTATCAGAGGGAAAAATATACCGATCGAAGTCCAATCGAATATTTTGAGCATGGAAGAGGACATTATCTGATTCATGAAGATACAGAGGCACTTTTATATTATCTGCTTAAAATGTTAGCAGTTAAAGGCGAAAAAGAGACCTTTTCTTTTGTGAAATATGAGTTGTTAAAAGGAAAAGTTCCATACGAAAAAGAAGAACTGGAAAAAAGAACCGAGGCATTGCAGTAGCAATGCCTTGTCCGTTTTTTCTGGGAAAGGCACGTAATCGCAGTTGGCAACATACAATGATAGAAAGCGATGAAAAAAGGTGCTAAGTGAAAACATTTTTGATTCCACTGTCACCGGAGGAGGAAGCTGACTGCCTGAACCGCCTGAAAAACGGGGATCGGATGGCGAAGGAAGAACTGATTTTACACAATATGCGCCTTGTTGCCCATGTGGCAAAAAAATACGTGAATTCAGAGGAAGATACGGAGGATCTTATATCCATTGGAACGATTGGCTTGCTGAAAGCTGTAAACAGTTTTAAACACGATTATGGAAGCAGGTTTGCTACCTACGCAATCCGATGCATTGATAACGAAATGCTGATGTATTTTCGCAATAAGAGAAAATACAGAGGAGAAGTGTCTTTGTTTGAACCAATCGGAGTCGATAAAGAGGGGAATCAGATTCAGCTTTTAGATGTATTGGAATTTCATGACCGCAATGTGGTGGATGATGTAGAAAAGAAGGAACAGATTGTAAAAATAAATCAGAATATGAAGCGTGTTTTGACGAAACGGGAACTGTATATTGTAAAGAAACGTTATGGGATGGATGGAACAAAGGAAATGACGCAGCGGGAGATTGCAAAAGAACTTGGCATATCCAGATCGTATGTTTCGCGTATTGAAAAGAAGGCGTTGAATAAACTGAAAAAAATAATTTGTGAATAAATGAAAATAACAGGTGTAAAAAGATGAATTGTATGGTAATATAAATTCATCTTTTTTCATGCATAAATCTATGCGCTTTTCCCATGTTGGAATAGAGGTGTATATGTATAGTACGGTCATGACATCCATGCTCAGCGGAATAGAGGCGGTTCTGGTGAAGGTGGAAGTAGATATCAGTACAGGAATGCCGGCTTTTGATATGGTCGGTTATCTTTCTTCGGAAGTGAAGGAAGCAAGAGAACGTGTGCGGACAGCTTTGCACAATTGCGGATTTTGTTTGCCCGCAAAAAGGATTACAATCAATCTGTCGCCGGCAAATATAAGAAAAAGCGGAACAGGGTTTGATCTCCCAATTGCCATTGCGCTCCTGGTCGCAATGGGAGAAATACCTATGAAGCACACGCAGAATGTGATGTTTACAGGAGAATTGAATTTGAACGGACAGCTTTTGGGTGTAAGTGGAGTGTTGCCAATCGTTTCAGATGGACAGAAAGCGGGCTATAGCCATTTTGTTGTCCCAGCTGCAAATCTTGCGGAAGGGAAACTGGTGGAACAGGCAGAAGTGCTTGGGTTTGACAAACTTATGGATGTTATTCATTTTTTACAGACAACCGAATATGAAAATCCGGAAATGCAGTTGGCAGATATACAGAATAAAATATCAGAAGTTGATTTTGCGGAAGTCAACGGACAGGCTTTTTTAAAACGTGCAGCGGAGATTGCAGCAAGTGGCATGCACAATATGCTGATGGTTGGACCACCGGGGTCTGGAAAAACCATGATTTCGGAACGGATGGCAACGATTCTGCCACCGTTGGAAAAGGACGAGCAATTGGAAGTTTCCAAGATTTACAGTATTTGTGGATTGCTTTCTAATAGTCAGACATTGATTGAAAAGCGCCCATTTCGCAATCCGCATCATACTATTACGAAAGCGGGGCTTGCCGGTGGCGGACTTTTTCCGAAACCCGGAGAAATTTCACTGGCGCATAATGGTGTGCTTTTTTTAGATGAGTTGACAGAGTTTGATAAGACGACGATCGAAATTTTACGCCAGCCATTGGAAGAACAGGAAATCCGGATTACACGGGCGCGTGGAAACATTTGCTAACCGGCAGAGTTATTGTTGCTGGCATCGATGAAT
>ERZ1023633.438-NODE-438-length-17410-cov-8.672774_pt1 | contig 17410 bp, 18 predicted proteins | sample MGYA00380333_ERZ1023633 | MGnify/ENA primary metagenome ERZ1023633 (study PRJEB33179, sample SAMN07448972) | human gut metagenome | biome: Human-gut; feature: Human associated habitat; material: Faeces | host: Homo sapiens | place: India: Bhopal | collected...
TAATGCAGGGCAGTATTTTTTGCAGGAGGCACTAATGCAGCCGGCCGATAAAGCGCGACTTGTAATTGTCAAAGGTATGGCAGGAACGAGGAAGACGTTTTATTCGCTTGCCGTGGGATTGGAAAAAATGCTGAATAATCCGACGGGAGAATACCGGAGAATTATGATCTGCAGGCCGAATGCGCAGTTTGATGAGGATATTGGATTTTTGCCGGGGGATGAGCAGGAAAAGATCAGTCCGCTCATGCGTCCGATTATGGACAATCTGGAGCAGCTGATTGATTCGAATGAACAGAGCCGTTATGAAAACGAAGAAGAACTGCAGGATAAAGTACAGGAAGTGTTTGACCGCGGAATCATTCAGGCAGAGGCGATGAATTTTATCCGTGGAAGATCCATTGTAAAAACGTATCTCATCATTGATGAAGCGCAGAATATGACACCGAATCAGATGAAAGGCCTGATTACCCGCGCGGGAAAAGATACAAAAATAATTTTACTGGGTGATCCAAACCAGATTGACCGTCCGTTTTTGGATGAGCGAACCAATGGACTCAGCTATGCGGCAGAGCATATGAAAGGAAGTCCGTTCTGTTGGCAGGTTACATTGACAGCGGAAGAATGTGAGAGATCAAGACTGGCTGCGGATGCAATTACCAGAATGTAGTAAGGAGACAAAACAGAAACATGAAAGAGAACAAAAAAGAGAGTAAAAAGGATAGCAAGCAGGACAAATGCGCCTATTCTTATGAGGCGATAAAAGAGGATGAAGAAATCAATCTGCTGATTGAAAAAGGAAATCAGGTACTGGGGGAACTTGGATTTACAGAACATTCCACCAAACACGCCACAAAGGTAGCGCAGGAGGCTGCCCGCATATTGAAAGAACTTGGATATAGCGCGCATGAGATAGAACTCAGCAAAGTAGCCGGATATATGCATGATATTGGAAACAGCATCAATCGAAATGACCATGCGCACAGTGGTGCTATTATGGCGTATCAGATTCTGAAAGAACGTAAGATGCCACTGGCGGATGCGGTAACGGTTGCAACTGCTATCGGGCAGCATGACGAAGCAACCGGAACAGCTGTGGATGCAGTATCGGCTGCTTTGATTCTGGCAGACAAAACCGATGTCCGCAGAAACCGAGTACGTAATCAGGTAATCGCAAATTTTGATTCCCATGACAGAGTCAATTATGCAGCGCTTGGCTCCCATCTCCAGATTAAAAAAGAAAAGAAGGTCATCCAGATGGAACTGGAGATGGATGACAGTATGTGTACAGTGATGGATTATTTTGAAATTTTCCTGCAACGCATGCTGATGTGTAAGCGTGCGGCGGAAGTGTTGGGATGCCGGTTTAAGTTTCTGGTTAATGGAAACAAGTTGTGCTGATACCCAAAAATAATAAAAGAGAATGCGTCATACAGCCCCCCGGCAGTTGCCGGGGTTTTTTCTTTTGCTATATTTTTATCGTTGGATATATCATGAATTCAGTGTATAATATAGTTTGTATTTAATAGTGCGGATAATTGAAATGGAGAAATCAGTTATGGGGATTTATTTTAATCCAGGAAATGAAAGTTTTACAAAGGATAAAAACAGTGAGTTATATCTTGATAAAACAGGATTGTTGGAATATCTGAACAGAGTTGTTGGAACCAATGCAAACTGCATTAGTGTCAGTCATGCCAGACGTTTCGGTAAATCTCATGCGGCGGGAATGATTGATGCCTACTATAGTCGCGGGTGTGATTCCTCAGATCTTTTTAAAGATACAGAGATAGCGACAAAAGACAGTTATAAGAAATACCTGAATCAATATAATGTGATACATATTGATGTGTCATCATTTTGGGATGTTTATAAGGACAATATCATAGAAAAAATTCAGGAATATATATATGATGAATTAGAGCAGGTGTTTGGTAGTCAACTGGATTATACAAAGATGATCAGTTCGGTTCTTATGTCAGTTTATAAAATTACCAATATTCCATTTGTTATCATTCTTGATGAATGGGATTGTGTGATTCGAAATGGTGGTAATGAAAAACTTGTTCATAAATATCTGGCATTTTTACATCTATTGTTTAAGAGTGAAGAATCAAAGGCATTTCTGGCATTGGCTTATATTACAGGAATTTTGCCTATAAAGAAAATCAAGGATGAATCGGCCTTTAACAACTTTAGGGAATATACGATGTTAAAATCAAAGCAGATTACCAGATATTTCGGATTTACAGAGGAAGAAGTGAAAAACCTTTGTGACATATACCACATGGATTTTGAGTCAGTTAAAGCATGGTATAATGGATATTTAATAGATGGACTTCATATGTATAATCCGAATTCTGTTGTACAGGCAATGCTGGATCATGATTTTGATTATTATTGGAAAAATACATCATCCTTTGAATCGATTAATACATTTATCACGATGAATTATGAAGGTCTGAAGGATGATGTATTAGCAATGCTGGCTGGTGAAAAAGTTCGAGTGAATGTGAATACATTTCAGAATGATTTAACGACAGTGGCTTCAAAAGATGATGCGTTGACAGCTTTGATTCATCTGGGATATTTAGGCTATGATGCAGATAAAAAGAGTGCATATGTACCTAATTATGAGGTGGCGGCAGCATTTGAGCTTGCATTACAGACCGGGGCATGGAGCGAAGTGGCAAAATCAATTTCCAAGTGTGATGAACTACTGGATGCGACACTTGATGGCGATGCGGATAAAGTAGCAGAACTGGTGGAACTTGCCCATGAAACATATACACCAATTATTAAATACAATGATGAAAATTCTCTGAGCTGTGTGCTGACAATGGCATATTTTACGGCTTCGGCATATTACAATATTGTAAGAGAATTTCCAAGTGGAAAAGGGTATGCAGATCTGGTTTTTATTCCAAGGACAAATGCGGGAACGAGACCAGCGATGATTGTGGAATTAAAGTACAATAAATCTGCAGATTCAGCCATTCAACAAATAAAAGAGCGTAGATACCAAGGTGCATTATCTGGATATGGAGATAAGATATTATTAGTAGGAATTAATTATAGTGATGATGCGAAAAAGCTTAAAAAGCATACATGCATTATAGAGGAAATCAAATCATGCGATTGATTCTGAGACTTTTAAGAAAATATATGCAATGAATGAAGAAATAGCGAAGGAATACGGATAGGAAAAGTGTGTAGCTTATTAGCGTAAGGTAAACTTACGAGATAAGCGCGCACTTTTTTTATGCGGAAAAGAGGTGTAAATATGCTTGATAATAGTACGAAATAGTACTAAAATACGTGAAAGTACGAAACCGTACCGTTGAAAAGGAGGAACACATGTCAAGAGATAGAATTGATCGGTTATATGAAGCAATACGCAGAGCGGATCAGGCATATGAAGTGTGGGCAGCTGCGCATGGACTTACGCTGTATGAGCTGCAGATTTATTATGAAATGATGAAAAACGAGGGAGAGGCCATTCGGCAGAAAGATTTGTGCAAGACGCTGGATGCCCCAAAGACATCGATTAACAGTATGGTCAAGAAACGCATGCAGAGCGGGCATTTTTGCATGGATGTAAATCCAGAGAACAAGAGGGAAAAAATTATATCATTCACAAGTGAAGGAAAAAAGTTTGCAAAAGAATTGATTGAACCGCTGTTTCAGTACGAAGAGGAAGCGGCAGGGATGATCAGCGAGCAGGAGATGGAGAATGCAATCCGGGTACAGAATCAATTTGCTGATATATTGTTGAAAAAGGTGGAGCAATAAGGAAGGATAAGGAAAAAAGAATTGGAGACACAAGTGAAATTAGAACATAAAGTAACCTTTCGATGGCTGCTTCTTTTTGCATTGCCAACGATCTTATCCAGCATATTTTCCTATCTGTATACCACGGTAGATGGAATCTTTGTGGCGAGATGGGTGGATACGGATGCCTTGTCCGCAATCAATATCACGATGCCGATGATCTATCTGGCATCGGCGCTTGGAATGATGTTTGGTACCGGTGGCAATGCGTTAGTGGCAAAGAAACTGGGGGAAGGCAAACAAAGAGAAGCGCAGGAGAATTTCTCTTTGCTGATGCTGGTTGCTTTCGTCCTTAGTGTGGTGCTGGCAATCGTATGCTTTATATTTTTAAATCCATTGTGCCGATTCCTCGGATCGGATACGGCTTTACTTTCTTATTGCAGACAGTATATGATTCCGGTATTGATTTCTGTTCCGTTTGCAGTATTTGGAATGGTCTTTCAGCTCAGTTTTATCACGGTCGGAAAAGCGGGACTCGGAGCAACTCTTTCTGTTATCGGAGGAGTACTCAACATCGTGCTGGACTGGTTGTTTATCTCGGTGTTTCAGTGGGGGCTGGCAGGCGCTGCGATTGCAACGAGTATCGGATATGCATTTCCTTCGGTGGTCGGCGTCATCTGGTTTTGTGTGAACCGGAAGCAGATCCTGCATGTGGTTCGGCCGAAATGGCGTATTAGAACGATTATCGACAGTTGTGTGAATGGATCTTCGGAGATGGTCAGTGTGCTGGCGTTTTCCGTTATTACGATTTTGTTCAATCGTATTTTGCTGAATCTTGGAGGCTCCGATGGTGTGGCATCGTTGTCGATCATTTGGTATGCACAGGGGCTGTTCGGTGGAATGTTCCGCGGATATATTAACGGAATTGCATCGGTTGTCAGCTACAATTTCGGTCGCAAGGATAAGGAGCAGTTAGCGAAAGTGTTCCGCATCAGTGTGTGGACGCTTGGAATAACAGGAATTGCGGTCATGATTCTCAGCTTTTTTGCAGGTGGAACTGTGGTTGATTTCTTTGCAAAAAATAATGAAAATGTGCAGAAGATCGCATTGCATGGATTCCGCATTGTAGCGACCAGTTTCCCGATGCTCGCATACAATGTGTTCGGATCGGGCTGGTTTACCGCATTAAATGACGGAAAGACTTCCGCCATATTATCGTTTTGCAGGACTGTGATTTTTATGGTAATTCCGGTGCTGATCCTGCCACAGATTCTGGAGATGGATGGTGTCTGGCTTTCCATCACGGCGGGAGAGATGTTAAGCATTATCATGACCATTTATTATTTTGTAAAATACAAAGGAATGTGGAAAGTGAATAGTTAAGGGAGCGAATGACTGAACGTACATTTGCACTGGTTCTGTTTTTGTGGTTGCAGATTGGACATTGAAAGATTAGAATAATTCATAGAAGTATTTGTGCATTACAAAGAACAACAGGGAGTGAATCATGGAACAAAATAAGAAGGGTGTACTCAAAAACAAATTATTTTTATACCTGACAGAATTTTTCGCCGGCATGTCCGTGATGGCAGTTGAATTAGGAGCAAGCAGATTACTTGCTCCCTATTTTAGTTCTTCGCAGATTGTCTGGACGATCATCATCGGCACGATCATGATTGCCATGGCACTTGGAAATATTTATGGTGGAAGAACCGCAGACAAATCCCCGAATCCGGACAAGTTATATGGACGGATACTGATTGCCGCGATCTGGATCGCCCTGATTCCGGTTGTGGGAAAATACATTATTATCGGGATCTCGGCGGTTTTGATTTTTTCCGTCAACAATAATTTCCTGATCATAGCAGCATTTGCAGCATGTATGGTGATTTTCGTGTTTCCGCTGTTTTTACTTGGAACGGTGACACCATCACTGGTTAAATATTCCGTAGACAGCCTTGATGATAACGGAAAAACAGTAGGAACGCTTGGTGCGTTTAATACGATCGGAAGCATTATCGGAACGTTTGTTCCGACATTTGTCACGATTCCGGCCGTCGGAACTTCAATCACATTTTTAATTTTTTCCGGAATTTTGCTGGCGTTGTCCATCGTATATTTTGTAAGTGAAAAGACCGGTAAGAAAAAAGTCATTGTTTCCGGTCTGATTTTTGTGTTGTGTTGCGGGCTGGGATATTCGGATTCCTTTGCTTTCTGGGAAAATAACCTGACCTATGAGGGAGAATCGGTTTACAATTATCTGCAGGTTTATGAAAATGATGAGCGCGTGGCACTGTCTACCAATGTTTTGTTCGGTGTGCAGTCTGTATATATGAAACAGGACGAACTTACCGGAATGTATTATGACTATGCCATGGCAGCTCCGCTTATGACAGGAGAGAAAAATGTGTCGGATATGGATGTCCTGATTCTTGGAATGGGCACGGGTACATATGCCACGCAGTGTAATAAATATTTTGGAAATATGAATATTGAGGGGGTGGAGATTGATGAAAAAATAACACAGCTCTCCAGAAAATATTTTTCACTTTCCGACGATATTCCGGTTACGACCTACGATGGAAGGGCATTTTTAAATGCTACCAAAAAGAAATACGATGTGATCATGGTTGATGCCTATCAGGATATCACCATTCCGTTTCAGATGTCGTCAAAAGAATTTTTTGAACTGGTGAAAGCGCATCTGGAAGATAACGGGGTGATGGTCGTCAACATGAATATGCGCGGCAGCAAAGAGGGAAATATCAACCAGTATCTTGCCGATACGATCGGAAGTGTATTCCAGACGGAATATACCGTTGATGTGGCGGGATCTTCCAACCGCGAGCTGTTTGCATCTGATAATCCGGAGGTACTGTCCAATTTAAGACAGAATACGGTTACGCTTGCGGACAGGGAACTTTCCGGCATGATGAATGAAGTTCTGGCAAATCTCACGGAATATAAGAAGGGAACTTATATTCTGACGGATGACAAAGCACCGGTGGAACTTCTTGGAATGCAGGTCATTGATGAATTGATCAAGGATGAAGTTGCCTATTACAAAGATATTTATGAGAGAGATGGGATTAAGGGATTGATTGATTCATTTTAATTATTGATACAAGGAGAGGGCATATGACAAAGGAAGAGTTTTTGAAAAAAATTGAAGAGGATCAGGAGTATTCGCCGGGATGGCAGGCAATTGAGGATGCTTTTGCAAAATTATATCCGGATCAGGAACCGGATCATTTTGGAACTATTTTAACATCAAGGGCAATTTTCGGTGGGGAAGAATATTTGGATGGATTTTCTGTATATTCTTCTCCGAAAGGATATAAGCATCTTGTGACATACGGAATGACCGTGCTTTATGGAGATGAGGAAGCTTTTGGTGGGGAATGGAATGGTTGGGGATATGAAATGACCATAAAGTTAAAAGAGCCGGATACCGAAAGCTGCAAATGGGCGATCAGCATGATGTCAAATCTGGCGAGATACACATACACAACCGAACGCTTTTTTGAGCCAAATCAGTTTGTAAAAGGGAACGGTACTTCTTTACATATGGGAGTGGATTCCAAAATTACATCTCTTTTGCTGGTGCGTGATACAGAACTGGAAACACAGACATCTGTTTACGGAAAGACAGAATTTATTCAGTTGGTGGGAATTACGGAATCGGAGATGAATGCAATTATAGAAGATCCGGATAATATTGATACATTGATCGCTCTTATGAAAGCAGAGGGAAATGAAAATCTGGTCACGGATATGAACAGAACCAAATCCTATCTGTAAGGGAAAGTGATTGCAATGGAAAAGGAGGAAACGCGCAATGGAGATCAAAAGCATATTGATTAAAGATACAACAAGAGAAGAAAGAATCCGTATCGTACAGGAAGGGTTAAACCAGTGTGGCGGAGCCTGCGATTTTTGCAATGGCTGTGATAATCTCGGTGGTCGTTCCGTCTATTCTATTTACGAGCCTTACATCAACGGCGAGAAAGAACTGCGCGAGATCAACGAGGAGTACCGGAGCAACTCCGGACTGGTAAAGTAGGTGAGCGTATGAGACCACCGGAGATTGAAACATCAACAGAAGAGGAAAGACGGCAGTATATCAAAGATATATTTCCCTGTATCGCGGACTGCGATATGTGTGGACTCTGTACGGTTTTTCGCGGAAAAGATCCGGAACTTGCCTATGCGGATTATATCAGCGGGAAGCGGAGTTATATGGAGGTGTCCGGGGATTACCGGTAAGCATTGAAATAGGCAAAAAAGAAACTGTAGGAGGTACACGATGGAGTATACAAAACTTGGAAAAACAGAAATAGAAGTATCAAAAGTCTGCGTCGGCTGCATGAGTTTCGGAAAAGCGGGAACGATGCATGAATGGACACTGGATGAAGCGGAAACAGAAAACGTGGTAAAAGATGCACTTTCGCTCGGAATCAATTTTTTTGACACGGCAAACGGATATTCTGCGGGAACCAGCGAGGAATATCTCGGACGCGCACTCAAAAAGAACATTGCAAGGGACAAGGTTGTCATTGCCTCAAAAGTTTATTTCAATCCGGGCAGACTGTCCGCCGGGGCAATCCACAGGGAAATTGATGGAACTTTAAAACGTCTGGGAACCGATTATCTGGACTTATATATCATTCATCGGTTTGATTATGAGACACCCATCGAGGAAACGATGGAAACCTTAAACGATCTGGTAAAGGCAGGAAAGGTGCGGGCACTCGGTGCTTCTGCAATGTACGGTTATCAGTTTTACAATATGCAGCTTGTGGCAAAAGAGCACGGCTGGGCGCGGTTTGAGGCGATGGAGAACCACTACAATCTGCTCTACCGGGAAGATGAAAGGGAACTGATCCCAATCTGTAAACAGATGGGGGTGTCCCTCATGCCATACAGCCCGCTGGCATGGCACTGGGCAAAAGGTGTCAGCTCACCGATCATAGGTGCGACCAAAGCGGAGCATCTGGATGATGCGGCGAAAGCGCTGGATGTGAAACTGACACCGGAAGATATTTCCTATCTGGAGGAGCCATACGTTCCGCATCGGATTGTAGGTGCAATTGACCATAATCCGGCAGAGGGTGTGATGTTGTTGGACGAGAAAAAATAAGAGGCGGTACATATGAAAAATGTCAACCATTGGTTGCACATCTTGTGAATATTGCAAAAGCTGATTGGTAGAATAACGGGATGTTATCTGATAATATCGTATTTGCAACGCGGGGCAAAAATAAAAAAGGAGAACCAATCGTATGAGTTTAGGTAAAAATCTTCAGTATTTACGCCGCCTGAGAAAAAATATGACACAAGAGGATTTGGCAGAAAAACTAAGTGTAAGCCGTCAGACGGTATCAAAATGGGAAATGGATTCAGCTTTGCCCGAGATGGAGAAGGCGATAGAACTTTGCAGAATTTTTAACTGTTCGTTAGATAATCTTTTCAGGGAAGAAATGGATAAACGAATGGACGCCTATTCAAATCTTCGTGTGGAGGAAGTGGAAGGCTTTTCTTATGTTGAACATACCGTAATAAGTAATGATCCGGAAGCGGATGCTTTATCATGGATAGATCGGTTGTCGGGAAAGAATGGTGTGACCAACCCGCGTGTGATTGGATGGGATTTTCCGAATATTTCTGTTGAGCAGATGAATGTATATCATATGCATGGCTACACGGCTGCCTGGGTTCTTCCGGCGGGAATACAACCGGAAGGGGTGGAAATAAAAGTGCAGCCGAAACACAGATATGCGGCAGTTCATGTGGAGAAACCTTTTGAGAATCCGTTTGTTACAATACCGTCTGCATACCAGACACTTGATTCGTTTATGAGAGTGAATGGGCTGGTTTACACCGAAAGTGGAGTGATTCCATGTTATGAGACGAATGGGGAAAGCATGGATATCTATATTGCGTGTGAGTAAAACAATAAGCGTTAAGCTTCGTCTTTTTGCAGAATCGAAACAAACCCCACATGCCGATCCATCCAGTTTCCGATGATCGCAATTCCTTTTCCCATTGTAAAAGCTGCCACAATGGTTCCGATGCCAAGTCCCATGATATGTCCGAGACAGAAAAATGTCATACATGCGGTAATGACCAGACAGGTCACATCAAAACCGATTTTGATGCGGGCATACGGAACCTTTGTGATTTCAGATACTTCCCGCGGAAACAGATCCGTAGGGATGATCGGCAGCTTGCAGCGGTTCGAAAGCGCAATTCCAAAACAGATGATGATGTAACTTAATACAAAATAGAGAATGCGAAGCGGTATATTCAGAGGCAGTTGTGTGATCCAGAGTTCATGCAGATCCATCATCTCTCCAAATGCAAATCCCACAACAAAACTAAACAGATAGGACGGGACAAATTTTTTCCGCATGATCATAAGAATGCAGATCAAAAGCCCCTGAAACAGATAGGTCCATGTGCCAAGTGTCAGCTTTGGGAATACCTGCTGAAAGGCATAAGGGACACTCGAAATCGCGGAGATTCCGGAGCCGGACTGCAGCATGAGAAGGACACCAAGACTGTTAATGATTACGGCAAGGACAAGGGCTGCCTCACCGCGTAAAATTTTTTTCTTTTGATTCATTGTTATAACTCTCTTTTCCCATAGATTTTGTGTGCATTGCACGCGAACGAGATTATAGTACTTTTTTCATATCTTTGCAAGATATTTGATAATAACAGGTGGAAAAACGTAGTAAAACATGATAAAATAATCTCAATAGCTAACAGAAAACTATGCAAAATGCATAAGAAGAGGTGGACTATGGATTTGATTTACACAAATGAGGCATGTACTGGCTGCAACAAGTGTGTACGTGCGTGTCCGGTACTCACTGCGAATGTCGCGACCGAAGCCGGAAAAGTAATGGTGGATAGCGAAAAGTGCATTGCCTGTGGAGCGTGCTTTGATGCATGTCCACATGAAGCAAGAGATTATTTTGATGATACGGAACGTTTCTTTGCAGATTTATCGCAGGGAAAGAAGATTTCTGTAATTCTGGCACCGGCTTTTTTGGCAAACTATCCAAAGGAATATCAGAAAGTTCTGGGATATTTGAAAAAGAAAGGTGTCAATCATATTTGCAGTGTTTCGTTTGGCGCAGATATTACGACGTGGGGATATTTGAAATATATTACGGAACATAATTTTACCGGAGGCATTTCGCAGCCATGTCCGGCGGTTGTTACTTATGTGGAAAAATATATTCCGGAATTGATTCCGCGGCTAGTACCGGTACACAGTCCGATGATGTGTACGGCAATCTATATGAAGAAGTATATGCAGGTCAGTGATGCGATTGCGTTTATCAGTCCGTGTATTGCGAAAAAGCTTGAGATAACAGATAAAAATTGCGAGGGATATGTATCTTACAATGTAACATTCGAAAAACTGATGCAGGCAATTGGAAAGGAATACGAAAGCTGTGAACCATACACGGATGAGCTGGAGTATGGTCTAGGGGCTTTGTATCCGATGCCGGGAGGACTTCGCGAGAATGTGGAGCATTTTCTTGGCAGGGAACAGGTTGTGCGTCAGGTAGAAGGTGAACATGAGGCGTATGAGTATCTTCGTGCTTATGCAAAACGCATTCAAAAACAGGAGCAGCTTCCGTTCATGGTAGATATTTTGAATTGTGCAAAAGGCTGTCTCTATGGTACAGCAACAGAACCGGAACGGAACACTGATGATGTAATGTTTACCATGGCAAAAATGAGAAACACCAAGAACACAGAAACGACGCAAAAAGGACGCTTTGGAAAGAAACATAAGAGCAAGAGTCCGTGGGCAGAAAATCTGCAGCCACAGGAGCGTCTGAAGAATTTTATGGAAGCATTTTCGAATCTGAATTTGGATGATTTTATCCGTCATTATACAGCAAAGCAGGTACCAATCGAAGAACCTTCTGAGCAGTATGTAAATCAAATGTATGAAAGCATGAACAAGGGAACCTATGAAGAACAGCACAGAGATTGTGAATCCTGTGGATATTCATCCTGCAAAAATATGGTTCGTGCAATTTACAATGGTGTTAATGTCCGGGAAAATTGTGTGCACTATGTGCGGAGTCTTGCCGAAGAGGAGATGAAAAAGCTCGAAGAAATTCGTGTCAGAGAGCAGGAAGAGCAGGCGATACATCAGAAAAAACTAGCAGACATTACCGAAAGATTTGTTTCATTGAGTGATAATATCAGTGAGCTGAATATTGCAAATGAGGCATCTGCGAATGAAGCAACAAATCTTGCACAGCACATTCAGAAGATTTCGGATTTGTGTGAGAATCTGAATGAATCTGTAGGAATTATGTCGGATTTCATTAATGTATATAAGAAGAGTAACGAGGATATCTCTTCGATTGCAGGACAGACAAATCTGCTTTCTCTGAATGCATCCATAGAGGCTGCCCGGGCCGGAGAGCAGGGAAGAGGATTTGCTGTTGTAGCAGAGGAAATTCGTAATCTGTCAGATTCTACTAAAGATTTGCTGTCGCAGAACGACCAGAAAGCGGATGCAATTCTTCCAAAAGTAGGGGAGAGTATGGACGCAATTAAGAATCTGATTGAGCGTATCAATGAGATGACGGAGAAAGTTGCAACGATTGCAGCAAACACGGAAGAAATCTCCTCGCAGACAACTTATGTGCAGGAGATGACCGGTAATTTACGTGACGATGTAGAACAATTATAAAGAATAAAAATGCGAAGCTGTTATGCAGGCTTCGCATTTTTGCGTAAATTATAAGCAAAGTTTTTGAAAAAATGTATCTGTTTTAAAAGGAAAATGAGAGCTCTTTTTCATTCAGGACATTGTTATCCTAAAATATGTTTTAGATCTTCTTCCGGTGTACCAATCGGCGAGATATGATAATTCTCTACCAAATACTGCAGGACATTCTTAGAAATGAATGCCGGGAGCGTCGGACCTAAGTAAATGTTCTGGATGCCAAGATGCAGTAAAGTCAGAAGAATACATACGGCTTTCTGCTCATACCAGGACAGAATCATGGAGAGTGGAAGTTCATTAACGCCACAGTCAAAGGCCTCGGCTAATGCGATGGCAACTTTGATTGCAGAGTAGGCATCGTTACACTGACCCATATCCATAATTCTTGGAAGTCCTCCGATTTCGCCAAGGTTCAGATCATTGAAACGATATTTTCCACAAGCTAGCGTGAGGATGATCGTATCCTTTGGTGTCTGTTTTACAAATTCCGTGTAGTAATTTCTTCCCGGTCGTGCGCCATCGCATCCACCCACAAGGAAGAAGTGACGGATATCTCCGCTTTTTACAGCGTCGATTACTTTGTCCGCAACACTGAGTACCGTTCCGTGGCCGAATCCGGTCATGACAGAAGTGCCACCATTGATTCCGGTTTTGTGCTGGTCTTCTGAGTAGCCACCCAATTCGAGCGCTTTTTCAATCACAGGTGTGAAATCTTTGTCTTCCCCAATGTGGACGATCTCCGGATAAGAAACCACTTCTGTGGTAAAGACACGGTCGGCATATCCCGGTTATACCGGCATGAGACAATTCGTTGTAAACAAGAATGCACCTGGCACCTGATCAAATTCTTTCTGCTGGTTCTGCCATGCAGTACCGAAATTGCCTTTGAGATGCTTGTACTTTTTGAGTTTTGGATAAGCATGGGCCGGGAGCATTTCTCCGTGGGTATATACCTGAATGCCCTTGCCTTCGGTCTGCTGTAACAAAAGCTCAAGATCTTTTAAATCATGACCGCTTACAACGATGAATGGCCCTTTTTCGATGGTAAGAGAAACTTTGGTCGGGATAGGCGTGCCATATGTGGTCGTGTTTGCCTTATCTAAAAGTTCCATGCAGCGAAGGTTGACTTCACCCACTTCAAGTACGATTGGCAAAAGCTCGTTCATCTCATAATCGTAGCCGAGAATGGAAAGCGCCTTGTAAAAGAAGTTATTTACCGTTTCATCGGAAAGACCAAGCATCAGGGCATGGTAAGCATAGGCAGCCATACCGCGGATGCCGAAAAGAATGAGAGATTTCAGCGAGCGGATATCCTCATCCGCATCCCAGATCTGCTTCATATCATAATCGCTTGTGTTGCCGCAAGGGGAGGCACAGGCACTGCATCCCGGAACAATGCGTGATTTTTCTGCGCGCACATGGGCAATCATTTCTTTTAAAGTTTCATCATTAAAATTTACATTGGTGATTGTGGTAAAAAGTCCCTCAATCACAATACGGTCAGTGACATCGGTCTTTGCATTGTTCTCACAGGCGTGGGCAAGTCCAATGAGGGCCCCGGTGAGTTCGTCCTGTAAAGCTGCGGTGGCAGCTGTTTTTCCACAGACACCGGCATTTCCTACACATCCAGTGCATCCGGCAGTCTGCTCGCATTGAAAGCAAAACATTTTGTTATCCATATAAATAAAATCTCCTTGTTTGTGTTGTATTTGTGAGCCTATTATAATAAAATAAAATTACGAGTTCGGTTGTTATAACCACGAAAAGAGGAATTATGGATTATCAATTTTTACCAGTATTTCAGGGACTGACAGAGCAGGAACTGCATGATCTTGAACAGATCGGAGCAATCCGCAGACAAAAGTTTAACAAGCATGTGACGGTGTTTCATGTGGGAGACCTTGTGCATGAGATCGGCATTGTGTCAGAAGGAAGTGTACTGATCGAGAATAATGATCTCTGGGGAAATAAGAGTATATTAAGTCGAGTGGAAAAGGGGCAGGTGTTTGCTGAGTCTTATGCGTTTCATGAAGTGCCACTGATGGTGGATGCGATTGCAGATGAAGACTCCTTGATTTTGTTCCTGGATGTGCAGCGTCTTATGGAAGAACAGAATGTGCAGGCCACATGGTATTGTAAGATGCTCAAAAACCTTTTGCTCATTTCAACGAAGAAAAACCGGAATCTTTCCAACCGCATTTTTTGTACTACATCAAAAACCGTGCGGGGAAGACTGGCGGCTTTCTTTTCGGAACAGGCCACAAAGGCAGGAAGCAATACGTTTGATATTTCGTTTAACCGGCAGCAGATGGCAGATTATCTGAATCTTGACCGGAGTGCGCTTTCTAAAGAATTGGGGAAAATGCGGGAAGAGGGATTACTTACGTTTCATAAAAATCATTTTTCCATAAAAGGGTTCTGAAGCGTAACTATATAAAAAAGCAGGGCGCGGGATTATCCCCGCAGGACAACCGTAAATACAACACCGTTGTCCTGTGGAAATACTTCGCGTATCCATGTGCAGTGGCATGGGTTCTGTACCAGAATTTTTCCGTGATGGGTCCGTACGATTTCCTGTGCGGTACACAAGCCCAGACCAAAATGATCGTGGTCGGTATGGGAACTTTCTGCCCGGTAAAAACGGTCAAAAATATGCGCTTTTTCTTCGGGCGAGATGGAAGGACCGTTGTCAGCCACCGCAAACATGGTATGATTTGCTGATTGTGTCACAAGCAGCAGAATCTTTCCTGATTGTGGAGTGTAGGACAATGCGTTGTCCATCAGAATGGATAGTACCTGCGTGATCCGTTCTATGTCTAATGTGCAGTTCCGGTAAGATGAATCCGGAAGTGAAAACTGCAAGGAAATTCCTTTGGAACCGGCAAGGCTTTCGTATTTTTCATAAACCGAAAGAAGCAGGTCAATTTCGTCAGTAGAAAGTACGGTTGGGAGTTTGTGCCCTATTATCATGCGTGGAACAGTTATATCATCCCACAGAACGTGAAGTACATTCCGATAGAAAAAAACGGATGGTTGAATTATAAAGGTTGAGGGTGGTCGCTTTCAGACCATCGTCCTTCTTGGCAAGAAGAAAGTCCCTGACATCCTGACAGGTAAGCTCTTCCGGGTGCTTTTCCATGTAATTAAGGAAAGAAGAAACATAGTTTTTGTAGCAGTTAATGGAACGCTCTTTAAGGTTACGGATTTTTCCGGCTTCCTCAAGTTGTAATAAATATTTTTCGTACATAATAATTCCTCCATGTAAAGTCAGTAATTTCGGGTATCACTGCTTACATGGAGGTGCATTGGAATAATAAAACCGCTTGCTAAAAGAACGGTTAGGTGTTAATCTTTTCATAGGCAGTGGTAATGTCGATCCTGTTTGATTGTTGGTTGTGGTGACTTAACAATACTACTATTAGGACTTGGTTTCCACTGCTTTTTTATTTAGGAAAAGAAAAACTGCGTCACAGCCTTGGCAGGCCATCGCGCAGCGATTTTGTTCAATTAGAGTTTGTCAAGTAAAGTGTGTAAACGTTAAAAACCGATATAAGATTTGTGAATAGTTAACAAATGGGCAGAGCCGCTTTTCCGGGCTCTGCCCATATCTGCGTGCGCCTTGCGACGCACGTCACTAATGGATGAAAGTTTCTAATCTGCCCTAGTAGTGGGAAGAATATAGCCAAGACCAAGGGTGTCCTATTCATAGCGAGTCTATGATTAACACGAGAGAAATCTAAAGGAAGGTGGAGGCAAATCTCTGGTCTGACGAACAGAAATCACATGAGGCTATAGTTAAGGGGATTTATGGTGCAAGAGATTGTAAGAGGAATGAAACCTAAAACATTACAAAAATTTTAGAACATTCACTATTTAAGGACGTATGTCGATCGTGTGGGATTAACATACGAGCTATCTGGGGATTTTTAAGTTTCATTTATCTTGGAGATTGAATGAAACGGACTTAAAGACAAATAATAATCTGAAACAGCTTTTATTTAGAAGAATCCCTATTATCAGATTTCTGAAGTCGTTTATTGATTAAAATTTAATAAGTGATATAATTAATAATGAAGAAAAGATGAGAAGAGGTGATAAATATGGAAAAAATGTATAAAATGTAGAGAATTTTTGATTTTTATATATTATTTGAAATATAGGGAGGAATAGATACAATGAAAAAGAAAATGTTTGTCATACTTATTGCTGTAATGTGTACACTTGTATCTCCTTTTTCGGAGATAGGAAGTTGTGTTGGTCAGGAGACTGTAGAGGCGGCTACTAAAAGAGTTTTTATGAGTAGCACAAAAAAAACTGTGGAAGTGGGGAAAACATTTACACTGAAATTAAAGAATGCTACTACATCTAAAGTAAAATGGAAATCAAGCAATACTTCTATAGCGTCAGTATCTTCAAAGGGAACGGTAAAAGCAAAAAAATCTGGAAAAGTTACTATTATAGCAAAATATCTTAAAAAAAATTATAAATGTATTGTTACAGTAACTAATGCAAAAGATGATGGTGAAGCATCTGCGGAAGAAGTGAGCCCACAATATAATAATTATTCAGAGGCATATAATGCATTATATGATTATATTGATAAGAATGGAAAGCATTATGTTGCAGATGTGGATGATTCGAACATGAGTGTTATCGGAATAGACTGTAACACAACCGATGATTCAATGATTTATTTTATTGTAGATTTAGACGATAAATCTGAAATAGATGTACAATATACCTATAATTTGAAAGACCTGTCGATAAAGCAATCATTTTCATTTAAGCCACAGGAGTCGAAAATAGATGTTTCGCTTTTATCACCAATGCAAGTGATGGCTCTCTCTTATACACATATCACGCAGCAGACGCACCAAT
>ERZ1023633.440-NODE-440-length-17325-cov-31.426809_pt1 | contig 17325 bp, 10 predicted proteins | sample MGYA00380333_ERZ1023633 | MGnify/ENA primary metagenome ERZ1023633 (study PRJEB33179, sample SAMN07448972) | human gut metagenome | biome: Human-gut; feature: Human associated habitat; material: Faeces | host: Homo sapiens | place: India: Bhopal | collected...
TCACTTCCTCGCCATCTTTTATCTCCTGATACTTCCGGGTGGCAGCATCATAGAGGTAAAGAGGTGAAGAAAGACGATTGACGCCTTCTATCTTCAACTCTACGGAAGAAGCCCCTACTACTCCCAGCGGCAACCAATCCACATTCGGCAGGGAATTCAGCGCCACGGCCTCATCTCCCGCCACCGTATAAACCACCGGAACTTCCTTCAGCTGGGCATCATAGAGCAGCTGGGCATCCTCAGCATCATCATAATCTTCCGAAGCTGATGCATCAAGAACAATCCTCGAACGGCTGCGATAACCCGATGCAGATGCTGCAGTGAGGGTTAAAGCGATGTTGTCCTCACCCTGCCCCTCATCCGATGCCGTCTTCACACCACCAAACACTTCTCTATCTACCGTCATCGCCGACGTAAAATTAAGCTGCGATGCACTCTGTCCATCCTTCAGACGAACAAAGAACGACTGCATCGGCGAAATCTTCACGTCGTTCTTCGACTCATACGTGGTGGTTGACATATCCAACTTATCATAGAGTTTCAACACACCATTCTCATAGACATAGAAGCAGGACTGTAGCGATGGATTTGCCTTCAGGAACTTATACATGCTGAGCGTTGCCATATAAGGATTGCCCACCAGATAATAATTGTTGCCATCCTGCAACTGCACCAGCTTATAGTTCATCTTGCCCAAAGCATTCTCCTGGGCATCGGCATTCACCACCAGGCGATAGGCGTTCGACTTATCCACAGAAGCGGATAGAGAACTCTGCTGCTGCAAAGCCTCAGCATAGATATATTGCGTATCCGCCTTCGGCAAACGAAGCAACATATCTGATGCACTGGCCGAAGTACCAGCATCACCTACCGTATATTTATCTCCCATCTTGATGGCTACGCCCTCTAATGGAAGATATTTCCTATCCACCTGATTATATACGTGGCTCCAGTGGGCTGAAAGCGCATTGAGGCTCTGATTCTCGAATGTGATGCCGGTGCCGGCATAGTCGTAGGCATCGTAGCTGCCGCCCAAGGTTACTTCCTTGGCAAAAGCATCATCCCAGCTGCGCTGATAAACAGGACTGGTTACACGATTGTTTACCGATGATGAGAACAAGATAGGCTCGAACGCCTCCGACTCCTGTCTGCCCGATGCAGCCGGCACATAGATGTCGCCCGCATAGGTATCCTGCAAAGGAGAAGTGAGGGCATACCAGGTGTTGGGTTTCATCTCCTTCTCTACCCACGCCTTGTTGTATATCAGATAACACTGGTTGAGCAGTTCGCCTCCCGGCTTGAAGTAAATTTGGTCGCAGGTGTTGCCATAGAAGGGTTCAAACTCCAGATTGCCTTCGGCATTCAACCCGTGGCTTTCGATATTGGCATCCCATTTGGCAAGCATATCATACTGGATGTTCGTGGTAGCCGCATCGCCCTTAGCATTGCTCAGACGGGTGGCGATGCCCGTGGATTTCTGATAGGCGATATAGCCCAGGGAAGGGAAATACAATCCGCTCAAATTTGGAATCGTTACCTTGGTAAACTTCATCGGCACGTATCCGCCGCTGCTGTAATCCGCATATTCATCAGTCCCCTTATAGAGCTCGCCAGGGTTTGAGCGGCGCCAGTTCTCATCATTGTTCCATGCCGCACTCATCCTGCTGTTGGCAGTAGGATTCCAGGTAGTGTATTCCGGTACCACCGCAAAGCGGATGTATACCTCGCCCGAACAGAGTACCGTGGTTCCCTTGTTTCCATCCTCACGGAATATCAATACGCCTTCGTACCAATATCCCTCGTGCAACTGCACATTCCTTGACGCAGAAGATGCATCCCCCGACTGCGGCGTAAACTTCAGCTTCAGCTGGCTGGTATTACGCGCGATGTAATTATCCTGAAGCGTAGCCAGCGTCAGGCTCTCCCCTATCCTGTTCTTATAGGCAGGGTCGTTGGTATCCGAAAGATACATCACCTTTGTATATTGCGACTCATCCAGATGATCTTTTCCGGCAGCCTTCACGAAATAGAGATGGGTGGAATTATCTGCCACAAAGTTCTTGCCGCTAACTGGAATACAGAAGTATCCACCCTTGCCCTTGGCTTTCTGTTCTGCCAGCAGAGCCACCTGCGGCAAACCGATGCGAACCGTGCGAACATAATTGTTAGGATATACCACGCCGGGAACTCCCAGATCCAACTGCGGTCCGTTCTTCACGACACGAAGCTTGAACGACATCTCATCCAGACAAATCTGATAATCTACTCCACCCTGGGTGATAGTGCCAGATGTTTTGGTAGGAACCACACGGATGGTATGATCGCCCACACTCAGCGGGATGTTACTGAACTCGGCACTGTTTTCCAATATCGGAATCTTAGCATCATCCACAAACCAATTATAAAGCACACCATTCAGCTGGATGCTGCCGCCATTGTTCTGGTCTACGGTCTGCAACTGCGCCTTGATATGATATTCAGGCGTAGCTTTATCATCGCAAGGAATGGTGACGGTGGTGGTGATGCTTCCGTTGGCATCGGTAACCAGCACCTTCTGCTGCACCATCTGGAAATTTTCACTATAAAGAGAACATACATCCGACGGCTTTCCCCACGAAAGCTGGTTCTTATCCGTTATCCCTTTATCCTCAAAGGCGAAACTTACATAGTAAGTCTGGTTCGACTGCAGATTGAAGTATCTGTTGGCAAGCACCACGTTCCACTCGTCATTGAGTTTCTCGTACATCGGCTTTCCATCCACCTGTCGGCTCTCATCCACATAATTATATATAGTGGTGGTTCCCCACTGGTAGTTAGGATTTTCTGCCGTGCCATAGTTTACATTCGTCACCGGATTACCATCTGCATCTACAAAGCGGAAGTAGAGTTTCTTTTCTGTATTGTCGGCAAGCGCCGCCATAGTTTCCTGCAAAGCCCTCAACTTGATGAGGATGGAGGTGGAAAGAGAAGCATCCTTTGCAGTATTCTTGTCAGGGCAGATAGGCGAGCTCTGGATGATATCCACCTTGGATGCTTTGGTGTAGATGCGGAGATCATCGAAGGCATAGTCGGCACCTTGAGTAGATTTACACATATTATCTACCACGAGTTTGAAGTCGGTAAAGCTATTCACACCGCTCTCCTTCTGCAGCACCATTTTTCCGTAAACCTGATACCATTTACCAACATTAGCACCATCATCAGTTCCTTCACGGTTTCCCGAAAAATTGCCGGATGAGAAGGAGTGCAGCAATCTGCGCTCCGTCTCCTGATTGTTCTCATCATAATTCACACCATAGAGCTTGAACATCAGCTGCGGACGTTGTGAACCAGTGGTCATATCGGCAATGGCTGCGCTGAAGATAACCTGCGAACCTACACAGAGATCAGCACTGAAATCTGCCTCGGCAATCTGACGGCTCTCATCAGCAGCATCGATATAGAGGAAATGACCGTATTGAGCCCCATTCGAATTTTCGTAAGTACGATCGTAAAGCTGGACAGAAGGCCACCACAGGTAACCATCAGTTCCAGTTTGCCCATCTCCTGACTTTCCTTTTACATTCGCAGATTTATAAAGTCCATAGTCTCCATGCAGCGGTGAATGCTTAGGATTTACATACATATTGCCTGCCGGAGCGGAATTCATCAATTCACGATAGACAAAGCCATAGCTTCGCCTGCTCCATTTAGAAGGCAAGCGGTCTTGGTTATCATCCGGGCTTGTAGGAGCCAGAAGGGTCTGTTCATCATCATCATTATCAAAAGAGACGGTATTGACAGAGCGATAATGATCGTCTAGATAGGAATTTAAACGGGTATTCTGACCTGCCGTCTTCAGTTCGTCCGTAGTCATCGGATACTGGTTGAACAGCTGGCAGGTGAAATTGGCGATAGGACACATCTGTCCGCTGCTGGAAATGGCTATTGCTACCACATAGATGCGGTCGCCATACTTAAAGGTCTGCTTGTTGCTGACTCCTCCACCATTCAGATTTCGCCATGAGCCAACTGTCGTTTGATTATTCAGTAAATCCAGACTCAAATCAAAGAAACGGGGCGCATAATCACCTCCTCTATGTGTCCACCAGACAAACTGGGTCTTATCGGAATTATAGACACGCCACTGCACAATGCTAGCCTGCACCACCGAAGAACTGAAATCAGACTCCTTAATCTGATGCGCCTTATCTTCAGCGAAGACATGATGCGTATTGATATTATTCATTGGATGGAAATAATAGTTGGTCACATCATTCTGGTTGAGGCGGAGTGTCATAGAGGCAGAGGCATCCTTCAATCCTGCCGAAACACCCTTTCCATCTTCATAAGAATAATCCCTGGGGCTTCCCGTTTCCAGGAGTTTCTGCTTGATATCATCCGCCATCTTTTCTGCCGGCATGATATGGAAAATATATCGGATAGAAAGGGTTGGCTCATGCTCGAAGCGTTTTCCATTGCAGCCATCCACGTATCTGCTCACATCGCAGGCGATGGTCTCCCCAGTCCAGGAAGTATCAGAGGGACGGGTGTAAACTACACCCACCAAATTACGATTTGGCTTGGATGAAAGATTATAGGCAACCAAACCTTTATCTACGCCACGGGAATCCTTCATACTATTCAACTTGCTTCTGAAAGAATAAGAATATGTCTCCAACTGAGCAGAAGCCTTATCTGTATCGTAATTATACCATCTGAAATATCCTCTAGGTTCCAAATCTGCACCATCGCCCGAATAGCCGGCAAGCGGCAGCGACAATTCCTTGCTACCGCCGCTAGGCAGGGCGATATAATAATGAACCACATGCGTTTTCTGTCGGAGACAGTCATAGGCGGCATCTATCACCTCGTAATCGCCGGTTTTATTGGCGATACCTTCATAATGCTTGAAGGTTTGGGCACAAATCACCCCAGGCGTCAAGTAGATGATGCCCAGAATAAGCCAAATGTATTTAGAAAATAAGCTATTTTCTTTCATAGCCAAAAGTCTTTGTATTTAATACTATTTTTTCTGTATTCTTTCCTGACCGGGTCAGGTCCACTTGCTTCATGGTAAAGCGAACCTTGCGGGAGATGATAGGATACGTACCCAAGCCATTCTGTTCCTTCACCTTAATCTTCATTGTATAAATGGCAGAACCGGTACGGTTGCCCATTTCTCCTTCCAGGCGGTAAGCGGATGGAACCCAGGCTGGCGAACAGTCGAAGATGTTTACACCATCTTCTCCCTGCGGATTCTGCTCCTGCAACTTCCAGCCATCAGAACCTGTTGCATCCGTTCCCATCTGCCATTCACTCACAGACAGGGTCTGAGAACCAGTACGGCTCAACTTGATGACCTCGGGCTTGATATGAAACTCTCCATAATAACCGAAGTCAAGCGAAAGGTTTTCACCATCATCCTTTACCTTCGGCAACACACCGATTGGCGAGAATGCCTCCACCGTCCATCTAATCTGAAAATCCTCCAGCTTGATAGGAATCTTCAGATAATCATTGCGCCGGATTTCATTCCATGATAACATGGCATAACGATGGTTACTGGTAGTACCCGTAGCCGCATCTTCCGTAGTAAGCGAAAGGATAAAATACCGGTTGCCACCATCTGCGCCCTTATCTACCAAACTCTCGTTCATATAGAAACAAGCCGTTTGCTTAGCTCTAGCCTCTATGGTCATACCATTGTTTTCGGCAGCCGTCAGCGTGATGGTTCCTTTCTTTGCCGAATTTGCCAGATTCACTTGCAATTGGTTATTAGAATCCACATTTGGCAAAAGCTTGATATTCGGATTACCGTTCAGGGTGACATCCGAAAGGGTGATGGTCTTCAAGACAATGTCATGATCGGTGGCATTGGAAATGGAGAGCTGTACCTTGGCCACCATACGGATAACCTCCAGATTGATGACTTGCTGATTATCAACCACATTCACTGTCTGCTTATTACTCATCGGATAACCGTTCTGAAAGTCAGGCGTCATCAACTGATGGAAGAGTTGACAGTTGCCATCCATCTGATAAGTCTTTTCATCAAAATCAGCTGGCAACGATTGCCCAACAGATGTGCTGGCATCCAACCCGATCTCTTCTGGCTTGATATTGGCAAAGGAATAGAAGGTTGTCTCTCCAGTATTCAACTTTACAAACACCTGGTCTTTCTCCACCTCCGTAACACCAGATTTCAAATCGGAAGTGATAATCTTCTCTATCTTTCCTTTCTGTACCACCACCACAAACCAGCTTTTCATCATTTCTCCAGGCATAGCTTCGGTATCCGTCTCCCAAGCCGCCCTGGTCAGAGAAGACCGGGAAGACTGCGAAGTCTGGGAAGATAAGGCAGATAGCTGCAACGTCACCCCTACCTGGTTCTCGGCATCAGCCTGACCGGGAAAGGAAGTTGCATCATCACCGGCAGAACAAGCCGCCAGCAAGCATACTGCCCAAATACATATATAATAGTATATCTTCTTTGCCATATTTATATTTTGAAAAGCCTAAGGCTTTTTCTATTTATTATTTTCTCGTTTTATAATTCACAATTACATCACAATCTCTTCGTGATCTCGAACGTTCCATTTCCTCACCGTCAGCTTCACCAGATTCTGACCGTTGCTGCCCTTATATACCTCGAAGGTATAATAATGGTCGCGCACGATATCATTGATGGTTGTACCTTCCGTTCCTTGGTCTGTATAATCAATGAAGCGCAGGGTATATTCCTTATCCGATTCAACGGTTCCATTTCTAGCCAATTTCAACTTGATGACACATTTATCCGCATCTTTCTGACCATTATTCTGATATTCAGGCAGATAGATAGGAACATCTTCTGTCATCGCGATACCACTGATTTGTCTGGAATTGAAAAAGTGCTCGAACTCCTCGTGAGTAAGCGATGCCGTCTGTTCACAATTTGTATATTTACCAGGCATACAATAGCCCTTATTATTATAGTTGAAGAGTTGCATACTATATATGCTCCATCCATTATTCTTCATATCGTTACTCAGATTCACCTTTACCTTGGCTACCGCCCTCAGCAGGTCGATATCCGAGAAATCCTGACGCTTGCCGGCAGCAAGTGTAAAGTCAACTTTCTGGACGCCCCACATGGGCAGATACTTAGGATTTGCTTCGTAATTAAACGACTTCTGGGCGATATCCGTATGGTTGTAGTCTTTCTGCAAGTCAGCCTTCATATCGAAATTGGCATAAACCACCATTTTTCCTTCAAAATGATTGCCCACAAGTACCTTATTGCTCACAGGCAAAGAGCCTGTCAACCGGTAGATATTACCGCCCATATGAATGAGCACCATGTTTTGCAGGATTCCAGCCATACGATGATTTGCATCATAGAAAACGACGTGGAATCTGCTAAAGTCGATACTGTTTTCCATCTCCGTTCCCGGTTCATCAGTCTCGTCGTCTTCACTTCTTGAAGCAATCTGCTTTCCCCCCGACTGTCCTATTCTTGTATAGTTATCAGTATCCGTACCTTTCATGCAAAGGGTAAGCGTGATATGGACTTCGGTATTCTCTGCCCCTGTATCTCCCTGGTCGCATGAGACCAAAGCAATACAGCCTAGCCAAGCCATAGCAGTAGCCAAGAGAAATCTGAACAGTCCCTCAGCATATCTTATTCCTTTCATCTCATACATCATGATTCAATATTATAATCAGAAAAACTCCTAACTTCTATTTTTTAACTTCTACTTATTACATATCGGCCTTGCTAAGCACCACTCTCCACGAGTTGATGATGACTGAGGCAGACTGCCACTTATGGTTTTCGTCGATGAAGAATACAAGGTCGTAGGAATCCTGTCGATCCAGATATTCCTGGTCGCTCATACTCTTGTTATAATTGCCTTTCACCATCAAGGCATAGTCTATCAATGGAATATTGATGATGCTTGCACCCGTTGCTTTATTATATACACGCAGGCGCATGTCATGTCCCTTTACCAACCGGTTGGTTGTCAGCTCAGCAATGGCACATGCCACAGATGTCTGCTCGCTGGTACCTGAACTGACACCGGCAGTACCGGAGTAAGCTGACCAAGCATGATAGGTAAGCATCTCATCCTCCAGCAAACTGTTGTCGTAATCCATCTTACCATTGTTATCGGTAATCTGGAAGATGAAGTCATCGGCATTAAGATTTGCTCCCGACAGGTTTTGCAAAACCACCTTGAAATGATTGGTGTTCTTGGTAAGCGAAACCTTGACGGTTCTCGTTCCCCCCTTCTCCATCTTAGTGAGATTGGCTTTAGCCAACTGTCCATGGAAGAGCGGAGTCAAATCATGGTCGATGATTCCTTTATCGGCACGATTCACCGTAGCTTTGAGCACATCACAGGCTGAAGAGCCTACGCTGGCCTGCCCAAAAGTATAGGAGCCAGCATAACGCTCTTCGCCCTGTGCCCAAACAAGAAGATCATAGACACCAGGAGTCAGTTCGTCGATGTTCATACCCTCCTCGGCGATAATCTTCTCGGCAGCCTCGGTCTTGACATAAGCCAATTTTCCCTGCTGGTCGAAAGCATAAAGTGTAACGTTCTTCACCTCATGAGGGAAAGCGTCGGCAAACTTCATGTTCATATCGTAGATGAACTGCACCTTCAGATGAGTCTTCAGCAGTTCCTCACATCCCTCGTAGCTATCGTGCCAATAATCACAGGATGCGAGCAGCAAACCGAGGATGGTGCAGCAAGAGAGCATCATCAGCCTTCCCTTCTCTTTGATATCATTTATTATCTTCTTCTTCATTATATCGAATATGAATAAATTACTTTGTCTGATCCAAATCTACCTTTGAGGATACCACGCGCCAAGAGAGAACCTTGATACTTGCTGCAAGATAAGTATTTTCATCGCTTGGTATCATTGGGTCGATTTCCTTCTTAGGATCATAGACAGGAGTACCAAAACCCTTGATGTTCTGAATGGTTACCTGATAAGAATGGTTACGCACGATACCATACTCGCCTAACTTACCAGCTTCACCGAGATGCTTGATAGGGGTATAATAATAGGTAGCACCATCAGTAGAACGAACCTGAGCGGTCTCCTTTGCAAGAGCTGCATTGACATCGTCTTTAGATGCTATTGTCCATGCGTCTCCATTCTTGACATAAAGATCACCTACGGTGCTAGCCAATGTTGCTACAACCTCATAATTCTTTACTTCAGAAGATTCAGGAGAACCCGGAACAACCGTCTTGAAAGCAATGTCAGAAGCCTCTATTGATTTATAGACATCGCCACTTTCAGTAGTGGTCTTTTTGAAGTAACGTGCAAAACCACCAACAATCTGTTTTTTAACAGCTTCCTCACCGAGATAGGTCAAACCTCTATACTGACATATTTGCGCTGGCTTATAGTCACCATTACCATCCTTGTATACCAGCTTGGCTGCAACTATCAGTTTTGTCAAAGTATTCAAACTTGTTGTTGGATTTGCAATCACCTCTGTTGGTGTATTTGGCAATGTATAGACAGGTGTAGTAGAGAAATCACCAGATAAAGACAGCTTAATATTCTCAAACTTAGGATTAACTGGCTGATTAACTCCTCCCTGAGCACCTGATGTGAAAGGTACAGACTTAGACCAAAAACAACGATGGTAATCAGAAGTTGTCCAAGGAGAGAAACCTAATTCTCCAGCATACCATGCAGTATTGATCTGCTTGCAAACCTCTGCCTTACCATTAGCATCAGCCACCTGCCAGCCCTGAACTACAGCATATACAGGATATGTTTTTGTTGTTGGAGTTGCATTGGTATTTTCTGCATAAGTAGTAACATCAATGTTACCAACATTTATCTGATACTTGCCTTCTGCATTTTTGCTCCATGCTTTCTCAGTCTCGTTAGTACGAACATAGTCAGCATCAATTTTCGCATTCACCTTGGCATTAACTCGCTCTACATAGATATCTACAGGTTTTTTCAAAGCCGCATCAGATGAAGCAAAAACGTTGTTTGCTACAGGTGTAGAGCAAACGTCCTGTCCCGCACTCTCATACACAGAATTAGACATGACAAAGCCATTGGTAATATCATAAAACTTACTACCTGTTGCAGAAGTACGGAGTTCTGAAAGAGTCATAGTACCACTATGCAGGGTTGTATTATCCAACACTTCTGGATTGATCACTGCGATAACAGAGGCAGGAACAGCTTTCGTCTCACCGTTTAATACAAGCACCGCCTTGGTCTTTGTTTCTGCAGTATGGTCGTGATCATCTCCAACCTTTTCTACAGTTTGCTCAAGATAGTTCACAGAAGTTTGCTGTGTTGCATCATTATTAACCAACAGATATGGAGTACCATCACCATTAAAGAAGTAGAAACGCACCTTATTAATCTTACTTTCCGCATCGGTTCCATCCTCATAAGTACCATTTCCTTGGTCATAAGCACGAGATGCTGGAGCAGAACCCACATTCTCAATATTCACAGCAAGATAAGAAGTTGCCCCCTTACCATTTTGAGCATCACCTCCAGTGACATCGTCGCTAGAGCAGGATGCAACCGTCAGCATCAGTGCTGAAGCCAGCACTGATGAAAACATCGTAAATTTCTTCATAATTCTATAGTTTTAATTTTACTTATAATTATCTTTACCTATTAATCAATATTGATTTCTTAATCGTAATAATCGCTTATCTTTTACATCTATTTTTACTTATCACCACAGCTCCGTTCTATAGAATCTTCATCATTTCATACGCCTTTCTTGCGGCATCGGCTTCCTTTGAATCGCCTGCTCTATCCAAATATGGCTTGGCAGCATCGGCATCTCCGTTGTTCAGACGGATAATAGCAGCATTCAGGTTGGCGGTTTCATCCGTTGGATACATGCGGACAGCCAACTCCATTACCTTGTTGAACTCCTTGGAACCTACCTCGTAGGTCTGTGCCACCATGAACAACTCGTTGAGCGACAACTGCTGAGGCTTGGTCTTCATAATCTCCTTTGCCTCCTCCACATCAAATGGCTTAATCTTATAAGTAATGTGGTAGTCGCTATGGCGAAGAGCTGGATAGTAGAGGGTGAACAGGGTGCGATACTGTGTAGGATATTGCTGCTTCAGCTTCGCATCACGAGCATCTGGAGCCAGCTTTTCATCCTGGGCTATCGCAAGAAGCTGCTCCTTTTTCTCCAAGTTGCTTGATTTGATATATTCACACAGTCCATCCCAGTCTTCGGCTGTAGAGGATACCATGAAGATGCTGTCAGGCAAATCCACCATCTTGCGGACATACTCTGTCAGGGTGATGGCACGATTCTTTGCCAGATACTCATTATGCTTATACGAACCCTCTGGCGAAGCAAAACCATGGATATTGATGCCCATCACCTGCAGGTTCTTATCCGCCTTCAAGGCATTGATGGTGGTGATGATGCTATCCAACTGTGCCGGATTACGGCGATAATCGGTACGCAATTCTATCTTGTTCACTGGGAAATCGATATAAGCCCGCTTATCTAAATGGCGAATCTTAGGTGCTTCTGCAATGACAGCCTGCAACTGCAGAACTGGTTTCAGAGCATTCTGTTTAGGCTGCTGAATAGTCTCGATAATCAGAGGCGCAGCGATTTCACGCTTTTCTTCTGTCTTGCCTGGAATCAGATAAATCAGGGAAAGAGCCATCTTGGTGGGTCCCACATAATTTTTATGGGCAGATTTGAGTTTTTCACCACAAGTACCACATTCGAATTTATCATATTTGGTATGGATATAGCCCAATCCGAGCGAAGCCTCCAGATTCCAGTGCTTAGAAAGATTCCATTGTTTTCCGGCAGTGATGCCGCCTCCGGCATACCAACCTTCATAGCGATGGTTGCGCAGTCCTTTCAATAACCCGAAAGGAAACTTCATGCCACCTACATTATACTGTCCTCCTAAAGCATGAGCACCGATGAACCAACCATCGAAGTTCTGATTGAACCAGTAGCGATACTCAGGCATCACCATCCAATGACGAAGACTGGAATGGTCGCCGCCACTTTGCTTCCAAGGATTCAAGCCGAAGAAAAACTGAGCTGTATGCTTCTTGCCTACTTCCATTTCCATTCCCATATTAGGGGTGGTAGTAGCCCAATAAAGCGCATTAGTCTTGAAGCCTATCTGCTGTGCTTGCATTGATTGGATACAAAGGCACATCAGAATGGCTACAGCCATAAACTTACTTACTTTCATATTCACATATTCAATTATACCTCCTGATATACAATTATCTTTGTCTTTTACTTTTATTTATTATATTAATGTTATATAACTGCAGAATCATTAAGCTATAGTATCGCTATATTATAATTCGGGTGCAAAAATAACAAAAAATCTATAGAAACACCCATAATATTGTTTAAAATAAGCAAAACATATATAAAAAGCAGAAGGTTCTCTCCTTCTGCCTGACTTATAGCAAATTACATAAGTATCTCTTTCAGCGGTTTCATCACGAAATCGCGCTCTTCCATCAAAGGATGAGGAATCTTGAAATCGGGCTCATCAATGACCAGATCATCTATCATCAGAATGTCGATGTCGATGATACGGTCGAAATACTCTCCATCCACCGACTTCATCGTACGCCCCATCTCTCGCTCTATCTTCTGAGTGGCTTCCAATACCTGACGAGGAGCCATCTCCGTCTGCACCAACACACAGGCATTGATGTAATAATTTGGCGATGAATAGCCCCAAGGCTCTGTTTCGTAAAGAGCAGACTGGCGCTTGACCACTCCAATCTGCTCTCCTATTTTATCTATTGCCTCATGAATATTGCGCTTTCTATTGCCCAAATTCGTGCCGAGACCTAAATATACTTTATACATACTTATTCACACTTTTGCAAAAACTGTGGATAACTCAGTCTAAACCCTGTATATCAACGACTTAATTATACACAAAAAGCGTTTATTTCGCAATTAATCAGGAAGTATCAACAAAGAATCACCGTAACAACCGAACATATAACCATTCTTCACTGCCTTCTTATAGCACTCCATAACCATGTCGAAACCGCCAAAGGCTGCCGTATTCATCAGGAGTGTAGACTCAGGCTGATAGAAATTGGCTACCATAGAGTCTGCCAATCCGAAATCGTATGGAGGGAAGATAAACTTGTTGGTCCAGCCATCAAATGCCTTCATCATACCATCTGTACCCACAGCTGTCTCTGTAGCCTTGAGCACACTTGTTCCAATGGCACAGACGTGATGACCCGACAATTTAGTGTTATTCACCAAATCGCATGCATCCTTGGTGATAATCATCTGCTCAGAATCCATCTTGTGCTTGGTAAGATCTTCTACCTCAATTTCATGGAAGTTGCCAAGTCCGCAATGCAAAGTTATGAAAGCCTTGTTGATACCATCAATCTCCATACGCTTCATCAGCTCTCTAGAGAAGTGGAGACCTGTAGCAGGTGCTGTGACAGCACCTTCCTTTTCAGCAAACACGCACTGGAAGTCGTCCATATCATCCTCTGTAGCGTGATGAACCTCACGGTTATCAATCACATAGCGTGGCAATGGAGCCTCACCCAATGCAAAGAGAGACTTCTTGAAGACATCATGCTTACCTTCTTCATCATAGAGGAAACGAAGAGTACGACCACGACTGGTGGTATTATCGATAACCTCAGCTACCATCTCGTTCACATCATCAAAGAACAACTTGTTGCCAATACGAATCTTACGGGCAGGCTCTACGAGTACATCCCAAAGACGCATCTCTGGATTCAACTCACGGAGCAGGAACACCTCAATCTTGGCATCAGTCTTCTCCTTGGTACCATAAAGACGGGCTGGGAAAACCTTGGTATCATTGAATACAAAGGTATCACCCTCGGTAAAGTAGTTGACAATATCCTTGAACTGCAAGTATACAGGATTGCCGTCGGCATCCACCATATCCTTGCCATCCTCATCCTTCTTATACATTTCGATGGTTTCTGACTTCTTATGGAGCACCATGAGACGAGACTCGTCACGGCGAGTCACCTCGAATACACGTTCTCCACTTGCAGTCTTAACCACACGTCTTGCTTTATGTGGATAAAGTGCCACCTGTTCTTTTGGCAACTTGAAATTGAATTGTGATAGTTTCATGTTATATATTTTTCTCCTTTCTAAATGATTACTAATTTCTATTTTATTATTCTCAAAAGACAACACTTACTTTGCGACCTGGGTGCTGTCTTCTAAAGTCTGGGCATCCAACCATTCCTGAAAATGATCGAAGTCGATACAGTTCTCAACGGCAAAACTTCCTGCCTTGGTACGGCGAAGGGCTGTAAGGAATGCACCGCTATCCAGAGCACGACCAATATCACGTGCCAGAGAACGGATGTAGGTTCCCTTACCGCAAACTACACGAATGCTTGCCGTCTTCTCCTCGTCGTTGTAGTCGGTGAGTTCAATCTCATCCACACGTACGGTCTTTGGCTTCAACTGTACGTCTTCTCCCGCACGACGAAGGGCATAAGAGCGGTCACCATTCACCTTCACGGCACTGTAGGTAGGTGGTACCTGCTGGATTTCGCCCACAAACTGCTTGAGTGTTTCCTCTACCAGTTCACGGGTGATGTGCTTGGTAGGGAAAGTATGATTCACACTGTGCTCCTTATCATAGCTAGCCGTTGTGGCACCCAGCTGCAAGGTGGCAGTATACTCCTTGGTATGCGTCTGCAACTCTTCTATCTGCTTGGTACATTTTCCTGTACAGAGCACCAACACGCCAGTGGCAAGGGGATCGAGCGTACCGGCATGTCCTATCTTCACCTTAAAGCCGAGCTTCTTGCTGAGCAGATAGCGAACATGCGCCAAGGCTCCGAAACTCGACATGCGATAAGGCTTGTCGATGGCAATAATTTCTCCTTTTCTGAAATCCATTATGAAATATTTAATCCACCATCTGCATGTCTACACCACAAAGGCCGCAGATGATGATGATGAGTCCTACAACGATACGATACCAGCCGAAGGCTGCAAAACCGTACTTGGTGACATAATTGATGAAAAACTTGATGGCAAGGATGGCAACGACGAATGCTACCACAGAACCTAAAATCAATGTTACCAGGTTATTACCCTGGGTGAGCAACGAACCGCCACCATGGCTGATGAGCTTATAAACCTCCAGACAAGTGGCACCAAACATAGTGGGAACCGCCAAGAAGAATGAAAACTCTGCAGCAGCCTTACGAGTAAGACGCTGAGACATACCACCCACGATGGTTGACATAGAACGAGACACACCAGGAATCATCGCAATACACTGGATAAAACCGATGGTCAAGGCACGCTTGTAAGTAAGCTTAGTCTGCTCGCTACCTTTATTGAATATCTTATCGCAGAAGAGCATAAAAATACCACCCACAACGAGCATCCAACCTACCAACTGTACATTGCCAAGGTTAGACTCAATAAAGTCATTGAAAGCAAGACCCAGCACCACCGCAGGCACAGTACCCACTACCAATCGTGCATAGAAGTCGAACATGGCCTTCCAATAGGTCTTCTCTCCTGTTTTCACTGAATCCGGATAGAAAAATCTCTTCCAGTACAAACAGATAACGGAGAGTATAGCACCAAACTGGATGATGACAGTAAAAGCGTTAACGAACTGATTCTGAATATCTACGCCCAATAAGTTTTCGGTGATAATCATGTGACCTGTACTTGACACAGGCAAGAACTCGGTCAATCCCTCTACAATAGCGATAATGATTGTCTGAATAAAATCCATCTAATAATAATATGTATATTAATTATAAATTATTAATTATAAATTATTAATTATCTTTCGGCTTGCGTATTACTGCATAGATGATTGAGAGGAAACCAATCAATGTAACGGTTGGTGCCACAACGATACGACGAGTACTGAAGATATCTGTATCGAAAGTATGCTCATTAGAGCCAGCTCCGCTCATCAAGAGGAAACCAATGATGACAATTGCCATGCCAATTGCCAACAAGATGAAGTTCATCTTGTCAAATGCTAAATTCTTCTTATCCATTATTTTTAATGTTTAATGTGTAATGTTCAATGTTTAATAAAGCAAGAGAATTCTTTACTCTTCGTTTTTCACTCTTCCCTTATATTTTATACAGGTCGCCTGCCTTCATTTTGAGGAACTTATTTACAGAGATGCTTGCGCACAAAGCCGTGATGATGATACCGAAGAGGAACACAGAGCCACCAGTTATAGCCAGTTCCTGCCAACCCAACACGTTGAGCAACTCAGGCTCATGCAATGACCAAGCATAAAGACAGCCTCCCAGGAATCCATCTGCCAGTAAAGCGGCTACCACGCCTATCACCATCGCTCTTTTCAGGAATGGCTTGCGAATAAAGCCCCATGAAGCTCCTACCAATTTCATCGTATGAATAGAGAATCGACGGGCATAAATACCTAAGCGTACCGTATTGTTGATAAGCGAGAAGGATATGAAAGTAAGCAAGACTGCCACAATCAACAAACCAATACTAATCTTAGCGAGCGTATTGTTGACCTGCTCTATCAAATCATGCTGATAACTGACCTCAGTTACACGCGGATAAGCCTTCAATTCCTTGGCAATCCATGCCAGGGAATCATTATTGGCATAATCTGCCTGAGTCGTAATTTCAATAGAAGGCTGGAATGGGTTTACACCGGCAAACTCACTAGGATTGGTACCCAATTCCTTAGTAGCTTCCTTCAACGCCTGTTCTTTCGTAATATAAGTCAAATCCTTTACGTAAGGACGGGCATTCAAGCGTTTACACATCTGCAAACCTTCCGGATTGGTCATATCCTGCTCCAGCATCACCTGTACCACCAGGTTCTCCTTCACATACGACGAGAGGTTCCGCCCCATGAGGACAGAGAAGATGACCAAACCCAACAAAACGAGCACCATGGCGGTGCTGATGCATAAAGTAACAACCTGCAATCCACGATGATTGCGAGGTTTATATTGTTTCTTTCTCATTATCAATTCTATTTATTTCTGACAGAAAAGGGCGTAATTACCCAAATTGTCTGCAAAGGTACATATAAACGAAGAGATAACAAAATAAAATTGCATTTATTTACATTTATTCGGAAAAATAAGAATAACAGAAGAGAAAAAGGGCTGACCTCACGGCCAGCCCTTCCTCTACTGAGTAAAATTCAAATAGGTATGACTTGAACTTTTACTTAATTTAATATATTTGCTTTTATGGGACTTACTAATCCCTAACAAATCTTACAACTTGGTGATGACACCCTTCTCTGAACTCTCCAGGAACTGGATGATGTTCTGAATCTCCG
>ERZ1023633.443-NODE-443-length-17260-cov-8.760535_pt1 | contig 17260 bp, 14 predicted proteins | sample MGYA00380333_ERZ1023633 | MGnify/ENA primary metagenome ERZ1023633 (study PRJEB33179, sample SAMN07448972) | human gut metagenome | biome: Human-gut; feature: Human associated habitat; material: Faeces | host: Homo sapiens | place: India: Bhopal | collected...
CATATATTCTTAATTCCCTGCTTGATGGAATAAAAAAATGTATTAATTCTCATCTTAATCATCACCCTGCTTACTATCGCTGACAATAGTACCTTTCTTAACCGTTATGACCCTCTTTTTCATAACTTTGACAATTTCAAGGTTATGCGTAACCACAAGTACTGTAGTTCCCTTGTTATTGATTTCTTCCAGCAGTTTCATGATTTCCCATGCATTATTATTATCCAGATTACCGGTTGGCTCATCTGCAAGTAATATATCCGGTTCATTAATCAGTGCCCGTGCAATTGCTACACGTTGCTGTTCTCCTCCTGACAACTGCTTTGGAAACGAGCGATACTTCGCCGCCAGTCCGACCATAGATAACATCATTGGCACTTTCTTGCGGATATGACTGTTTGTCTCTCCAACAACTTTCTGTGCAAATGCTACATTATCATATACATTACGATCCTTTAGCAAACGGAAATCCTGAAATACAACGCCAATATTACGTCGATACTTCGGTATCTGTTTATGTCTCACTTTTCCAAGATTCTTTCCATCTACAAGAATGGTTCCCTCTGTCGGTTCCAATTCTTTTAAAAGCAGTTTGATCAATGTCGATTTGCCGGATCCACTGTCTCCCACGACAAAAACAAACTCGCCATCTTCAATTTCCAGGTTTACATCATTCAATGCAGGAATCCCTGCCGCATAAGATTTGCTGACATGTTCCAGTTTAATCATTTTTTCTCCTTTTAGTAGTCTAATGTCTCCATATATTTCATGTACTTAACTACCATGAGCGCAATCTTAAATGTGATTGCATCTTCAAAAATCCGAAGGTCAAGTCCGGTACTTTTCTGTAACTTATCCAAACGATATACAAGTGTATTTCTATGAATATATAATTGTCTGGATGTCTCAGAAACATTCAGGTTATTCTCGAAAAATTTGTTAATCGTAGTCAGAATTTCTTCATCAAAATCATCTGGTGATTTCCCACCAAAAATTTCTTTAATGAACATTTTACAAAGAGGAATTGGAAGCTGATAAATCAGACGACCGATTCCAAGCTGGGAATATGCGATCACATCCTGATCCTCAAAGAAAATCTTGCCTACGTCGAGAGCCATACGTGCCTCTTTATACGAACGTGATACTTCTTTTAACTCATTGACAATTGTTCCATATGCAATATGAATGTTACAATTTGCATCCGATTTAAATAAGTTGATAATAACATCTGCTGTCTTATTCAAATCATCATACGTCTCATTCTCGGTCAGTTCCTTGACAACGATAATATTCTTCTCATCTACCGCTGTAACAAAATCCTTGGACTTTCCGCCGAAGAGACCACGAATCTTCTCCAATTCATTACCATCCTTCTCCCGATTGGTCTCCACCAGGAAAACAACCCTGCGCACCTCGGTTTCAATATGGAGCTTCTTTGCACGATTGTAGATATCTACCAAAAGCAAATTATCCAAAATCAGATTTTTAATAAAATTATCCTTGTCAAAGCGTTCTTTGTACGCAACAAGAAGATTCTGAATCTGAAAACTTGCAATCTTACCAATCATGTATACATCCTCACTGTCCCCACAAGCGAGGAGAATATACTCTAACTGGTGATCGTCAAACACCTTGAAAAACTGACATCCGTTAACCACCTGACTATCTGCCGGGGATCCTACAAATGCCTGTGCCGGTGTAATAAACTGCTCCGCATCCGGAAATGTTGCAGCAAGGATTTTTCCCTCCACATCGATTACGCAGAGGTCGGTTCGTGTTATACCTTTTAACCCATCAATTGTGTTTTGAAGTATTTGATTGGAAATCATAGTTTTTCTCTCCTTCTCCCCCAAAGTTTGCTTTTTGCATAAACATCTCATATTATTTTAATGCATATCGACAAAAAAATAAAGAGGAAATGTACATTTTTCATGCATTTCCTCTTTTTATCATTTCGTAACTTAGTTATTTTGTACTATAAATATTGAACAAATAGCATAAATCACTCATTTTCATTCTGTTTTGTTTCCTGTTCGTCATTGTGTCGAATCAACTGTTTTTCAAGTTTATGGGTGCGAACAAGCTTACGAATTTTTAAAGCCAGACGGCTTCTCGCCTTCCCAAGCTCGATTTTTCCAATTCCATACCACAACTCTGCAGATATTTTTTCCCGATTCTCCATGAGAAAACGCTCCTGTTGCGGACTTGGAATAATGCTAAGAATGACATCAGGCGCCACCGCATTCATCTCATTGACAACCGCGTCTGTCGCACCTGTACATTCATCCAATGCTTCCATCCCCACGATCTCGCATTTCGGATAACGATCCGAAATCAGCTCACACATCTGTTCTACCCGCTCCATCGAATCACCAATGACAAACATTGTCTTATGATTGCGCTCAATCCGCTTCATCAGTTCATAAAAAAAATCATGATGTTCGATTTCATGACGTCGCTGGTATGACCCTGCCCCCACAGCATCCAAAATTCCAGCCTCCGCAATCACGGTATGTTCTACTATCTGCAAAGCCTCTTTGATAACTTCATCGGTCTCTGCCTGCATCAGTGTATCCATATTCACTTCCTCAATTGTATGAAAACCTTGATCGGACATATTCTTTTCCACATTCATGATGGTCTCACGAACAGAATAATTGTCCAACACAATTCCCGCAAAATCAATTGTTTTAATCATAGCTTTCATAGTATATCAAACTTGTATAGATTTGGCAACTCGCATAATTTTTCCTATTACCCGATTTTGTGCGACAATTTCATCCATTTTTATCCATTATTTTACATTAAGAAAGTCAATAGTTTTTCGGTTCTTTGACAAAATCCGTCAAATTTTATGATATGTATACAAAACATCTGTTTATTTTTCAACAAAAAAAGCACAAAGAAATAGGGCCAAAAATGTGGATAACGTGTATAACTCCGTGTATAACTTCATTTTATGGCATTTTTCGAGGAAATATTGTGGATAACTTTTCCACATGTTTTCCCCACATTCCCCAGGAACATATGTTCCCTGCCTATTTTTTGTGCATTTTGCTTTTTACGTTTTATCTGTTGGCAAACTTTTTTAACACAACCTTTTACTGCTGCTGATAAGAAACAACTTCTGAAAATTCACTTTGATATATTTTCTTTCCATATTTTCTGTAAGAGCAAATACGATAATCTGCGGTTGCAACATCATTTTCCTGTGTATAACTTGTAGTATCAGCTCCTGATACCTTCGCTATTGTCTGATAATCTGCATCATTTGCAGTTTTCCGTTCAATAATATAGCCATCTGTGTGTTCCGTAGCTTCCCATGTAATCTGAACAACTCCCTGTTCCGCAGTCACCTTCAGATTTTGTGGTGTATATAAAGCTTCCAATGCCGCAACTTTTACTATGTTGGATGTATCTGTGTAGGTTACTTTCTTTCGTCCATTATGGTAACCTGCGATCATATAATAATAGGTAGTACCTTTTTTCGTTGTTTCATCCACGTAGTCGGTTTCCGATTCATCCATTATTGTTGCAATCTTTGTGTAAGAAGAACCTCCCTGCGCTCTACGATATATACGATATCCATCCATTTCATCCATAACATCCCATTGAAGTTGTACATTACCATCCTCATCGGCTTGTGCACTTGTCAGCACCGGTGTATCTTTTTCAACAAGACCATAATATTTTGCAATTCCTTTTGCATCAGCTTTTCCAAGCTTTTTCAGCTTATCCGCCGAACTGAAAAATTTAGAACAATCAGAAAAATTACTCACAAATGCATGTTCCACGATCAGTCCCGGAAATCCGCACATTTTACTCTGGCGAATGACACTATAATAATCGCTTTTACTTTTGTTTGGATATTTACCTCCATTTTCCGTATTGCGTATATGTGTTCCATTATTTTTTATTCCCAACGCAACCAGTTCTCTTTGAATATAAGATGCTGCATCCTTTCCGTTTTTTCCAACCTGAGACCGGTAACTCATGTTTGGATAATAAACACTTGCACCATTTGTTCTGCCATTTATCGAAGAATTGTTATGCAGTGCAACAAACAGATCTGCATTTCTGTTTTTTGCGAACTGCACTCTTCCTCCCAGGGATACAAAAAAATCATTCGAACGTGTCAGATATACTTTCACGCCGGAATACTTTTCCAGTTCTGCTTTACACGCCTTGGCAATTGCAAGATTCAACGTTTTTTCACGATACCAGTGACCTCCCCAGTAACGTGTCGCACCTCCATCATGTCCCCCATGTCCCGGGTCTAAAACAATTACAATTGGTTTCTCATATGCATTTGTTTTTGCATAAACAGTTGTCTGATTCAGTGACAACAACATTCCAACAATAAGTGCAACTGCCACAATTCTTCTTTTGAACTTCTTCATAAACTCCTTTGTATCTCCATTTCTATTTTACTTTTATCTTCGTTACTGCTGAAAAGCTTCCATATGTATTCTTCTTTCCGCTTGTCTTATATGCGCGAACTTTATATTTGTATGTGGTTCCCTTCTTCCGGCCTTTATTTGTATATGTTACCGTTGATGCACCTTTCATGGTCTTTATTTTTTCATATTTCCCCGTTGATGCATTATAGCGGTAAATCTGATATCCAGTCACATTGCTTTGTTTTTTCCACTTCAACGTAATCGAAGAACTTTTTGTTGTAAGCTTTAATCCTTTTATCTGCGCAGGTTTCGTCTCTGCGCTCTTTGTTGCAGAGTACGCACCATATACATTCGTTCCATTGCTGTTTGCATATGCGCGCACTTTATATGTATATTTTACAGCACTTGAAAGGCTTCCATTCTTATATTGAACCGTATCCTCTCCCTTTACTGTCTTAATCTTTTCATATTTTCCTGTCGAAGCATTCAGACGATAAATGCAATATCCGTCGGCGCCTTCTACCGGATCCCAGCTCAGTTCAAGTGATGTTGCAGAAATCGTTTCCACAATGAGTCCCTGAACTTTTTCCAATGTCTTTGCCTGTGTTTTTGCACTCACTTCCTCTGAATATTCGCCCCAGTAATCAACTGCATTTACCTGCTTATAGGCACGAATTTTATATTTGTATTCCGTGTTTGCTGCCAAACCTTCCACCGTATAATCCGTTGTGTCGTTCTTTACATCTGCGATTTTCACATACTGCTGTGTGTCCTCGTCATATTGAAAAATACGATAGCCATCTACTCCGTCGAGTGCATCCCACTGCAGAACCACCTGATTCTTTCCTGCTTTTGCAATGACGTTCTTTACCTGTTCCGGAAGAGTTACTGCCGAAAGAACATTAGAATAACCACTGTAATAATTGATTCCTCCAAGTGTCCACTGTCCTCTTACCTTATATTGATATGTCTGTCCAGCTATAAGATTCGAATCCGTGTAACTTGTCCCCGTAACCGATTTAATATATTTGTAAGATCCGCTTTCACTATCGTAACGATATACGCGATACTTTTGTACATCGCTTGTATCATCCCAGCTGAGTGTAATCGAATTTGCCGTATTGGATTTCATCCGCAAGCCAGTCGTTTTGTCACTCATGTCCTTATACCAGTAATCCACATCCAGGTTCTTTGCATACCCATCCACTTTCCCACTGGACGAATATTGCCAGAAATCATAATCAAATGCTACATCCGCATATGGCGTTCCTGATTTGGAATTGCTAGTTGTTGTATTGTTATATCTCGCAATCCATAAACCACAATCACTAAGTTCATCCGTATTAATATAATTCCGGATCCAGGAATAAGATGCATAAACACAAGCTTCATATCCGGCATCTGTGATTGTATCCGCAAAAGCCTGACATACTGCAGTCTCTTTTGCTTTTGAAAGTGTTCCCGCTTTCAGTTTTTTACTGGTTCTTCCTGCTTCCCGATCCATAACGATTGGCATGGTCACATCCCAGTTATACTGATCCACCAGATCAAGAACATATTCCGCTTCCTCGACTGCTTCATCATTTGTTACAGCCTGTGAGAAAATGTAGAGTCCGACATTCACATCATTAGCGATTGCCGTCTGAATATGCGAATCTGCTGTTGTATCTGTGTAAATAGATCCATCTGCCGTGTCTCGTGAAGCAACCCTTACAAATGCAAAATCAATCCCACTATCATGCGCTTTTGACCAGTCGATTCCCGTTTTTGTCCATTTGCTCCTATCCTTTGGATACTTTTTTGTCAATGTTGCATCTGCCTGCCACCACGACACATCAATTCCATTAAATAACTCACAATCTTCCAAATCCGACTTATGATAATATGTTCCGTTCGTATAATCGCTGACCGATGTGAATGAAGCGTTCAAAAAAGCCTGCGTATAGGTAGATGCTCCCCGCATCGGCATATGATCTAACGTCAGTTGTGATGTGGCATTTTTCAATATCTGCTGGTTTAGTTCGTTCTGTGCAGAAACAACATCCATTTCATCCTCTATACTCTGTCCCATAACACCATCGAGTTGTTCCTCGGCATGCACTTTCTGTGGCTGCGCCGCCAATGCCAGCAAAGAGGCCGCAAATATTCCTGCTCCTATCCATTTCACGTTCTTTATCTTCAATGATATATTCCTCCGTATTTTTCAAAAATCCTTTTATACCTTATATTTCCTGTATCTTTTATAGTACCTTCTTTCTATCTTTCGTGTCAATGGATTGGCCTATATCTTTATAGAAAATTAAAGAGGCTGCAGCGTAATGCGCTACAGCCTCATAATCATTTCTTATTCATTTTAGAAAATTCTTCTTACAGCAAGAATTGTTCTGTAGTTTGCCGGAGAGGTAAGTTTGATACCATCTCTTGCGTTACTAGCATGTACAATTGTGTTATTTCCAATGTAGATTGCCACGTGTCCGCTGTAACATACAATGTCACCCGGCTGCATCTCGGAAGTACTTACACCATATCCTACACTTCTCAAAGCACTTGAGCTGTGTGGAAGGCTTACGCCAAACTTCGCATATACTGACATAACAAATCCAGAACAATCTGTTCCATTTGTTAAGCTTGTACCACCATACACATATGGGTTTCCAACAAACTGGCAAGCATAGTTTGCAACTGCTGAACCGTTTGATCCGCTTGGTGCAGAGTATGAACGATCTGAAGAACTATTGCTTGATGATGAACTAGATGAAGAACTTGATGAAGAACTACTGCTTGATGAGCTGTTGGAAGAACTATTTGTTGCATTCTCCTGCTCGCTTGCTGCTGCGGCGGCATCTGCTGCCTTACGTTCCTCTTCTTCTTTCTTCAATCTTGCTTTTTCTTCTGCATTCGACTCTGCATATGTGTACTCTGTTGATAAAGACACATAATCAGAAGATACATATCCGTCTCCATCTTCTGTGGAAACTCCAACCCATCCGTCGAGTGACTCATCTACAACGGTAAGATCGTCTCCTCCCGGAACAAGACCGATGACTTCAGCTTTCTTAGAAGCCTTCGTACGAACCTTTAATGTCTCCGTCTTGACGAGTGCCACTCTGCGGCCAGCTTTCTTTGCCAGCTTCTCATCACCGACTTTTACATAATCACTGCTTACATATCCGGTAACAGATCCAGATTTGATCTTGTACCAGTCGCCCTTCTTAGAAAGGACTGTTCCAACATTATTTGCATATAACTTTCCAAGAGCTTTACTCTCTGCAGATGCTTTCTTTCGAATATATACAAAATTATCAGCTGTCGATACAGCAATATCTGCATACTCAGATGCTACAACCGGTGCCTCATTTTCCTTTACTTCTGGTTGTGCGCTTGCAACAACAGCTTCATCTTCAACAGTTGCTGCACACTCGCTCATGGCAAGTGAGATACCTGCGGTCGGTAATACCGACGATGTCACAATGTTTGTAGTATAACTGGTAATGCCTGCAGTAGGTGCTGCATCAACCCCAATGGTAAAATTGCCAACGGTCAGCGCCCCAACTAAACCACATGCTGTCAATTTTGTTAACGTTTTACGTTTCATTTTCTCCTCCAATTTGTAAGTTTCTTTTAACGAACTATCGTTTGTTACGAATTTATTACAAATGTTACGGTGCTATTATAGCAAAGCCCCCTGTATGTGTCAAGTCCGCACCTAGTACCATAGGACTATTTTCCCTTGATTTTTTTAATTTTTTATGAAATAATATTAAGAAATACAAAATGATTGCAGGAGGTATTACCAATGGATATCACAAATGTCAGTTCTGCACTCAGTGCCCTGCAATTTTCCGATACTTCTTCCCTTACGCAGTCTGTAAGCATGAAGATGTTGGACAATGCATTGGACATGAATGCCACAATGAGTGACGGAATTACCAGGATGATGGAAAATTCCGTATACCCAAATTTAGGCGGAAATATTGACATTTCTGTTTAAAAATCCGTATTTGTTTCAAAAGTATTACAAACAACAAAAAAGTGTGCATATTTGCACACTTTTTTGTTACGTATTTTTATGATTAAAGGGTCAAAAGACCTTTTGACCATCATATCATTTTTATTTCGTTGCAATCGCTTCGATCTCAAGCATAACATCTTTTGGAAGTCTTGCTACCTCTACACAGCTTCTGGATGGAAATGGTGCCGGGAAAAACTCAGCATACACTTCATTGATTGCACCGAAGTCGTTCATTTCTTTAATAAATACAGTTGTCTTAACGACCTTATCCATGCTTGTTCCTGCTGCCTCTAACAGATTTGACAAGTTTTCAAACGCCTGCTTTGCCTGTGCCACAGATCCCTCAGGAATTTCTCCTGTAGATGGAACTACCGGGATGATTCCGGAAGTGTATACCATTCCATTTACCTCAATTGCCTGTGAATATGGTCCGATTGCAGCCGGAGCCTTATCTGTACTGATTACATTCTTCATTTTGTTTTCCTCCTGATTCATAAGGACATCCGTCCATTTAAATTTGCCCTATCATAGGCTTATGCCGTCATTATACTTAATTTTTCCGGATTTTTCCACCATCTAATGTAATTTTTCTTTCTTTATACAAACGGCCAATTGCACGTTTGAATGCAGCCTTACTCAATCCTGTCTCACGTTTGATCACTTCCGGGCTTGCCTTCTCTGAAAAAGGAAGTACTCCCGCATAGGAATCTAAAAGTTCTAAGATCTTCTGCGCATCAGCATCCATCTGGATATAGGCTTTTTCACGAAGTGTCAGGTCAAGCTTTCCATCTGGCTTGACAGCTGTAATCTTTGCCTCAATAACATCTCCCACTTTCAGAAAACTATGGTCCTCTGAAACCGGAATACGCGCGGAATACTGATCATCTACTGCCACGAACGTTCCAAAATTGTCGGAAAATTCATATACACGTCCTGTAACTGTCTCATCCTTTTTATATGGAGAGTCCTTGGAAAGCAGATCATACAGTCCCTTCATGCTTGCACAAAGCCGGGTACTTTTATCAATATATAATGTAACAAGCACTTCATCTCCCGCTTCCACATGACTGGTCATCTCTTTATATGGAAGAAACAGATCCTTTTCCAGTCCCCAGTCAAGAAACGCTCCGATTTTGCCCACTTCTTTGACAACAAGAGGTGCATAACCCCCAAGTGTGAGTTTTGGTGTATTCGTAGTTGCAATCAGACGGTCTTTGGAATCCTTATACAAAAACACACGAATCTTATCTCCGGCTTTTGCATCTTCCGGTACCTGTTTTGCCGGCAAAAGCACATGTGTCTCACTTGTCAGATTTTCCGCAAGATATACGCCGAAATCCACTTTTTTCACATAGTATAATTCCTGATATTCTCCTAATTTCATTCTCTACTCCGTTCTCTGATTTTTTACCGATTGTAATAATTCAAAATTTCTGTTTTCATTCTATCAACGATTATGTAAAAACGCAATCACAGCATATGCACGTCCGTTTTCTCCGCACAGGGTAACAATGGTCTTGTCCTGCATCCGGCTCACGCGGGGAATCATAATATCTTTTACGACCGCCTCTTTCTTATATTCCACCCGGATTTCTTCAAACGTGAAATCTTCCGGAAGATACGAAAGCGCCACCTGTACATAGCGGCTGTTGTTCATATGGTGATTCGTGTCTATAAAATAAGGAGGAACAACAAACGGCTCCTTTTCTTCATACTCTTCCGGCACTTCAATCTTGCGTGTACTGCAATCCATCGGAAGCTGCGGCTCCAGTCCATACAAGTCCACCATCTCCTGTGGCACTTTTGTCGGGCGTCCTTTTTGTGTATCCATCAGAACCCAGATGGAATTTGCATATGCCAGCCGTTCCCCATTTGCGTCGTTCATCGCAAAATTACGCATTCCATAAAAGCTCTTCATTCCATATGCCCAGGTCTGTGTCGTTACCATATCTGCAAGCTTCGGCATGCGGTTCAGACAGATCTGCCAGGATGAAAGTACCCACGCCAGATGATGATTCGCCAGATAATCTACTCCAATGTGCAGACTTTCCGAATGAAACACACTGCAATCCTGAAAATAATCCATCAGTGCAAGCCAATTCAGTGTTCCTTTGGAATCCACTTCACTATAACGAATTCTGCTGTCAAAACTATACATTTGTGCCCTCCTTGCATGATTGTAAAAAAAAAGAACTTCCAACGAAGTTCTTAAAAGCTGGCCCACAAGGATTCGAACCTTGAAATGACGGAGTCAGAGTCCGTTGCCTTACCATTTGGCGATGGGCCAATGTGTTGTTTCAACAATAGCTATTATACATACATAGGTACCTTGTGTCAACACTTATTTTTAAATTTTTTAAAAAATTTGAACAGTTTTGTCAATTAACGCATATACTGCATCTTCCCCCCACTCCATTTGTGCGGTTCCATTGGTCTGTTCTGTGATTTCTTTATATAAGAAGTCTTTCTGCTCCACCGGAACAAGAATGGTCAAAACCACATCCGCAGCATACTCCGTATCCAGAATAGCTGTCTTCTGCTGTCCGAACAGATACTGTAACTTTCCAAGTCCATTATAATCCGTATGAATGATCAATTTCTTTCCCAGACACTTCTCAATTATTTTACTGGCCGCAAGGCCTGCCTGGGTAGCAGACTGATACGCCCGTACCAGTCCACCAGTGCCAAGCAGTACTCCGCCAAAATATCTGGTCACCACAACAGCTACATTGGTAATGCCCTCCCGAAGCAATACATCCAGCATCGGACGGCCTGCCGTCTGCGCCGGCTCCCCATCATCGGAACAACGGGTAACTTCCTGCCGGCTTCCAATGACAAATGCAGAACAATTGTGTCTTGCATCCCAATATTTCTTTTTCATCTCATTGATAAAAGCTACCGCTTCTTCTTCCGTTTCTATCGGTCGTACCGTTGCGATAAAGCGTGATTTTTTTTCTACAATCTCACCCTCTCCGCCTTCATAGACAACGCGATATCCATTGGCTGTCATTTCCATATCTCATCGTTCTCCTTGTGATTCTCATCGGTGGAATGCCATTATCCATCTCCAGATACCAAATGCTGTAAGCGATGGATCTAATTCCTCCGGTTCATCGGCCGGAGTATCCTCTCCCTCTTCCGGTGTCTGTGCATCCTCATTTTCACCATCTGCTGGATCTTCATTCGAAGGATTCTCCGGTTCTTCCTCACCCGGTGTGTAATTTTCATCATGAACCGAACAGGTCTTGTGCATAAATGCCTCACTTGCACAATACGGATAATCTGCCGATCCTTGCGCAGCTCCTACGATAAACACTTTTGTCTGAATATCGCTTTCCGGACAATACGGTCCTGCGATTTCTCCGGATACTTTACAGATAGAGAGTGCTTCATGATGATCACATTCTTCTTTCGGTGCGGTACCTGATGCAAAATATTCGGTATATTTCAAAGATCCTCTCGGATCATTTTCACAAACGCCATCTTTCGGAAGAAGTCCGGATTTTGAACATACAGTAGCCTGCGTAATTCCTTTTGGCTTTTCAAAATCCTTGCTCTCAAGATTTTCATGCACACGTTTCATAACCGAACGCCACAAATTCTTTGGATAAGAAGTTCCTGCTCCACCCATCTGCTTGGAGTTGTCATCATAACCGCCCCATACCACACAGGTATAATACGGTGTATATCCGGCAAACAGTGCATCACGATTGCTGGTTGTCGTACCGGATTTTCCGGCCTGCGCCATCCCATTTCCAAAATAGGCACGGGTTCCGGTTCCGGCTGTCATAACATCTTTCATCGCATCTGTAAGAAGCCATGCCGTCTCTTCTTTTACAACACGGCGGCGTTCCTTTGTCTTGGTATTATCCAAAATTACATTTCCGTCATGATCGAGCACCTGTGTGTAAAAGCTCGGTGCAATATATTCTCCCTGATTGGCGATTGCTGCATAAGCGCTTGTCAATTCCAGATTGGTGACGCCTTTTGTCAGCCCCCCCAGCGAAATGCCAAGGTTCTTGTCATTTTCATCCAACGTCGTAAATCCAAAGTCTTCCGCATACTGATATCCAAGATCCACGCCGATATCCTGCAATGTTTTTACTGTAACAATATTCATTGACCGGGTGATTGCAGTACGCAAATTCGTAAATCCCTTGTAAGTGTGATCATAATTGTTATATGTCTTAGATCCTACCGTAAATGGCGCATCATCCTCCACGGATGCCAATGTCATTCCGCCTGCATCCAAAGCCGGTGCATAACATGCGATAATCTTGAATGTCGAGCCCGGCTGGCGCGTCGTCTTTGTGGCACGGTTCCAGGTTCGGTTTCCTGCTTTATCACCGCGTCCACCGACAATCGCCTGTACCTCTCCGGTACTCTGATCCATGATGGTCATGGCCACCTGTGGCTGTGCTGTGATAAATATATATTCGGAATTATCTACCAGCTTGTCCCCTTTTTCAAGGACATCCTTTTCATACTCTGCAATTGCATCCCGACAGGCTTCCTCTGAGCTGTAATTGATGGAATAATCCTGGTTCTTATTCTTTGCTTTATAATAAGAAAGCATTGTCTGGTTCGTGTATGTTTGAAAGCTTCCATCCGCCTTCTTTACCTGAAAAGAAAGGATAAAGGAATATTTTGTTCCCACTTCATAGTTGCTTGCGTTTGCAACCTCCTCATCACAGATTTTCTGGATGTCCAGATTCTGCGTGGATTTGATTGTCAATCCTCCCTGATAGATTGCTTTATACGCATCACTTTCAGAATAGCCCTTTACCTTTACCAGATCATTGAACACATCATCGATCACCGAATCGACAAAATAACTGTTCATGGAAGTCTCGAATCCACTGTTATGCTCCGAGATGCGGTCATAAACATCATCCGCCATAGCCTCATCATACTGCTTCTGTGTGATGTATCCCTGCTTTAGCATCGCATCTAAAACCATCTTGCGGCGCTTCGCATTTTGTTCCGGGTAGAGAATCGGATTATATCCGGACGGATTTTTCGTAATTCCGGCAATAACTGCACACTCCGACAACGTAAGATCCGACACATCTTTGCCAAAGTAACGCTCTGCAGCTGCCTGAACACCTAACGTATTATTTCCGAGGTTAATGGAATTGAGATAGTTTTCAAGAATCCAGTCCTTATCATCGACTTTCTTCTCCAATTCCACAGCGATATACATTTCCTGTATTTTTCGCTGCACCTGCCGCTCCATTTTTTCAATTTTGGAGATATCTCCGGTATTTTCGCTTTCCCACTGTTCGGATAACACATTGTTCTTGACCAGCTGCTGCGTGATTGTGCTGGCACCCTGTGTAAAATCCATGGATTTCAAATCTGCCACAAGCGCACGGGCGATTCCCTTCAAATCAATTCCGTTGTGCTCGTAAAAACGCTCGTCCTCTATCGCAACAACTGCGTGCTGCAAATTCTTTGGAATTTCATCAAGCGTTACTGAACGGCGATTCGAGCCTTCGGCCACCAGTGTTGCAATCTTGCTTCCGTCACTGGCAAGTACCGTCGTCGAAAATCCGGTTGGTATGACATCTACCGCTGCTATGTCCGGTGCGGATGCAAGGATTCCCTTTACCGCCCCCACTACCGTGCTGACACCAACAACACCAAGAACCAATACACATATTAGAAGTATCTTGCCGAATACTACTCCGATTTTTCTGCGTACCTTTACCGGCTTACGATCTATCTGACGCGCACGACGTTTTAAGGATGTTTTTCCGTAATTCATGCCTGCCCCCTATTTCTATATTTTTACCTATAGCTTATTTTATTATAACAAAATTTAACAACAATAGGAAGAATTATTTATCGACAAGCTTTTCGTATCATAGCAGAATATATGCAAAAAAACAGCCCATACATCCAGCTTTCTGCCGATAAATGGACATATGCAGGAAAAAATCTTATTATGTCCATGCTTTTTCTCATTTTTGGACATATCACAAATATCTCTTTTGAAATATCCAATAAAAACAGATAAATTGGATATTTCCGAATCATTTTTTCCTATATATCCAAATCATACGTAAAATCTGGACATTATTAATCTTTTTTTCGTATATGTCCAAAAGGAGCGAAAAAACTGGACTATTGCGTACTATTTTTCTGTATATCCAAACTATGCGATATAATGCACTCTGCTTACATCATAGCGGTTTTCCTGCGGTCTTTCTTCTGCCGGATACCCACACGGTACAAGTGCAAAAGCATGCAGGCCTTCCGAGCGATAGCATGAAACAAATACCACCGGTGCCTCCTTTGCACAATGCGCATAAGGCGATGCCTCCGACAATTGTACGATTACATTCTTATCCGTTACCACATAGAATTCCCAAGGCTGCTGGCATATCATAATATGACGGTCTAAAGGTATTTTGCCCGTCATTTATGTTTCATCACATGGAGAATAGCATGTTCCTTGTAAAAAGTAAAGCAAACACAGCCCCATCAGCCCGGACAAACAGTTCCGAATAAACATCTACAGAAAATCTTCCTATCGTTCTCTCAAAACATTTCAAAATTCTTTAAAACTTATCGACATAACTACATACAAATGCTATAATGCACACAAGGTATTTATACATATAGTCTTATTATATTCTCATAAATATTTCATATACTCGGGCATATCGCCCGCATTACCAATTATTTTTAAAATCTTATAACTTTACTTTTAAACTATTTTCAGGTCACAAAAGACTGTTAAATCAGTTCTTTTTGCTATATACTTAAGGAAAGGTAACATACTACATGGGAAAAACCAAAGATGTAACGCAGCAATCCAACAAGGAAATCCATGGCACTATTTTTGACGACGTTTTCCGAACCATCGCCCAGAAAATGCCATACCTTCTCATTCCACTGATCAACGAAGTGTTTCAGACGAATTATCCGGAAGATATTCACTTTCAGCAGTTGCGGAATGAACACTATGAAAAGCTTGGAAAGATTATCACCGATTCTATTCTACAGATTGAAGACCACACGTATCATCTTGAATGCCAGTCTTCCCTCGATGGACGAATGGTAATCCGAATGTTTGAATACGATTTTTCCATTGCACTGGAACTTGCACAGAAAAACAACGAAACTTTTGAAATCGAATTTCCGCAATCATGTGTGCTGTATATCCGAAATCACCGGAAGCGTAGTCTTCCTGATTGCCACGAGGCAATCGTAAAATTTGCAGACGGGCAACAGATTGTCTACCGTGTTCCAATCCTGCGGGCACAAAACTATACTGTGGATTCGATCTTCGAAAAAAGGCTTTTGATACTGCTTCCATATCACATTTTACGGTATGAAAGTTTCCTGAAAAATTCAGGTAATAACACGAAAAGGCTGGAACAATTATTGGCTGACTATCAAAAAATCAGCGCTAAATTAGAACAATGTACGAATGATAAGAAGTCGACTCTTTATATCGATTTAATTACACTTATCGAAAAGATTGCACATCATATTATTCCGAAAGACAATAAAAAGATAAGAGGAAGGTTAGGTGACATTATGGGCGGTAAAATTTTACGACTTGAATCAGAACGCTTACGTGAATTAGGAGAAGTGAAAGGTCGAAAAACTGAACGAATCGAAGCAATTCAAAATATGATTTCACTTGGATTGACCAAAGAAAAAATTCTAACTGTATATTCTGAAGAAGAGTACAACGAAGCTGTAAAATCCATGCTTGCGGAAGCATAACATAAAGCGATGCCACTCACAGTAGTTAATGAGTGGCATCAAGTTTATTATATACATATCTTTACTTAACAAACATTTCTTTACCTGACATAATGTACTCGACTTATATCATAGCGATTTTCCTGTGCTCTACTCTCTGCCGGATATCCACATGGAATAATCGCAAATGCATGCAGGTCAGCCGGAATATTCAACGCCTTGCGTACCGCATCCATTCTTCCGGCATCTGGTGAAATCCCCATCCAAACTGCACCCAGTCCCAAAGTATCTGCCTCCAAAAGAAGATTTTCAACTGCCGCACTCATATCAATATTAAAATACTCCGGTGCAATGCCTTCCGAACGATAGCATGGAACAAATACCACAGGTGCTTCTTTCGCACAATGTGCATACGGAGATGCTTCTGACAACTGCGCAATCACCTTCTTATCCGTCACCACATAAAACTCCCAGGGTTGCTGATTACATGCAGACGGAGCCGCCATAGCTGCTTTTAACATCCGTTCAATTTTCTCCTGCTCCACTTCTTTTGCCTCATATTTTCGAATGCTTACTCTATGAAATATACTATCCATATTCATTTCCTCCTATTACATGGAGAATAGCATGATACATACCAAAAGTAAAGTTGTTGTTACAGTTCATTCTCTCAAAATTTTTTTAAAATTGTATCGACATAACGACATGCAAATGCTATAATGCGCACATAGCATTTATTTATGTAGTCCAACGATTACATGTTCAAAATGTTTCATATGCCTGGGCATATCGCCCGCATTACCAATCAGTTTTAAAATTTAATAACTTATTTTTTCACTATTTTCAGGCCACAAAAGACTGTTAAATCAGCTCTTTTTGATATATACTTAAGGAAAGGTAACATATTACATGGGGAAAACCAAAGATGTAACTACAGAAGCAAATAAGGAAGTCCATGGCACTATTTTCGACGATGTCTTTCGAACCATCGCCCAGAAAATGCCATACCTTCTCATTCCGCTGATCAATGAAGTGTTTCAGACGAATTATTCCGAAGGCATCCACTTTCAGCACTTGCGGAATGAACACTATGAAAAGCTTGGAAAGATTATCACCGATTCCATTCTAC
>ERZ1023633.444-NODE-444-length-17256-cov-8.225568_pt1 | contig 17256 bp, 12 predicted proteins | sample MGYA00380333_ERZ1023633 | MGnify/ENA primary metagenome ERZ1023633 (study PRJEB33179, sample SAMN07448972) | human gut metagenome | biome: Human-gut; feature: Human associated habitat; material: Faeces | host: Homo sapiens | place: India: Bhopal | collected...
GTTGTACGACTATATTGATATGCCAAGTCTATAGAGAACTTCTTATATGTATAACCAACACCTGCAGTCACTCGATTTGTCGCATTCCAATTAGTATAATCGGTTGACGAACTATAATAAGTGCTATACGAGTTCAATGTTCCATCCTTGTAACCATTCTTGTTATACATCGGCGAGACATAGTTGTAACCAAGGCGCACTGCAAGATTTGGCATAGGCTTGTACTCAGCACCCACCTTCACCGTAGATACGCCCTTAAGCACATTCTTTATGTTGCCCTTCATTGCCTGGTCGCGTGAGGATTCTTCGTAGTAATTACCCCAATAGTCGTAAACGCCACCTTCATTTACGCGAATATCCGAATAGCTATAGTCAGCATATTCATAGGTGGCACCCAAAGCCAAGTGTTTACCTACCGTGTATCCAAGACTTCCGCCAAAACGCCAAGGGGTATAGAACTTATAATCGTATCGTCCGCTTGTGGACTTGTTACCGTTACCACAGCCGTCAGCGAGTTTGCTTACAAGCGTTGTTCTGTTCTCTGTTTTCAGGTCGTACCAAGTCGGAGTGTGTACATACAAACCTACTCGGAATGGCGAGTCTTCTATTGGACGGAAGATAACACCTGCCTTTATGTCAAAGCCTGTACCAGATATGGTACGTTCGTCAGCAATCGTTACACTGCCGATCGGATTCTGTGCATTATTAACAAGTCGTTCTGTGTACTCTGAGGCATGACTGTAGTTTACATCATAAAGTCCAAACGTCAAACCCCAGTAAAAACGATTACGAGAGTTTCCGCTGATATTGAAGTTGTACTCTCCGATATATCCGCTTGTACCACGAAAGAAGTCGTATCCGTCAGCATTGTAGTATGCGGCTCGAAGATTGCCCGACGCATCTAATACTCCGCTGGCATCTCCAAGATAGTTTCCACCGTTATAGCCATTAGCGTTCATACCTACGAGTTGGGAGTTTTTATCGTTTAGCAATGCATTGCTATAAAGATAATCCACTTGGTTATATGGTAAGTCGGGATTATTGTTTGTTCCCCATTGGCTTGTGAGCTCTCCGTTACGTTTCTCCAAACGATACAAATCGTTGTAATTCTTCATGCTCGACAGTTTGTTCTGCGAAGCACCATTCAAACGTCCCGTAGCCGTAAGTATTTGGTTGAAATTACGGCTCTTTGTGTAACTTACACCAAAGTTGACATACGAATTTCTTCCAGAACGCATTGTATGCACAAAGCCAGCATGGTCGAAACTTGCTTTAGTCTTTCGTTTTCCAATATCCGCTGCGTCCGATTGGCTGTTGAAGCCAAACGAACCACTCACCATACTACGACGAAAGAGTCCTATACCTGCAGGATTGGATGACATTGTAGAAATGTCGGCTCCCAATGCTTCCATAGCACCGCCCATACCTACATAGCGCGCTGTGCCATTCAAGTCTTTCGATGCAAGTTGCGCATTATCATATGTTTCTTGACCCATTGCTGCAACACCAAGCATTGCAAACGAAAAGGCTATTATAATCTTTTTCATTGCTAATCAGTTTAAATTAATATTTTGAAGTGCTAACCCTACAGCAACATATTATCGTCTGCTGCCAAAGCCGCCACCACGACTGCCACCGCTGAAGCCTCCGCCGTTATGACGACCTCCGCCAAAACCATTTCCAAAACTTCCACGATTGCTTCCAAATCCATTATTTCTGCCGTACGATGGTTGACCGTTTTGACGACGATTGTATTGCCAGTTCTGTTGGCGGTTATTATCGTAGCGAGAATTATTACGTACTGTTGTACGCTGACCAAAACTGTTGCGATGAGTACGTGTTGTGGTGCGATTGTCGTATCTTACTCTGCTACCAAACCCTGATGCAGTGAAATTACGTGTAGGATTGGGTCTACCTCGATATGAATAATATACATAAGGAACGCTCCATCCCCAATGAGGATAGTGCCATCCCCAACAATCATAATACCACGGAGTATACCATGGATTGTACCATGGATTGTACCATGAATAATAGAGATTCCATCGTGAAAACCAATAAGGACGATATGGCGAATACCAACTATACGCTCCATACCAATATGGATCATTCCAATAGCTATAGAGCGACGGACAATAATAGTCGTCGAAGCGCTCCATACGACGAGAATACACGAATTCATCGTTCATATCATCGAAATATTGAGCAGAATCCGACATTACCATGGCTGTTGAGTCAAGTGCTGTCAAATCATAGGTTCCGTCACCTTTCTCAAATACTATCACATCTTTACTCTGTTTCTTCGGAACAAAGTACATGTCATCATCATCCTGCGCCATCATCGGGAGTGAGATTACTCCAATAATTGCTGCCAATAACAATCTTTGTATCATAATAGTTTCGTTTTAAGTTCTACTATCACCAGCCCTCTACATACAAGGCTGCTACTTTTTCAACTACAAAATTAATGCGAAATATTATATAAGTATAGGGATTTTGCCTAAAAAGAATTAGGATTTTCCCTATTTTATGCTTTTTTTGCAATGTATACCACCATCAGACAGACAGTTTTTGTTGGTTGTAACCGGATTGTAATATGTGTTTAAACATGGTGTAATACGTAGCGAGTAATTTTGCAGCGTGAAAAAACCAAAGAATTAAACATAAATGGAAACAATTTATTTAGCGATTGTGGTCTTTCTGCTATGTCTGGCAGTATTTGACCTTTTTGTTGGAGTAAGTAACGATGCCGTCAACTTCCTTAACAGTGCCGTTGGAGCGAAGGTGGCAAAGTTCCGCACGGTGCTCATCGTTGCTTCAGCAGGTGTGGCAATTGGCGCCGTAATGTCCTCGGGTATGATGGACGTGGCACGACACGGCATTATGCAACCAGCCAATTTCTCATTCTACGACGTGATGACCATCTTCCTTGCCGTCATGGTAACAGATGTTATTGTGCTCGACATGTTCAACACGCTCGGTATGCCGACCTCTACTACCGTTTCGCTCGTGTTCGAGTTGCTTGGCGGTACGTTCGTTCTTGCAGCTATCAAGATTGCAGCCGACCCGACGCTCGGCTTTGCCGACCTGCTTAACACGGACAAGGCGTTGAGCGTGATTGTCGCCATCTTTGTGAGTGTGGCTATCGCCTTCTTCTTCGGTATGATTGTGCAATGGCTCTCACGTATAGTGTTCACTTTTAATTATAAGAAACACTCGCGCTACTCTATCGCACTCTTCGGCGGTATCGCCTTTACTGCTCTCTCCTACTTCATCTTCCTTAAAGGCTTGGGCAAGAGCCGCTTCATTGCAGAGGACGTTCGCACATGGATTGACAGCAACATCTCGTTACTATTGCTCTACACGTTCATAGGTTCAACTATCATGATGCAGGTTCTGCACATGCTGCGCGTCAACGTGTTCAAGTTCATCGTGCTCATGGGCACTTTCGCTCTTGCCATGGCTTTCGCCGGCAACGACCTTGTGAACTTCATCGGTGTGCCTCTCGCCGGTATGGATTCGTTCCGCGACTACATGGCTAATAGCAATGGAATTGGCGCGAGAGACTTTATGATGACTTCGCTTATGGAGTCGGCACAGACACCTTCGATCTATCTACTTGCTGCAGGCGTAGTCATGATTGTGGCTATGGCTACTTCAAAGAAAGCACGCAACGTGATTAAGACCAGCGTTGACCTCAGCCGTCAGGACGAAGGCGACGAGATGTTCGGCTCGAGCCGTGCTGCACGCAGTATTGTACGCGTCACTCAGGACGGCAATGGTTGGGTAATGCAGTACATGCCGAAGTCTATCTCACGCTGGATTGACAGCCGCTTCAACAAGCAGGAGGCAGAGCTTAACGACGGAGCTGCGTTCGACGTGGTTCGTGCAGCCATCAACCTCGTGCTCGCATCAATGCTTATCACGATTGGCACCAACTATAAGTTGCCACTCTCTACAACATACGTTACGTTCATGGTGGCAATGGGTTCTTCGCTTGCCGACCGCGCTTGGAGTCGAGAAAGTGCCGTATTCCGCGTGACAGGTGTTATCAGCGTAATCGGTGGTTGGTTCATCACTGCAGCCGTAGCTTTCGGTGCTTGTGCCCTTGTCTGCCTGATAATGTTCTATGGCGGCATACTTGCTAAGATTTTATTCATGGTTTTAGTAGTTGCGTTGCTCATCAAGAGTAACCGCAAATATGCAAACAAGGAGAAAGAGGGCGAGAAGGAAGACGTATTCCGTCTGATGATGCGCACCCGCGATCCGGAAATTGTGCTCGACCTACTTATGAAGCACGTATCACGCACACAGAGCTTTATGACACGCTTTGCTATCGACGAATTTAATAACATAATCGATGGTTTGGAGAACGAGCGCACACGCACTCTGCGCAAAGTGAGCAACGAACTGAGCAAAGAGAAGGACATGCTAAAGAAGTTCCGCCGTCAGGAGTTGCTCGCCCTTAAGCGTGTTCCGACAGAGATTGCAATAGAACGCAACACATGGTTCCATCTGGGCATCAACTCTTCGGAGCAGTACATCTACTGTCTGCGTCGTATTCTCGAACCGATAAAGGAGCATGTGGACAATAATTTCAACCCTATTCCACAGGTCTACATCAACGAGTTCCGTCCGCTGCGTACTACAATCAACGACCTGATGCAACAGACCGAGACACAGATTTCAACATGCCGTTTTGAACATTACCGCGACACTCTTGCACTTGCAGACAAATGTAAGGACGAACTCTCTATTGTCCGTAAACGCCACATCGACCGCATCACGGAGATGAAGGACAACAACCTACTGCAGGTATCGCTCGTATATCTCAATCTCCTGCAGGAGAGCCAGCAGCTGCTCAGTAACATGCGCCACCAGCTGAGAGCAGCCAAGAAATTCATGGAAAACTAAAACTAGGCTTCCATAGTAACTGATTAATAGAAAAGACCCTGCCAATTCTTTTAGGCAGGGTCTTTTGCTTTAAACAAGTTCAAACACGCCTGTCGGCTGTTTGCGTCTAAGTACATCGAGTTTCACCTTAATGCCTGCGTCAGAAAGAGCCTGCTCAATCGACTTGCGAGCCAATTCAGGGTGATTGTTCTCTTCGCTTAGATGGCAGAGCCATATGTGCTTTAGGCGTTCTGTATAATTTTCTACGAGTGCTGCACCACATTGTGCATTACTCAAATGCCCGGTTCCGCATTGTATACGTTCTTGCAAATGGCGTGGATAGGGACCGTTTTGTAGCATTTGCAGATCGTAATTAGCTTCTATAACGAGATAGTCTGTATTGCGGATGATAGCTTTCATTTCCTCTGTAATATGACCAACGTCGGTGAGTAAGGTAAACACAACACCTTCATACTCTATTGAGTAACCAACATTGTCTGAACTATCGTGTGGCACTCCAAATGGTGTAATATGGAACCCACTTGCCTCGAAAGCCTCTCCCTTTACCACATAATGACGACTTGCTTGCGCAAGTTTCAGTTTCATACAATAGTTTTTGTCCATCCCGGAATGGACAAGGCGTGTTGCATACACAGGAAGGTTTAGCTTCTTACTGAGGCTTCCCACTGATTTGATGTGATCAGCATGATCGTGTGTCACGAGTATTGAACTGAATCCTCCAGGCATGTGCAAGCCATAGTCGCCAAAGTGTTTTTTAAGGCTTCGTGTTCCTACACCTACATCGATTAAAAGTCCATCGTGCTCAGTATATATATAGTAGCAGTTGCCACAACTTCCGCTGCCAAATGATATAAATTTAAACATTGCTATATTATAAGGTAATGAGAAATATGTAGGGGTTTTGCATTACAAAGTTATTAAAAAATATTGGTTTTGCACAAAACTTTAACGACATTTTGCCTAAACTATAAACAAACGTACAATATACCGATAGTAATGAAGATGCAATGTTTTGTTCGTAAAAATGCTCGAATCATTATAAAAATCAGTAACTTTGCATATTTAAAATGGTATATTTACAAATAACAAATATATGATGGATACGAGAAGCGATGGTCGTACACATAATTGGTTTGGCGTTGTAGGACTTTTAATAGCACTGTTGCTGATGGGTTCATGTTCATACAGTGAGGAGAAAGCCATAGAGCAGAGTGCAGTCAGTTTTGCTCAAAAATACTTTAACTTGCACTATTGCCAGGCATTATCAGAATGTACACCCGAATCAGAAAAATGGGTGCGTCTTAAGGCATCGAACATAACGCAAGAAGATTTAGACATACTCAACACCCAAGCCGATTCTGCGACATGTACGGTAGAATTGGTAGAATTTGACGGTGATAGTGCAACCACCATTGTGGAAGTGTGCAATTTCCTCAACTGTGACTCAATCGGCAAACCTGGCGTAATTTGTCCCAATGCCAAATTCAAGCTAACACTAAAAAAGATTGGCAAACAATGGAAGGTAGATATACAAAGTCCAATTAAAACAAGTATTTAAACAACAGATATATTTAAACAACAGATATAGATGATTTCAATAGAACAACTGTCAGTAGAGTTTGGTGTTAAGCCACTGTTCCGCAACGTAAGTTTCGTAGTGAACGACCGCGACCGCATAGCACTTGTGGGCAAGAACGGAGCAGGAAAATCAACTATGCTGAAGATTATATGCGGGCTGCAGAAGCCTACCGAAGGCAATGTGGCGATACCTACTGACACCACAATCGGCTATCTGCCGCAGGTGATGGTGTTGCAGGATAACACAACCGTAAAGGAGGAAGCACGCAAGGCGTTCGCCGACACGGCTAAGCTTAAGGCACAAATAGAGGAACTCAACCGACAGATGGCTGAGCGTACCGACTACGAAAGTCCCGAGTATGCCGAGTTGGTGGAGAAGTTCACGCAGAAGCACGACCACTACATGATGATTGGTGGCGACAACTATGAAGCAGAGATAGAGCGAACGCTCACAGGTCTGGGCTTCACACGCAACGACTTCGAGCGCCCAACGAAGGAGTTCAGCGGCGGTTGGCGTATGCGTATTGAATTAGCGAAAATTCTGTTGCGCCGCCCCGACGTACTGCTGCTCGACGAGCCTACCAACCACCTCGACATAGAGAGTATCGGTTGGCTCGAACGCTTCCTACAACAGAGCGCAAAAGCTGTAGTATTAGTTAGCCACGACCGAGCGTTCATCAACAACGTCACAAACCGCACCATAGAGATATCGTGCGGTCAGGTGAACGACTACAAGGTGAAGTACGATGAGTACGTGAAACTGCGCGCCGAACGCCATGAACAGCAATTGCGTGCTTACGAGAATCAGCAAAAGGAAATAGCTGATATCAAGGACTTTATAGAACGCTTCAGATACAAGCCGACAAAGGCTGTGCAGGTGCAGAGCCGCATCAAGCAGTTGGAGAAGATTGTGCCTATCGAAGTAGACGAAGTGGACAATGCAACGATGCACCTAAAGTTTCCGCCATGTCTACGTTCGGGCGACTACCCCATCATATGTGAAGACGTACGCAAGGACTATGGCGAGCATACGGTGTTCAAAAACGTAAATCTCACGATAAAGCGTGGCGAAAAGGTGGCGTTCGTAGGCAAGAACGGCGAGGGAAAGTCGACGCTCGTGAAATGCATAATGGGCGAGATTCCGTTCACGGGAAACCTAAAGGTGGGCCACAACGTGCAGATTGGCTACTTCGCACAGAACCAGGCGCAACTGCTCGACGGCGAGATAAGCGTGTTTGACACAATCGACCGCGTGGCTAAGGGCGACATACGTCTGAAGATAAAGAATATTCTCGGAGCGTTCATGTTCGGAGGCGAGGCAATCGACAAAAAGGTGAAGGTATTGTCTGGTGGCGAGCGTAGCCGACTGGCTATGATTAAACTGCTGCTTGAGCCTGTAAATCTGCTCATTCTCGACGAGCCAACAAACCATTTGGACATGGCATCAAAAGAAGTGCTGAAGGAAGCCATCAATGCTTTCGATGGAACGGCAATCATTGTTAGCCACGATCGAGAGTTCCTTGATGGTCTTGTGTCAAAGGTCTATGAGTTTGGTGGTGGTGCCGTGCGTGAGCACTTGGGGGGCATCTACGACTATCTGCGCGCAAGAGATATCAATAATCTCAACGAATTATCGACAATGAATCCACAGTCGGCAGCGTCCACAACAGCCTCTACACAAACAAACGATGATACAATAACTAATTCAGGAAAAATCAGTTATGCCGAGCACAAGGAGCAACAAAAGAAGATACGCCGTGTAGAGAAGCTAATAAAAGAGTCGGAAACAAAAATTGAGGCAATGGAGAAGCGAATTGCCGAGATTGACACATTGCTTTGTCTGCCAGAGAATGCTGCCGATATGACTCTCATTAACGAATACACCGAAATAAAATCGAGAATGGATGAAGAAGAAGAGCGTTGGACTGAACTCTCTGAGGAACTTGAAGCACTGAAATAATAGCGTCCATACACAATTAATACATATAAACGCCACATAGTTACAAAGAAAATTCGTAACTTTGCGCTTGCTATCATCAATGGCAGTAAAAATAACAGAACGAAGATGTTAATAGATTATCAAAGAGCAAATATATATCAGGCAGACGGAACTGTGCTCAACGACGTTGACTTTCAAGTTGATGCCGACCAGTTTGTTTATGTAATTGGCAAAGTTGGTTCGGGCAAATCATCGCTCTTGAAAACAATATATTGCGAAGTAGATTTCGACAAAGACGATGCCGAAAAGGCAGAGGTCTTAGGTCGTGATTTGCTCAGCATAAAGCGTCGAGATATCCCTGCGCTACGTCGTGAGATGGGTATCATCTTTCAAGATTTTCAACTGCTGCACGATCGCAATGTGTACAGAAATCTTGAGTTCGTGCTGCATTCCACAGGTTGGAAGTCGTCCAAAGAAATTGCTGCGCGCATAGAGCAGGTGCTTGAAGCTGTAGGTATGCAGGACAAGAAGTTGCGTCTGCCACATGAATTATCTGGTGGTGAGCAACAGCGCATCGCCATTGCACGTGCTTTGCTTAATAGTCCTAAGATTATCATCGCAGACGAACCTACAGGTAATCTCGATCCTGAGACAGCGGAAAAGATTGTCGGTTTGCTCTACGAAATAAGCCATACGGGTACCGCAGTCGTATTCTCGACCCACAACCACGGACTCATTGAGAAATTCCCTGGTAGGGTGTTCAAGTGTGAAGATGGCAAGTTATGTAATGTCACAGATAAATATAACAAGTAAACGTATAAAACAAATAATAAAACAATAATGAAAGTAATGAAATTTGGAGGTACCTCTGTAGGTACTCCGGAACGCATGAAATCCGTTGCGACAATGGTCTCTGAGTCAGGAGAACAAGTGTTTGTTGTGTTGTCTGCAATGTCAGGAACAACAAACTCACTCATAGAGATTTCCAATTACCTCTACAAGAAGAACTCCGACGGAGCTAACGATGTAATCAATAATCTTGAGCAGAAATACATGCAGCACGTAGAGGAACTCTACTCTACCGACGAATACAAACAGCGCACTCGCGAATTTCTTGCATCAGAGTTCAACTATCTCCGTTCGTTCACAAAAGACCTTTTCACAAGCTTTGAGGAAAAGAATATCGTAGCGCAGGGAGAAATTATTAGCACCAACATGGTTACAAACTTCCTTTTAGAGAAGGGCGTAAAGGTGGTTCTGCTTTCAGCTTTCGATTTTATGCGTACTGACAAGAACGCCGAACCCGACACTCACTACATCAAAGAGAAGTTGGCTGCGGTAATGAAAGAAAATGAGGGCTATCAGGTATATATCACTCAAGGATTTATATGTCGCAACGCTTATGGTGAGGTAGACAATCTGTTGCGTGGTGGTAGCGACTTCACAGCATCGCTTATTGGCGCAGCCTTGCCTGCTGAAGAGATTCAGATTTGGACAGACATCGATGGTATGCACAATAACGACCCACGTGTAGTGGACAAGACAGAAGCTATTCGTCAGCTCAACTTTGAAGAGGCTGCCGAACTTGCATACTTCGGTGCAAAGATTTTGCACCCAACATGCGTGCAGCCAGCTAAGTTCGCAGGTATACCAGTACGCCTTAAGAACACTCTCGACCCTAAGGCAGAGGGCACTATCATTGATAACGTGTTGCTCAGAGGCAAGATAAAAGCTGTTGCCGCTAAAGACAACATCACGGCTATCAAGATTAAATCGTCGCGAATGCTCTTCGCAACAGGCTTCCTTCGCAAGGTGTTTGAGATATTCGAGTGCTACCAAACTCCTATTGATATGATTACAACGAGTGAGGTTGGTGTGTCGATGAGTATCGACAACACGTCTCACCTCAACGAGATTGTAGACGAACTGAAGAAGTATGGCACCGTAACCGTCGACTCGGACATGTGCATCGTATGCGTTGTGGGCGACCTCGACTGGAACAACCTCGGCTTCGAAAGCATTGTCTTGGACGCGATGAAGAATATCCCCGTGCGTATGATTTCGTATGGTGGAAGCAATTATAACATATCATTCCTTATCAGAGAAGCTGACAAGGAACGCGCATTGCAAAGCCTCTCCGACGTGCTCTTCAACAATAAGTAAAGAAGAACAACGTTATATATTAAGATTATAGGAGTTAACTGAGGACAATGGCATAGCCACGCGAAGTTAACTCCTAACATTATTTTATAGTAATAACCATTAAATGCACAAAGAATGTTTTCGGTTGACAAGTTAAATAGCATAGTAACACCCTACTACTATTACGACACGCAGTTGCTGCGAAAGACGTTAGAAGTTATAAAACAAGAATGTGAGAAGCATGAAAACTTCCACGTTCACTATGCCGTGAAAGCAAATGCCAATCCGAAGATATTGCGTATCATCAGCCAGTATGGTTTTGGTGCCGACTGCGTGAGTGGCGGCGAAATAAAGGCGGCTATCGAGGCAGGTTTTCCTGCTGACAAGGTGGTGTATGCAGGCGTGGGCAAGAGCGATTGGGAGATTAATCTCGGACTAGAAAAGGGCATCGCCTGTTTCAATGTCGAATCGATTGCCGAACTGGAGGTTATCGAAGAGTTGGCAGTGGCAGCCAACAAGACTGCTAATGTTGCTTTCCGAATCAATCCCAATATCGGTGCCCATACACATGCAAACATTACGACCGGACTCGCAGAGAATAAGTTTGGTATAGCAATGCAAGACATGGAGAATGTAATAGAACGTGCAACAACGATGAATAATATCAATGTTGTTGGTCTGCACTTTCATATTGGTTCTCAGATACTTGACATGGGCGACTTCAAGGCATTATGTAATCGCATTAACGAGCTGCAAGTGCAACTTGATAAGCACCATATATATGTTCAAAGCATTAATGTAGGCGGCGGACTCGGCGTGAACTACGACTCACCCGACCATCAGCCTATACCCGACTTCAAAGAGTATTTTCACACGTATGCTAAGCATCTCCGTCTGCGTGAAGGTCAACAGCTACATTTCGAACTTGGACGCTCTGTAGTCGCTCAATGTGGTTCGCTCATCTCTCGTGTGCTCTACGTAAAGCAAGGCTCACATAAACAGTTCGCCATTCTTGACGCTGGCATGACCGACCTCATACGTCCGGCTCTTTATCAAGCGCTGCACAAGATTCAGAACCTCACGAGCAACGAGCCAACAGAAGTTTACGATGTAGTAGGACCTATCTGCGAGTCGAGCGATGTCTTCGCTAAGGCCATCGACCTCAATAAGTGCCATCGTGGTGACCTCATTGCTATACGCTCAGCCGGTGCATACGGTGAGATAATGGCAAGCACATACAACTGTCGTCAATTGCCTAAAGGTTACATTACAGAAGATTTGTAAATAATCAGAAATGTTTATCGATAATATAACAATCATAATAAGTATCATTGTTCTACTACTGACAATTGCATCGGTAGTAGCCAATCCTTTTTTCCGTTCTATTAAGACCAAGAGCACCAAAGATACTACAATTGAATTGCCCCCACTTACTGTTGTTGTGCTCTCACAAAACAATGTGGAGGCACTTGACAAACACCTGCCACTTATCTTTTCGCAAGATTATGCACCAGGCTTTGAAGTCGTAGTTGTTGGCGAAAAGGGCGACCTCGATTTAGAGGCAGTACTTGCTAAATATGCTGACAACAAGAACCTTTATGCTACGTACATCCCCAAGCGTTCGCTTTTTATGAGCAAACCTAAGTTGTCAGCCTCATTGGGCATAAAGGCAGCCCACAACGATTGGATCATTATGCTTAATGCTTCGTGTGCACCTGCTTCTGACAAATGGCTGCAAACCATTGCAGAAAGCATAGATAGCAATACGAACCTTGTTCTCGGCTACTCCAACTATAAGGATGACGTGAAGCCCTATCGTCGCTTCATACGTCTTCGTGAAGCTTGCTATTATCTGCGAGCAGCTGCACATGGTATCGCTTACCGTTCTACTGGTGCAAACATCGCATTCAGACGTTCCGAGTTTATCAGTGGCGATGGCTATCGCGGCAACTTGCAGCACGTGTATGGCGAATACGATTTCATAATAAACAAGTTTGCAAGACCCTACTCAACAGCTATCACATTGCTACCAGACTCATTCGTACACAACGATTGTCCAACTAAAAAGACCTGGACTGAATATTGTATAGCCAACAGTCATGTAGGTCGTCACCTTGAGCGTAAAGCCCTAATGCATCTATCCTACATAACCGACGCACTGTTTATGTATATCAACTATGCCGTTCTAATCACAACAGGCGTATTTGCAGTCCTAACTGGCAGATGGATTGCTTTAGCTGTTGCAGCGTTGTGTCTCATAGCAACAATAGCATTGCGTATATTTTTCGTAAAAAGAAAATGTAATATCTTCGGTGAGCACCTATCCGCATGGTCTATCCCATTCTACGAATTGTCGCTTTTGTGGTTCGATATACTCACCAAACTGCGCTATATAAGAGCAGACAAACACGATTTTTCTACGCATAAAATATGAGAATCAAATTTATAAGTCTCTTAAAAGGCACTGCATATCCTTTGAACAAGGAATTGCCGGACACTATCGCCAATAATATTAGTAGCATTGGCGATGTGGAAGTTGTGGACAATACTCCCGACCTTGTGCATGTGTTTGGTAAGTGGTCTGGCACTACTGCCACAACTATGAAGGGCTACACGCACAAAGGTATTCCCGTTGTTTTCACATCAGCGAATGGATTGGTAGATGTTCTCCCTCCCCATTCCCTCATGCTTGCCCCAACAGTATTTCATTGCTGCGGACCAGCAGAAGCAGAACTTATAAAGAAATTGTTACCCAAAGCATCTGTTAAGGTCATTGCCAACGAGCAATTCACTTTAACAACCGACCGCACAACCATGCTCCGACAGTTCAACGACCTATATGCTAAGGTGTACAACGAACATGAAGCAAAGGTAATGTCTGAAATCAACAACAAGGTTAGGACGTTGAACATTTCTGACCATGCCATTAACGAAATATGCTCTCAATTGCTATATCTGCAATACGCTTTCCGACGCGAGACGATACGCCAGAGATTGCTTGATAACCTTTCCGACACACTGATTAATAGCAACTACGATGAAGAATCAATGCGTCAAGCACTTGACACCTTGAAAATTTCGTCCTTTGCCACATCCGTAATGGCACTACTCGAATCCAATTCGCATCTCACAGAGGGCTTTATGCCCATAGCCGCATCTGCCGACAAAACAACGAAACAGATGCAAAAGCACATTATATAACTCTCAACATCACCACATTGAACATGAGAAAAGATCATAAAGTCACAGCCAATGATATGAAATACCTGCAACTGCTTGCCCAGTCATTCCCGAACATCCCTGAAGCAAGCACCGAGATTATCAATCTGCAGGCCATTCTCAATCTTCCTAAAGGTACCGAGCACTTCGTTGCCGATATTCATGGCGAATACGAAGCATTCCTTCACATTCTGAAGAATGCTTCGGGCAATATACAACGCAAGGTGAACGAGCTTTTTGGCAATCTGATGCGCGAATCGGATGCACGCGAGCTCTGCACACTGATATACTACCCCGACCAGAAACTCGAACTGATAAAAGCAGCCGAGGAAAACATCGACGACTGGTATCACATCACCATACACAACCTGGTAGCAGTATGTCGCTTGGTATCAAGCAAGTACACACGTTCAAAGGTTCGCAAGGCACTACCACGCTCCTTCTCATACATCATACAGGAATTGCTGCATGAGCGCACAGACGATGCCAACAAAGCAGACTATGTCAACGTCATCATCGACACAATCATATCTACTGGTCGTGCCGACGATTTCATCATTGCCATCTGCAACGTGATACAACGCCTGTCTATCGACCAGTTGCACATCCTCGGCGACATCTTCGACCGCGGTCCTGGCGCACACATCATTCTCGATACCCTCTCGCGCTACCACTCTTGGGACATACAATGGGGTAATCACGATGTGCTTTGGATGGGCGCAATGGCAGGCAATCGCGCATGTCAGTGCAACGTCATCCGACTCTCGCTGCGCTACGCCAATATGACAACCCTCGAAGAGGGCTATGGCATCAACCTCATGCCGCTTGCCACATTTGCCATGGACACCTATGGCGACGACCCTTGCGAGGAATTTATCCCTAAGATTTCGTCTGCCGACTCTGCACGTGTCGACGAAAAGTCGATACGTCTTGCTGCCCTAATGCACAAAGCCATAACTATTCTGCAGTTTAAGGAGGAGGCTGCCATCATCAAACGCCACGCCAAGTGGAAGATGTCCGACCGACTCATGCTTAACTACATCGACTACGACAAGGGCACAATCACTCTCAACGGCAAGGAATATCCGCTCAAGAGCAACTCCTTCCCCACCATCGATCCCAAACACCCCAATCGTCTCACACCCGAGGAGAAGCAGCTCATGGACAAGATCAACCACTCGTTCCAGGTGAGCGAGAAACTACACAAGCACATACGCCTGCTCCTTCAGCATGGTTGCATGTACGCTGTGTTCAACAACAACCTCCTCTTTCACGCCTCCATACCTCTCGACAAAGACGGGAAGCTGAAGGAGGTAGAAATCATTCCTGGCACAACCTGCTCGGGCAAAGACCTGCTATATAACATCGGTATGCTCATCCGCTCAGCTTTCCAAACCGACTCTACACCTGAGGAACGCAACTACGCCATCGACTACTTCCTCTATCTATGGTGTGGTCCCGACAGCCCACTCTTCGACAAGTCGAAGATGGCAACCTTCGAACGTTATTTCATTGACGACAAGGAGACGCACACCGAAGAGAAGGGCAACTACTTCAAGCTACGCGACAACGAGCAGATAGTAGACAATATCCTTGATGCCTTCGACGTAGTAGGCGACAATCGCCACATCATCAACGGCCACGTACCCGTACACGTATGCAACGGCGAGAATCCCGTAAAAGCTAACGGCAAACTCATGGTCATTGACGGTGGTTTCTCGCAGCCATACCATAAGGAAACCGGCATTGCCGGCTACACCCTCGTCTACCACAGTCGTGGGTTCGTTCTCGTACAGCACGAGCCGTTCACATCCACAATCGATGCCATACAGAAGTGCTCCGACATCAAGTCATCCACACAGATAGTCGAAATGTCCTCGCATCGTATGCGCGTAGCCGACACCGACATAGGTCGCGAACTGAAAAATCAGATTAGCGACCTTCAACGCCTCCTATATGCCTACCGACACGGCTACATTAAAGAAGCCATACCCAACAAATAATTGTGTAATAACTTCACTCGCGAAGCGAGCTATCTTCCAATAAAATGAACAACCCAACCATTTGCGCCATCGCTACCGCCCCTGGTGGTGCGATTGGCATAATTCGCATCTCAGGAAGCGAAGCCCTCACTATAGCCGACCGGATATTCCGTCCCGTCGGCTCTAATGCCCCATTAGCCGACCGCAGACCCTACACACTCGCCTTCGGCAATATCGTCAACGCTGAAAACGAAGTCGTTGACGAAGTTCTCGTCTCCATCTTTCATGCTCCCCACTCCTACACTGGTGAGAACTCAGTAGAAATCTCCTGCCACGGCTCCGCCTACATACTGCAGCAGGTGATGTTCCTACTCACCCAAAACGGATGCATTCCTGCCGGTCCAGGCGAGTTCACTCAGCGTGCATTCCTCAACGGCAAGATGGATCTCTCGCAAGCAGAAGCCGTAGCCGACCTCATCAGCGCTACCAACAAAGCTACACACGACATGGCACTCAGCCAGCTGAAGGGGCATTTCAGCAACGAACTCTCCGACTTAAGAGCACATCTCCTTAAACTCACATCGCTCTTAGAACTCGAACTCGATTACTCCCACCACGAAGAACTCAAGTTTGCCAACCCCTCCGAACTCAACACCCTAGCCTGCGACATCCACCAACGTCTCGCCTCGCTCGCTCGTTCATTCGAAGTAGGCAACGCCTTGAAGAACGGTATCCCCGTAGCCATTGTCGGAAAAACCAACGTCGGAAAGAGCACCCTACTCAACCACCTGCTGCACGAAGAGAAAGCCATCGTGAGCGATGTGCATGGCACCACCCGTGACTTCATCGAGGACACCACCATCATCAATGGCATCCAGTTCCGCTTTGTCGACACAGCTGGCATCCGCCCAACCGATGACGTTGTCGAGAACATCGGCATCGAGCGCACCTACCAGAAGTTGCAGGAGGCGAAGATTGTGCTTTGGCTTATCGACCAACAACCCACCGAAGCCGAGATAGAGGACATCAAGGAGCGTGTGGCAGACAAGAAACTCATCATTGTGAGAAACAAGATTGACAAAAGCACAGCACATTCAACATTCAACATTCAACATTCAACATTTACGACTGTCGACATAAGTGCCAAATACGGTACCAACATCCCCGTTCTCGAACAACTTATCGTTGAAGCCGCCGACATACCCCAGCTCTCCGAAAGCGACATCGTCATCACTTCCGCACGCCACTACTCTGCTCTGCTCCTCGCAGACGAAAGTCTACAGCGTGTCATCGACTCAATGAACCTCGGATTAAGTGGCGACCTCCTTGCCGAAGATCTCCGCATCGTCATCGACCACCTTGCAGAAATCACGGGCGAAGAGCGCATCACGCCCCAGGAAACACTTCAAAACATCTTCACCCACTTTTGCATCGGAAAGTAAGTCGTGATAAACAACGATTAATATCGACAACAAATGATAG
>ERZ1023633.446-NODE-446-length-17220-cov-11.039499_pt1 | contig 17220 bp, 9 predicted proteins | sample MGYA00380333_ERZ1023633 | MGnify/ENA primary metagenome ERZ1023633 (study PRJEB33179, sample SAMN07448972) | human gut metagenome | biome: Human-gut; feature: Human associated habitat; material: Faeces | host: Homo sapiens | place: India: Bhopal | collected...
CAGGGGGTCGTTGGTTCAAGCCCATCTTGAAGCGCATTACATAAGCCTTGCAAGTCGATTACTTGCAAGGTTCTTTTGTTTTTATACATTTCAAAGTTGACAAGTTGAAAATCACTAAGGACTTTCAACCGTCAACAAGAAACTTCATTTTCAAATTGTCTTATCTCGAAAAAGATAAATTCTGAGGATCCTGAATAATCTTTGCCACCTTCTCATTGAATAAAGCCATAATATCTTCATATGAAACTTTAATAAACTTATAGTTCTTATGATTGCGAATTTTATCATCAATAGTCTTTACAGGCTTCAAACGAGAATTCATATATTCATCAATTGTGCGATTATAAAAAGGATGCTGTGGGTCTGTTATTATATACTTTCCATGAACATCACCATACCCTCCTGGCATTGCAAAAGATTGTGTTTGGATTTTGCTAACAAATAACCGTAAGTTAGAAAATATATTGCCAATACCATCTTCATCAGAATCTAATGAATAGTACAAAGCATCCAACATAGGTACAAATGCGCCAAAAGCAGTACAAACATCTTGACCCGAAAAATAATTAATATAAGAAAAACACATATTAAGCCCTTCCTCTATACGACCCTTTTGCTTATCCAATGCACCCATTTGATTTCTAATCATTTGTTGAAGTTTTGCATTATCATGAGCCAACTTAATATTTTCTTCTTTTTGCTTTTGAAGTTCACCTCTAAATTCAACAACACTAAATATCTGATATCCCATAACCAAAGTAACAATGATACCGACAGCAGAAAGTACTATTCCTAAAAACGTCTCATTGCCAACTTCACAGGGAAACACTCTAAATAAAGAAAAACCTAATGATATGACACACAACAGTGTCAATAATAACATCCAATATTTACATTTACTATCCATACGCATTTATTCTTTAGAATCTCTTTTGATAAAAGTAAATCTTGTCTTCAAACATGGACGAAGGGAAAGATCGTAGGTTCCCATCTGGAAATAGTTACGACTATCCTTGCTTGGATTCAAGTTCTGATAGAAATGAAGACCACGACCAAGAGTGATGTCCCAATCATTACTAGTGCGGATGTAACGGTCATGAGAGTTTTCATCAAATTCATATTCAAATATCATTATGTTGCCATCCATTTCAGCCAGGGTTTCCTTGATACCACTCAAACTATCTTTTATATAAGATGACTCTTCTACCGTATCGCCGAGTTTTGTAATCAACTTAAAAACTTTACAGTCACCTATCTTTACCAATAATTCGATGAATCGAACCAAATTGGTTACCTGATAGCCATGTGACAAGTAAGGTTCTTCGAGCATAACCACCTTTGCCCCCTTCAGATAGTCAGCAAACAAGTCATCATAACCATAACCTATATCGCCATATTGCACATCAATTGTCTTCTCTTTAGGAGAATCATCTTCAACAATTAGAGGTTTCATCATAGGACGATCCTCCATAACCTTTGAAGGTGCATTCTCAAAAGGCATTTCATCATAAGCTTCGGTCAAAACTGCCATTTCAGGATCTTTACGAGGATTCTGGGTTGCCTTGCTATACTTACTTTCCGGACAATATACTATAATTTTCTTTCCATCCCTATTTATATATGACATATTGATACGAGCGTATTCCTCATCAGGCTTACGCTTATTCAATTGTTCCTTCACACGACGACGGCCTTCTATCGCATATTCCACTATTTCATCGAACTCCTCATCAGTTGGTTGACCTGTCGGGAATAACAACTTGATAAAGCCAGATATCGTTTTTTGTAAGGCACGGTTATCACGGCCTTCAATATTATCACCCTTCTTCAAACGGGCATTGACTACCCCCACGTAGTCACTATCATGCACAAATAAGTAATGAAGTGCCTCTGACATATAATCCGTGATCAATCCAAAACCGTTATTATAAGCACTGTCATCAATCTTCGGTATCTCCCACCCTGGAATATAGTTGTAGATACGATCGATTACAGCGAGATCGAAAGCTTCAGGCAAAGTAACCAGCAAATCTTTATCATAATTATTAACTATCTGCTGGATATTCAAGTCAAAGTTACCAACAAAAGAGAAACTGGCATAGCCTGTCACTTCCCTACCACGCGAGAAACGACCATTAGCCATATAATCTTTCATGATTTGCACGGTATCGGCATCCTTGATTTTCATCTTGGCAACCTCATCAAAGGCGACATTATCCCAATAACCAACAGCACCCACTTGCTTGCGTTGATTATTATATAGTAATGTGGCAGTTGAAGCCTGTCCACCAGACAACAAAGTAGAATAAGGAGAGAACTCCGAATAAAAATAGCTCTTACCGGTACTTCTGCCTCCCAACTCAATACTATTATAATTACTTTGAACCAATGGCAGGAAACGGGAGAGAATATGAAATTTCAATCTTCTACCATTCTTATCGCTATTAAGCTGACGTGATCTTTCAGAAAGCCAATCAGGATTAATGCCAATACTACGAATCAGAACATCCATCCACTCATCAGTAGTAAATTGCTCACGACCACGAAAGAACTTTTCTGCATCAAAATGGGCAATTTGGATAGGGCGCAAATCTTCGATGAAGAAGGCATAGTCATCCTCCTCCACTTCATTATATGCCAAAGTTATCTCAGCCCAGATGCCACTCTCGAGCAATTTTTCGTTTTCCTGATAGAAACAAGGATTGATGGCAATACGCTTGGAGGCAAAGTTCTCCATCTCAGCCCAGTAACGTTTTTCCCGCTCCACATATTTCACATGAATCTTATCAATGAATTTATGGCGTTTTTTCTGCTCCACGATTGCCTGTGCCTTGTTAGATTCATCTGGTCGAACATAGCATTTTTCTATCGTTTGCAGCACAGCTTTCTTTCCCTCCTCTATTTCTTCGGGATCCTCACTGGCACAATAACGTGACAGCAGGAACTCCAAGACAAAGGAAGGAACGTTCACTGCACGTTTAATATCATGCAGCAAGTCCTTGCGAACCACCTTTCCTGGGAAAGCATGGTTAAGTTTCATATCTAAAGCATCCATTTATAAATCATTTTCAAAGTTCAACTTCAATGTAGAGAGCGTAGCATGGGTATCGGCATCCAACGCAGACACAACAATACAGTCACCCCCATATTCTTCATCTATAACTATCGGCTGACGGTACTGAGTAACCCCGGAAGGTATTTGTGCAGTCTGCGTAACATCATCATAGAATTTACCACTCGGTGCGCCTATTGCATGGCCTTCGCCATCAGCCACTATTAATCTTATATTTACTCCATCTGCAAACAAATCATCCTGATGGATATTAATATCAATCAACGGACGGCAAGTATAAACTGTACCAGACGTATTCCCCTTATACTTTAATTCCACGCTGTATTTCTGCTTATTCTGCTTATTCTGCAACTGCACAGTTATCACAGGTACCACATTCTCCTGGAGCGACAAGCCTTCATGGTAAAACACTTCACCTTTTCTAAACACAGTAAAGTTCTTGGCATAACATAGTTTCATAACCTCAGCATCCAGTCCCAGTTCTTCAGGAGTAAAGGATAAGGTATCCTCGCTGTCATTCAGATTACCTACCAACAAGCGACTTTCTTCCAGCGAGACATCGCTACCCATAGGTTTATCTATCAAATTACCCACATGGAAACTTGACTGCACCATAAAACCATGGTCAGCAACAAAGACAGCCATATCAAAGCCTTTTTGCTTGCAGGCATTCAAGGTACGCGCCAGACGCACCAACACCTTATCCATCACGGCAAGCCCACTCAACTTGATTTCTTCTCCAGCAGTATCCATATCCTGACTTCTTATAACCAACAATTGTACATTGTCTTCTATGGCAGACATATCGAAATTTTCCAAGCGCACATCTTGCGTTACTACATGGGTTTTCTGCTGCAAATAATCTAGTCGGTCATCAGGCGTTATAATCACTCTGCCATCTACAGAAGGTTGCAGTTTTCCGTTTTGTTCCACAACTTTCACATGTCCCAAATGAGCAGCCATACCAAATCGAGTAACAGAAGGCAGGAAAGACAACTTAGCCCCTATCTTTACTTGCTCTGGTTCATTGCGCATCATACTATCAGCAAAACATTTACCCATCTCATAGCGGAAAGCATCCACAAAAAACAAAGCCACCCGCTTACCTTCTTTTAGGGCAGGATATACGATATCTATACACCCCTGGTTTCTTAGTTGCTCATGATTCTTGATTTCCCCGGCACGCATCTGATATTCCTTGACACTACGCTCTGTAAAGTCTGCATACAAGCCTTCTACATATTGTGTCATTGTCTTTACTGCAGCAGGAAGAGAGACTACTTCCTGGCTATCAGTCAAATATCTACGGAAAGCTTTATCAGCTTCCTGACCACTGCCAACATACCATTCCACCAAATCCTGGATATCTCCATCGCTCTTTACTCCCCGATTCACACAATCAGCGATTTGCAAGGCATAACTAGCCAATTTCCAAAACGTTGACACCTCAGAATCTTCCTGATACCAAACGTCTTCGATATTCTTTTTGAGCAACTTATGAGCCTCTCCTAACTTACCCTCTTTGAGATAAGCTACGAAACGTTCGTATTCCACCTTATTTTCAAAAGCAAAAGTCACGCGGTCACCCAAATGTTTGGACTTCGCAAACAAATCAGCAAGTTGGAAAGCATCCGCCGTTTTACGTGCCATTCTTACATAAATCTCACGCAAGTCGCTTCTGCGACGCAGATGGTCACACACCGAATAGATCTTATCCTTGATTTCAACCGGTGCCATAGCAACCGTCTTCAAGCTATCAGGCAAAGCCGAAGGCAAATCGAAAACGAACTCACTAAACAGCAAATACATCCATAGTTTCTGCTGAATATCCTGAAGAGAGATTCCGTTACTATCAAGACCCGGATATTGAATCTCCGCAAAACGAACCCATTCAGGTAACCATGCCATATCCGAAGAAAACGTTTGAGCCAACAAGCCCACCGTCATCTCAACAAAGCTCTTGCCACCAGTCAATTGTTCCAAAGCAGGATAAGCCGCTCCATCAAGCAAGGCATTAATCATATTGAAAGATGTAGTTCCACTCGCAAACAGGCGTTCAATCTCATCTTTCTTGGTTGGCAAAAACGACTGACAGATGTACTTATAGTCATCTTGTGGACCTACAGGAAACATTGCCGCTGCATTTTTGAAAGCACTATAAGGCTCCTCTACCCACTGACGGTCGGTAGTAGGTTGAGGCATCTGGCGATAGATAATCATACGCAAATCATTATTCTCTGCCAGTTCACCACACCAAAAACGAGACGCAGCCAGCCGGGCATGCAGTAAGCCCTTGGTTGTGTCTATCACCTTCACTCCTTTTTCCTCAGCTAGAGGCAAAACACTATGATAAAGCGCATTACGGTCGTAGATGACGAGCACAGGCTTCTCTGCACTCATCTTCCCCAACCAGTGGTCTATGATATATCCTTGTATGTCCATCTTCTTGTAATTTTCTTGTAAATCTTCTTGTATTCTTGTAAATCTCAAAAAACATTTCTATCAGATTATCAATACCTTACAAAATATTTCTTGTAAAATCTTGCAGTTTTCTTGTAAATCTCTAAGCCTACAACTCTACTTGCACAAGAACCAAATACGTCTCTTCACATGGATTTTCCCTTCCTTTCTTAAGGAAGCCAGCAAGTTAGTCACCTTATTATACTTTTGAGTTTCATCCAAGACCTCTGGCAATTTATCCATAAGAAGTTCTTCGATTTCTTTTCTTGATGCAGACTTAAACTTTTCCAAGTAATCAATAATCAATTTCTTATAATATGAATCATCAAAACTCTTATTCTTTATATATGAAGCCTTCAACCCTATATGTTTGGAAGATTCCACTACTTTATACGACAAATATAAATTGGTCTTTCTACCTTCAACAAATCCTTTTTGTCTAAGAAGAGCTATAGCATCATTTGTCAAATCTGCATATTTTTTCTTCTGCACCTTATCCAGGAGAATAATCTCTGGAAGAGACAATTCTGGATTATTCACAAGAATACGAGCAAAATTCTCATCCAAGACTTTTCCTTGTATCTCACACCTTACCTTCTGGTCGGAAAGCGTATATATAGGCATTGGGAAAAATCTCTTCCTCTGTTCAACGAAGAGCTTCTTAATTCCACCTCCTTCTGTATCAGCCATTCCTACATTACACATCGCCTCCATCAAGAAAGGATTTCGGTACCTTGAATCAGGACAGTCTCGTTCAACCACATCTTCTACCGAATCAGGTATAAACTGACCATAATTCTGTACCACCAGTTTCTCATCTTCATATTCCAAAAGTTCAATACGAGTGCTCATACCATAATCCTGATGTCCAATGGCGTTATTAATTGGCTCTCTAAGTGTAAATACATCATAGCGTTTCATATTCTCTGGGAACATGTTTCCGCTGATGGTATATATGTAGTTAGTATTTCTTATGTACTGCTTTGTTATCTCATCCACAGCCTTAATCATTGGGATATGGAAATTACGAAAATCTTTATTCTTATCCTCTTTTGCAATCAGTTTCCAACGAATGACACATACGGCCGGCGACAAGAAATGTTCAGATTCCTCTCTACCCAATAGAATGATAGCTGCATTGGTTATCTTTCCGGCTCTTGTAATCTTTGCCTTGTTCAAGAAGGTTGCATCATCCCAACTCTCGATTTCCTTAGCTCTTCTCTCATGCCTTTCCGTATATTTTTCTCTTGCCATACGAATAGCATCAGGATCAAGATCGTCGATGGTAGCATCTTCTATAATATTGGCTGTCCAATCGCCAAAGACTGCACTTGGTTCCGAAAGAATTCTTTGCATACGCTCTTGTGTCATCTCTACCAGAGAATCGGCAATACGCTGCCAAGCCTTTCTATGTGCATAGACAGGGCGGCGTGGCTGATGCTTGGGGATATGGATAATCCAAACAGTCTTGTGCGTATCATCTGTTATAAATTCTTCGATATGAAGACCTTCAGAAGAAAGGTTCACACATTGCTCCACCAACTTGAACGTCGCAGTCAATGGGGTTGCAGCAAAGCCATTGAATGTCAATGCTGACAAATCTGTGCCAACGATATCCAAGGTCTGATCTTTGACACCAATCACAAGTTCCCCTCCCTCCATGTTGGCGATAGCCGACACGTAGGAAAGTACATCATTGCCCTCCTTGCCATTGAAGGAGTTCTTCAGATTTTTCATTTCCTTCCATTCGCATCTTGCGTTTTCTTCAGGATAGCGTTGGCGGATATATTGTTGTAACTCTTGCTCTGTCATACCTTTTTCTTATATTTTGATGTCATTAAAATGATAACGAAAGCTGTGGGTTTATGTTGTCTCCCTTTTTCTTTCTTGCCTTCTTTTCCTTCGGTTTGTTCTCACAGATGTGTTCCAAGCCGTGGGTCAGCGCCATGCACCAGTCTTTCTTCGCCTTTTGGGTTACTCGGGCTGGATACATGCTCATGGCAAGATGGCTCCAGTCGTAGTCGCCTTTTTCCAGCAGTTCCATGTTCTTCTCGCATTCCACTCGCCATGGGCGGCTGGCTGCAAGATGGAGCAATGGGGCGGCTGTCACCGGCACTCCGTCATCATGGTTAGGCACATAGCCTGCGGCAAGGATGCGGTTCAGCTCGTCCATCATGCCTTCCACCTGCTCCTGCTCGGCACGAATCTGCGACTCCTGTGTCTTATCGTGGGCAGCAAGAGCGGCATTCAGACGAGTGCGCAACTGTTCCTGCTGTTCACGCAGACGGATGATAAGCTGCGGCAAGGTGTTCTTGCTAAGTTTTGGATAATACACCCAGTAGTCCACGATGCCGTCTTCCGAAGCAAGGAGCCAGTAGATAGGTGCCTTGCGGCGACTCTTGGTATAGCGCTTGAAGTGATAGTCAAAGAACCCGGTAGGCGATGCGAGGTAGGCTTGCAGACTCTTGCAGCCTATCAGCTGGCAGAGTTCATACTCCATATCGTCGGCACGGTCTGCCCAGAGCCAGTGCATCACCTCTCTCACGTGGCCTGCCAGACAGAGAGAGGAGTCGCTATTGTTGGTCAAGATGCCATCCGTAGGTACATCGAGTTGAGCAGGGCAAGCTGCCTCGCCCTGACTGACCACTGGCATAAATGGCAGAGCATCAAACACATCGCCAAACTCAGGAATAGCCTGTTCGCCCTTGGCGTATGCCGTATTCCATCTGCCGAAAGCCATACCCACCAATTCCATCACTATTTCCTGTGCCATCACTTTTTTGTCAATCACGTTCTGGCAGCTGACTCCGTCTATAGAGAGCAGTTCCTCATAAGGACGACGTGACTTATAGTTGTTTAAGGTCTGTCGGAATTCGCTATCTCTATCTATATCAGCCAAGTCCATCCACAGGTCATCATTCTCTTTCACAAGTTCTTCATATCGGGCGTAATCAGCAGTCAGCTGCTCCTGCATCTTGTCCAAGGCAGCATCAATAGTGGTATCGATATGCATCTGGGCTATCAAGCCATGATACTCCAGGTTGGTTTCGTCCAAGCTGAACCACTTTCGTTTGATGTCAATGATGGCATTGACGATACGCTCGATGTCGGATTGACGAGTGGCGTAGTCGGGCATAGGGAGGAGGTTGACATAGCCATTACCTTTATGCTGACCACAATATTGATTTATAGCATATTGTGAAATTATTGAATTCAGATAAGATAAAGTTGCATAACCTTCCGTAACTGAGATATTAGGCAAGCCTATACCTTCCCGAGTAAATATCATACCTTTTTTAAGGATGTGAGCATCCAAAATATCTCCTCTTTTACCAAAACCTATCATACCCTGTCTTTGTAAATGAAGGCTTCTGATATTACAACCAGAATCAGAACGTATGATATCTTCAACAAACTTTGTTGCATCCCTATATGGAAAATAAAAGAGAGTAAACCCACCGCCATTATACATTAGCGAAAAGTCATCAGTCTCGATAACCTCGTAAAAAAGCCTTGGATATATATTCGCAGACAAATCATGCCCTTTCTTTGAATCGAATCCTCTTTCAAAAAACTTAGGGTATTTAAATAGATACAAAGTATTTTCTTCAAAATAATATCCGATTGTTGTATTAGGCAAGTTTGTAAAATCAATAGACTTCGCCACATAAATCCACTTTGCATCTTCACCTCTATTATATGTCCTTATCAATACTTGAAGATTTTCATTCTTTTCCTCAGGATTCACGTCCTGTACATTCATAAACACGCCCTCCACATCAGAGCTTAATTTATTCAGCACCAATGTAGAAGTCTCTACACTCGCATCCAATACACCCCAGCCTGTATCAGCACATGCCGTGATAAAGCCACAAAGGTTACGACGCCGGAAAGCCTCATAGCTCGACTTGATCATTACAGTACGGTCGAAGATTGCTCCCAATTTGCCTTCATCATCCAACATTTCCTGCATACGATCGAAGAAAGCGCAAACCAAGTTCTTGCTCCAAGCAGGATAGTTGTCATTCATATACAGACTGGTATGCTCACTACCCTCTCCGAATGGTGGGTTCATGACGATGCAATCGAATCGTTTCTGGCACAATTCGATAAAGGCAAAGCCACGGGTGGCATCTTCAGAAAAGAGCGCATTTTCGTAACCTTCTTCCTCACTCAATCGGGAAGAAAGCTCTTGCAACGCAGTTTGCAGACGCTCTGCGATTTCCTCAAAAAACTCATCCTTATGGTGGCGCAACTCTGTACGAACCTCATTGGCAGCCGCAATCTCAGCACGACGTTCCTCAGAATCAAAGATATTGGCATTACGATTTTGGTTCACCTTGCTCCAGTTCTTGCGCAGGTATTCGATATCATCACTGATTTCCTTTTCCATCTTAAAGAGCAAGCCTGCCTCGCCCACAAACTTCATCTTATTCCAAATGGTGGTAAGCAGACGCTGCATCGGCTTGTCAAATTCATCCATCAAACCTTTGAGCAGACGCTTATTGCCAGGCATAGCCTCCGCCAACACCAAATTGCTTCGGGTTATCAAAGGACGCTCGGCTGCATCAAGGTTCATCTGGCTATAACTCTTCTGCGCACGGAGCCAAAGGCTGAGGGCGGCAATCTGCAAGGCACGAGGATCTATCTCGCAGCCATAGATGTTATTCTCCAATATCAGTCGAGGCACCTCACGGTGGAAGGTTTCACGAGTGTGAACCTCCCTAAACTCCTGCAACAATGAAGGCTGGTTATCCCATGCATCCATATAGATATACTCATATACCTCGTAGAGATAAAGACCAAAGTGCATGGAACCACAGGTAGGATCAAGAGAAAGAATCTCGGTAGGCTCCTTCAGCTTGCGCTCTTCCAGCGGCTCACCAGAGCGACGGATCATATATCGGCATTGCTCCTCACCGATGCGGCTCTCACCACGGGTCATCTCATACCAGATACGACCCAAGGAATTGTCGGTAAGGAAACGCACCACATACTCAGGCGTAAAGAACTGGTTGCGCACCGCCATCTCTCGACTGTTGCGAGGCTTGCTGCTCGCTTCACGCATCTTTCTGCGCTCCTCCAAGGAATTGTAATCCTGGAACATCCATCCCAAGGTTTCGTCCTCTTTCCAGAAATTCACGGTCACAGCATTCTGCTCGTCAAACCAGGCAGAAAGCTGACTGTCGTTAATGAGTTCCAGGAGCTTCATCAATGTACTCTCATCTGGGAAAAGAAGACCGAATGGAGAAAAACGGTCGAAAACTGCCGGCAGTTCGATGCTCAGTTCATCGAACACGCTCAATAGATAACAGCGGTAACGCTCATAACGGTTTGCACCCACACTTTGGGCAATACTATCATAAGCCATGAATCCTGCCGACTCATAGCCCCCACGAATACTCTCCATAATCAAGTCACGCTCCTCGCACATGCGAAGAGCGCAAAAACGGTTAAGCTGGGTAAAAGCCTGTTCTGCCACCAGCTGACCTACAGCCTGTCGCTCCTTATCGGCATCAGTATCCGTATCAGGCAGAGCAGCCATCAGATGCTGCAAGCGGTCGCGCAGCATACGGGCCGTATGCACAATGTCAGTATCCTGACTTGGCAACTGCTCCACACCAATGGTATGGCCATCCGCCCAGATGCCATACCACTGCTGCAACATTTCCGTTACGTTCTGCATCAGCAGGTTCTTGGCTGCCGAAACAAAGCGCTCTATAATCTTCTTTCCGTTTTGAGAAATCATATCGTTTTATTCTTTCAGAATAGCTAAAAATTAGAAAATAAACTCTACAGGCGAATTATCGCCCACCTTGTCCAACAACTGTGTGAGTCGGTCGATGACCTCCTGCAATTCCGCACGAGAAGTAATCTTATGCTTGATACAGAGTTGAGTTGAGCTATACGAAGGAGAATGGAGATGCGTAGGCGTTCCCTTACCAGGATTGTCATCATTCCCTTCTGTGTTTTCACCTGCAGTTGATGACGTGACCGTCGTAACAGCAGGAGCGTTGGCAGCAGCCATCGTCTTGACACGTCCCTCAATAACTTCCACTGCGCCCATCGGCATATAGAATCCAGAAAACTTATTCAGCATATCACGCAAATTGTCGATAGAACTGCCACGACTCTCGATGGTCAATTCACCCAACAGCGTTTCTATCTGCGCACGTTGCTCTTCCTTCAACTTCTCCATTTCGGGATTCGCCAATATAGCCACACGTTTTTTGTTAAGTTGTTCGTTGCTCTGTGTTTGGAATTCAAGACAAGCCTGCTGCAGATAAGCATCAAGCTGTGAGCTGAGCTCGGTAATGTCCGACACGATGTTAGGCAAATCAGGATTAGCCACATAGCCATTATATACCTGTCGCACCTCATTCACCTGCTTGCGGAATCCATCAAGGATACCATTCGGAGCCAAGTTATCAGCCTCGTCCATCAGTCTTTCCATGTGAAGGAAACGGTCCAGAAAACCAGCTTGTTCGTTACACTTGACGAGTTCCATCGCATAACGGAACGCCTTCTCACATTCCTTGTCCTTGCCCAACAAGTAAGCAGCCTCTCCGCCCTCACTCTCCAAGATACGATTGGCATAGCCTATAGCTTGGTTGAGAGGATGTAATCCAGCCAAATGCAGATATTCGAAGTGAGGCACCAACTTATTCCACTTAGTCATCAGATACTTGATACGCTTGTTGGCAGCCTGCGCAATCTGATCCTTGACAGGAGCTGTGCGTGGAGCCCCCAATACGCCCATCAGTATCTTTGCCGCATTCAGCAGTTCAGGAACCGTTAAAGTTCCATCTGTATTGAGAGAAATACTTATCTTTCCAAAAGCATTGTTATTGCCCATGGCAGCCACTGCCGACTCACCAAACACGGTGATGTCCTTGCCCGACACACGAAGCTGTATGCTTCCAGCCTTCAGCATCAAGGCAACCAGATAGCGGATGGTATCCTTTGCCCAGCCATACGGAATGCTTTCGAAATGGGTCATCAGTTCCTGTCCCGTAGCCTCTGAACGAGACGCCACGAAATCCTTTATCTCCATCAAAGCCGGATGAGCGGCATCTATCGTTCCGTCGTTCTTCTTGATAATCTTGAACGGATTGAGCGAATCGGGAATGGTGGTAACATCACCATACGAAGCAAGCTTGTTCACGCAATCGCTCTTCATATTGGCAGAAGCCAACGGATATTTCTCAAACACCTTTTCGGCAATTCCCTTCAAGGCAACCGTCTTGTAGGTATCGGCGTTCACCTGCTGTGGAGAACCACGGAAGATGATTTCGCTGTTGGCCTGTGCCTCTCGGAGCGCACGGAGCAACTGCTGTTTCTTCTCCTCTGCCATATCACCCTGCGCACGGAGATAAGCCTGTATCTCCTTGTTGGTCTCGTTCTGATGACGGTTGCGGATGTTCTGGCATTTCACAATCTCCTGCAGCAGAGCCTCCTTGTCTTTATTAAGCGTACAGAGCCAATAGAGAGTACGCATATTTTCCTGTCGGGTACTCTCTGTAAGCAACTGCTGGCGAGTCTCCTCAAAATGTGCACCATTGACAAAACGAACGTTCATCTTCAAACTAGTTGTGTTATAGATGGTGTAAGGACGGTTGCGTTCTGTCAGTTCCACACCTGCGGTGATTGTCTTGCTCGCATACACATTCACGGCAGGAGCAGGAGTCAGCAAGTCTTTCAGCATATCCTGCATCACCTCGGCTTTCTCTACTTCACGAGGCACAATCTTACCACGTTCCTCACGGATGCCCAAGATGGCATTGGTCATAAACTGGTATTTGCCTTCCACCTCCTGCAAGGTAAGCTCGTTGGAACCAGAAATCTCGTCAATAATCTCACGCACACGGTTGCGGTCGAGTGTTTCGCTCACCTTGTTGTTCAACAACGCACAGATATTGTCGAAAGACAGATTGAAGTCGTCAAGCAACTGCATCACGGCGATGGTCTTACAGATGCGCACAGCCAGTTCATTGCCTGTGTACATACGTACTGCCTTATCTGCAGCCAGGACGATTTCCTTGGCTGAGTTCTTCTGCATATCGGACGACAACACATCATAGAAGTATTCCGGACCCGCCAGCTGTCCGATGGTAGCATCAGCCAAGTGATTGTCCACCAAGATGTCTCGTATCAATCGGATAACCGAACGGAGACCTACACCACCCGTGCGGCTTGCCAGCTTCTGCAAGAGCGAAAGCAGGATATCGATATGCACCGGGAGGAACGGATAGAGATCGGCAAACGACTGCTCTGTAAGCACCTGATTATAGATGCTACGCTGCTGCACAGCCAAATGGGTATTATTCTTCAAGATGCCTTCGTTTTGATTGAAGAGCTTAACCAGGAATTCCTTGCCCTCCTGCGACTTGCCCAGCAGACGCTTGGTGATAATTTCCTTGATGTCGTTAGCCTCAATATCCACCTTGATAGGGAAACGGTCGTTCAAACGGAATAACTCATTGGAATTGAGTTGCGCCTGACGATTGTCCTCCGTAAGAGTCTGCTGTGCAGTAGCAATCACCCATACATTTCCACGGAACTCATCCTTGAAAATCTGCATCATGCCCTGCACATTCAGGATCAGCTCTACATTGGAAGCCACATACTGTCCTACCTCATCCAAGACAAAGATTACCTTATCCTTTCCCGTTTTTTCCTTGATCAGCTGATAAAGACGCTTGAAACGTTCCTTCTCGTTCAAGGCGCTATTCATCTTGATGTTCTTGAAGCTGGCGCTATCAGGGAAATAGGCAGGCAAGAGTCTTGGCGCAAGACTTGCCGCAATCATATTCGCAGCCAAGTCGTTGCACTGTTCCACTTCCCAGTCCTTGTGCTTCTCCTCCTTCACGATGCGGCAGAATTCCTCATATTTTCCCTCGCTGTGAAGCATATCTACGAAGCACATCACCTTCTGGTCGGTACACTTGGTGATGTTCAACTGTTTCAAAGTCTCATAATATACTATATCACTGACCGTTGAAATATTGCCGGCAACCGACTGAGTACTGAGGTCAATCATCACAACCAACGGATTATGGCGATTGATGATGGCATGGTGCAAGGCTGTGATAGTTGTATCATGAATGCGACTCAACAACTTATCACCAAAAGTAACGCCATCAATCATCAGGCTCTTATCAAACGACAAGCCCAGATATTTGGCAAAAGAACTCTTACCAGAACCATAGAAGCCAGAGACCCAGATACCGATCTCCTTACTTGAATTATCAAAAGCCGACTGTAAATCGAGAAGCACGTCCTCATAGTTCTTGTGCAGTTTGTCCGTAACGACATACTCCCGAATTTCATGGTCCAAATCTTCCGTGGTATTGGCACCAAAGGTGACAACACTCTCTATCTTACGGTTGAGCTGTTTGGAAGGGTCGAATAATTCTTGTATCTTATGCATAACTGATTATCTTTAGAAGTTAATGGAACGGTAATTTCCGTCCTGGTTATAAATGCCGAGGAAAGAACGGGCAGTGCCTTGCGTTTCTCCCGGATAAAGCACCAACATTGGAATCTGAATCTGGTTGTAGATATTGTTCTCTACAGCGCCAATCATATAGAAAGGATGAAGCATCTCCACATCCCGGATAACCAAGAGCGGATTTTCTTCTTCAGCCAACAGTTGGTCTTGCTTCTCCAACAGGGCTTTCTCTATATACCTGTCGTTCACAATAGCCTGTTTGATGCTATTATAGAGTTCAGGCTCTTCTACATCGGGATCGGTCCAAATATCCAGATAGTCATTCGTATTGATAAACCTATCAATGACTAACCCCATAGAAAATTCATGGGCATGAAATCCCATGTATTCCGCCTTTGGTTTCAGAAACGAGTCAATCAATCCTCTAACCACGAAGGCATCCTCGGGCTGATATACCATATACACAATAGGGCTGTAGCCAGTAGGCGACAACTTGCTTGGCGACTTCAGGTAATCCAAAGCCCTTTCTATCTTATTTTCATAATGTAGCATCAATAAATTCCTCCATTGTTTGATAGTTCCACGAAATGGTAAGCAATTCGCCCGAGCACTGGGCAATATAGCCACCCTTGATATTCATATCCATGATGCGATCCAGCAAAGTGTATTTGTCCAACCCAAACAACTGCCAATCCTCATGATTCCAAATTGCCATATCTGAAAGACCAGCGAAATGAAGTTCATGCATTAAGTAGAGCAATACAAAATTAGAGATTTCATAAGGTAAGATATCTCCATTGCGAGCTACAAAACCAAAATCCACCAACACAGCCTTTATATAAGAAGCCTGTCGTTTTTGTATGCTTTCTCCCCACTTCGCCTTTCCTTCATCTACAATGCCCTTAATAAACATAGTGATTCGATCACGTTCCAACTTTTGTGTCTGATTCACACGCAAAACATTCAATTCATTCACTATAAAATCATACATAACGGCATTCTCTCTTGCACAGTAAAGCATCAATAACTGTTTAAACTGAGATAACAGCAAACCTTTTTTTCGGATGGCACCCAACCACAACATTACATGAGGTTCATGCTTCATGAAGCGAGGATAGAATACCAATTTGACGATGTCCATGCTACGCATGTCAGAACATCTACTAAGCAAGTTTTGCTCATGTACACATTGGGCGAGAGATTCCCTTGTCGTATGCTCATCACATACGGACAACAACGTAAGTGTTTCCTCTATCAGTCCACACCCCTTCGCCAATGCAATCGTATATTTCGTATTCCTTGTCATTGCATATATGGGAATGATTTGACATTCTCCTGAAATGAATATCTATAATGAGAGGCACACAGACGCAAGAGATTGTCAATCTCATCTTGCCGATAAGCTCCAATAGGAACAGTTGTAAAGCTATGGTCTGTCGCAATAGTATCCATACTCTGCAGATAAACATCCGCATCGTCACCAAGACTTGCAACATCCATTTTTTCTTTTTTCAGATAGTCCATTATCATCCTTTCTATCTGTGCCGGTAGCTTAAAGAGATAAAAAACGCCACCCAAGAACATACCGTGAGCTTTGCGCATCAGTTCCATCACTAGATTATAATAGGCGATATTACCAGATTTTGGGAAAATGTAATTCATCATCTCAGATGCGCCACTTTGATCTACGCCTTCCCAAAATCCAGCTTTTACGCCAGCCTTATATACAGCCATGCGCATTTTGATTATATCATAGATATTCTGTTCTGTCATGCTAATTTTTTTTGATTATAAACGCAAATATAAGAATTATATCTGAAACAGCACCATTTTACCAGCATTTTATATGAAAGTTTAACGTTAGTGGGGTCGTACGACCAAGAGGTACATAGTTGTACAACCAAGAGGTGTATTGTCGTACGATTAGAAGACATTACCACTAGGCTCACCCTAAAAGGAATACTCCTGCACTTCAGAAGTTATATCATTACCCCCAAAAAGATATACGCTTGCATCCAAGAAAAATATTTACTTGTACTCTAAAATATATGTACTTGTACTCAGAAAGAAGAATTGCGCCTAATAAAGGGTTATTCTCGTTTCCTTAAGGGAAAATATTTTTTTCCTTAAGGGAAAATTTTTATTTCCTTAAGGGAAAGTATATTTTTCCTTAAGGATACTGTTTCATAGGGTTCTGACAAAAAAACGGGTGCATTCCGCTTTTTTGACGAAATGC
>ERZ1023633.450-NODE-450-length-17110-cov-9.425388_pt1 | contig 17110 bp, 17 predicted proteins | sample MGYA00380333_ERZ1023633 | MGnify/ENA primary metagenome ERZ1023633 (study PRJEB33179, sample SAMN07448972) | human gut metagenome | biome: Human-gut; feature: Human associated habitat; material: Faeces | host: Homo sapiens | place: India: Bhopal | collected...
CGAGAGAAAATATTTTGAAGGATTTCTTTGGAACGTATAAGAATGAGGTGAGAAGGATTATGGCACTTGATTTTACTTTTGAAAGACAGATTGAATTGACGAGGATGGAGTATTATAAGGACGGTGAAAAGGATGGGCAGTTGCGGGCACTGATTTCCCTGACAATCCGGAAGCTTCGTAAAGGAAAAAGTGTAGAGCAGATATGCGATGAATTGGAAGCAGATATGGCAACCATTTCCTCTATCTGCAAAGTAGCCGAAGAATTTGCACCGGAATATGATGAGGAGAAGATATTCCGGAAGTTAATTTCAGAGGAAGTATAGGTACATAAAATTTTACACCAATATGCTATTCTGCAATCATGTGATAAAACACACCTTCTCCGATGGAAGTTGTTTGTGATATTTCACTTCCGACAATGTGGAAACCGGCCTTTTCATAGCAAGGTCATTTGCTGTCCGTAGCCGTTATTGCAAAATTCAGGATTTACACCAATGCCAAAGAAAATCTCGGTGTCTTCTTCATATAAATTAATAAATCCTATGAGGTTTTCATTTTCATAAAAGGAAAAAAAATTATTTTGGGGGTTGGCAAAGCCGTAATGGTTTCTTTTATGTTCCTCGTAGGGTTTCTCGTTATAAATACTGTACTTTCCTTCGTATTTCCAATTTGTAATGCTATATTTTTCTTCTTCCGTTGTTCTGTGATGGGTAAGCATCTGGGTTCTCCTGAAATATACAACATAATAAAATTTTTATTATTCTAACATAAATTTGCTCATAAGAGTAAAAATTTTGGGGATTCAAAAAACTGGAATTTTGAAATTCACTTTACGATATGAAAGTGAGTAAACGAAGTATATTCGCATGTTAATAAGCATGTAAATACACTTGCATATACATTGACATAATGGTAGTATTAAGAAAAGGAGATGTTTATATGCCTAATATTAAACCTATTTCTGATTTAAGAAATTATACAGATGTACTTAAGAAAGTTGATTTATCCAATCGTGTATATTTGACAAGAAACGGACATGGAGAATATGCAATACTTACCATGGATGAAGTAGATGAACTTGATAGGATAAAAGCAGCATACCTGTTACTCTCTAAGCTGCAAAATGCTGAGGAAAAAGCTGATAAAGAAGGCTGGGTAGATGCAGATGCGCTTGAAAAAGAATTGGGGGTGGATGCCTATTGAGAATAAAGTATTCACCGGAAGCAAGAGATAAGTTGTGTCAAATGAAAAAAGATGAAGGCATCAAAAGGGTAAGTCTGATTATGAAAGGAATAAGAAACCTGTCAGATTATCCCAGGCAGTGTCCGACTATTGAAAGGGTACTTGGAATTCCCAGTTCCTATTATTTCCTGCCTATTGAGTATACTTATATTTTTACAGGGTTGAAAATAACACAATTTATATTACAGCTTTGTACAGTGAACGTGAAAATTTCATACAAAAAATGTTCGGGATTTCACTTCGCACATCTGAAAGTCTTGAATTCTGGGCGAATAAAATATTTTACCCTTATCACTTCTTACTTACAATCTACCGTTTTTTCTTATTCCCTTATCCACCTATCCACATACTCTTTCATAACCTCCGCTGCGTGATTTGTGGGCGTACAGTGCAACCGGCACAAAAGCGTCCGAGAAGCCAGTCTTTCCGCAAAGAAAAGATTTTTCTCAAAAAGAGCCAGCGTCCAGGAGGACGTAATCATGCGGTTTGTCAGGAACAAAATCTGCTCGTCCGGAGTGAGTTCTTCCACAAAATCGGAAGTATCCTGCTTTAGGAACACAATACCGCCCAAAGGATGGGAAGCGGTGGTGGAAATGCCGGAGGTACCGCACCAGGGAATACCGTGTACCACGGGCGTGTTTTCGGAAAAAGAGAGCAAATTCAAATCCCCGTTTAACAGAGGTGTACCGAAAACCTCCTGCCACAAACGGGTATGTGTGGACTTACCGGTGCCGGAAGGACCGGAAAACAGGTAAGCCTTGTTTTTATAGAGCAGGGAAGCGGAGTGCAGTACCGTCATTCCCCTTTGCTGTGCAAGGTATAAAAAGCCCAACCGGAGGACATGGAAAAGAACATCCGGCAAAGAGCCTTTTTCCGAAGGGATGCAGTAAATGCAGAAAAAAGAAGCATCTTTCTTTAAGCGTGCTTCGACAAGCAAAGGCTGGTCGGGGAAAAGAAACAGGTATTCATCCGCCCGTTCCATTACGATAAGTTCTTTGTTATGAAGCAGGGCCATGCCGTTTCCGGCGGTAGCAGGTGTTCCGGCTAAAACAAGCACGGTCTGGTCAGGAACATTTTGCTGTGATGTGCCGCAGTCCGCTGCTTTTATGGGAGCGGCATTGTCCGGAAAAGCAAACATAGTATCTGTTGCAAAAGGCAGCAGCGCCGGAGAGAAAAAGGTACTTTCTCCGTATAAAGAAAAGGTCAGTCCTGCAATGGAGAGCGTGTGCCACAAACCGTCCGGGCCGGTGGGAACAGCCATATCGCAAAGAAGCATGCCGCCATTTACTAACTTCTGTAAAAAAGACAGGGTCTCTTTTTTTATGGTTTCGGCTTCCTGACCGGAGGCGCCGTAGCGGAGCAGAAGGTGATTTACCACTTCCATAGAGGTATGCTCCGTTTTCAGAAACTTCCAGATGCAGATACCGGTGTCGTTCAGCTTAAGTCCCCTTTTGTGGTCGGCAATGCTCTGGCCGGTGGGGAGCAGATAGGAAGATCCGTTTATGGTTTTCAGGATAAAATCGGAATTCTGAATCATGGAATACCTCATCTTTCTTGCATCGATGTATAGTATTTATTATAGCATTGGCACATAAAAAATGCTACAATACCCATAAAAGACAAAAAAGTGAGGGGAAGGCTTTGCAGACAGAGGCAAAAATAAGCCCGGAGGAGCTGCTTGCGGAGGGCAGAACCATTCAGATAAAGCCGCAGGGCTACAGTATGTATCCGCTGTTTGTTCCGGGTAGGGACAGTGCTGTGATAGCACCGCCGGAAAAAAGAGGTAGGGACAGTGCTGTGATAGCACCGCCGGAAAAAAACGGCAGGCAAGGTGCAAATCTACGGTACCGCAGGGGGGATGTTGTGCTATACCGGGGCGAAGGGCAGAAACTGATTTTACATCGGATATGCCGCCTGAAAAAAGAGAAAAACGGAAGTACGGCTTATTATATGGCGGGAGATAACCAGAGCAGGCTGGAGGGTCCTGTTTATCAGGAGCAGATAAAGGGAGTACTTGTGGCGGTTATCCGGAATGGAAAAACTTTTACTGTAAACAATCTGATTTACAGGGCGGTCTTTACCGTGTGGCGCTGGCTGCGGCCTGCCCGCCAACAGATAACGGGAACGGCAGCAAAAATAAAAAGGAACAGAATAAAAACAGATGCAGGGGATGAATATGGGAAACGCACAGAGTGAGGACAACAAAAAATGGCAGATAAGGCGGGAAATGGAGGCAAAAGAGGCGGATTTTGAACAAAAACGGAATGCCTATTTTGCGGGACAGTGCACGGACAAACAACTGACGGAGGATACTACCCAGCCTTTTTATGAAAGTATGAGACTCAGCCGGAAACGTCTGGAAGAGCGGAACCTGACAGTGGATGTGCAGGCGGAAGAAGACAGATCCGGCGGAAGATTTGCCATGTTTGTGGATGCCGAAATGTATCAGGGACCTTACAAGGACGGCGGGGATTATGTGGGAATGCACCGCCGGGGCCTGAAGATAAAGAGAACGTTTTACAGGAATGGAAAAAAGCTTTGCAGGCAGAAGGACTATGAAATATCCAGAATCCAGTTTTTGAAATCCGATGTGGAAGGGGATATGGCGGCCTGCCCCAACTGCGGACATATGGGTAAAATTTCCAGCTACATAGACGGCTGTGATTACTGTGATGCAAAATTCGTGGTGTCGGATTTTGAAACCAAGGTGTCCGGATATTCGGTAGAGGAAAATGTGCCGAAAAAAGCGAAAAAGACCTTTACGAGAATGTTGACAATCATGTTTTTAACCTCCATTGGTCTTGTGATTCTGGGCGTACTGGCGGCGGTACTGGTCATGATGCTGCTGATGCAGGGAAACAACGGAACACAGGCGGTATGGTCGGGCATTGTCATGATAATTGCACTGGGCATGTATGACAAGCTGGGCGCCATCTTTTCCATTCTGTTCTGGGTATACCTGATTTTGTTCATCGTGCTTCTGGTGCGCACCAGGGTGCAGATATCGGGAGAAAACATGGTAAAACAGTTAATTCCTGATTTTTCCATGCAGGACTTTCTGCAAAATCTGGAGTACCAGTTGAAGAACATCCATCTGACGGACAAAGCGGAGGCTGTGCAGCCTTTTGCCCATTGTCCGCTGCAGGGAATTGTGGAGGATTACCGGGATGTGGTGGACTGCGTTTTGTGTAATCTGACCTTTACATCGGCGGCACGGACGGCGGAAGGCATACGGGCGGATGTAACGGTAAAAATGAGACTTTCCTGCGATACGGGCAGAAAGATTAAAAACCGCTACGAAAAGCTGCAGCTTACCCTGACCTGCTCGGAGGCAGCTTTGGCACGGGAAAAAACAGCTATCCGTGAATACAAATGTCCCGGCTGCGGAGGCAGTGTGGATATCTTAAGCGGCGGTGTCTGCCCCTACTGCGGAACCCACATGGACTACGGAAAGTTCGGCTGGGTCATAGAAAAATACGAAAAGGGCAAGGCAGAAAACCTTTATAAAAGAATAGTTTTCCTGTTTATTGCCATCTATATAGGGGCAATTGCCATCGGCGCCATAGCGGCGGGCAGCACGGAGGACGGTAAGGAAATGCTGTCGGCTGCCGACATGATGATTCACCGCGATGCCATTTTAGATGAGCTTTACGGAAATGTGGCAAAGCCGGATGAATGGAGAGAAGATATTATCTGTGTCAATACCGCAAAAGACGATATCGACCGGTTCTATACCTATAGCTGTGAAAACGGGTATGAGGCAGCAGCCGGTTATGCGGAGTTTTTAAGAAGCGAAAACATGACGGAAGAGAAAACCGGCAATGCGGCTTTCTGCTTTTACCGGACGGCAAGTTACGGCGGGGAAGACGGCTATGTCAAAGTGGTGATAGAGCCCGCGGAAGACGGCATGACCGTTACCTTTTCCCTGACGGATGAAATAGGTGAGTAGGGGTGAATATTAGTTTGACAATCCCACAGAACCTTTTATAATGGTAGTAAATAAATTTCAGCAAATAAATGGATTGGAGGAATTTAAAATGGCATTTTGTTCAAAATGTGGCGCAACGATTAACGGAGAAAAATTTTGTCCCGCATGCGGAGCTCCGCAGCAGTATCAGCAGACGGGAGCACCCCAGGGCGGTGCACAGGGCAACTTTGACAAATTTATGGATACACCCAATACCACGGGTGAATTTGACCCCAACGATATTTCCCAGAACAAGGCAATGGCAGTTCTTTCTTATCTTGCCATTCTGGTACTCATTCCCATTCTGGCAGCACCGGAATCCAAGTTTGCCAGATACCATGCCAATCAGGGACTGACCCTGTTTATTACGGAGATTGCGTATGTTATCGTGGAGTCCGTACTGGGTCTTATTTTCGGGCTGATTCCCGTTGTGGGCGGCATCTTAAACGGCATCCTTGGCCTGGTACATATCGTGTTTCTGGTATGGGCAGTGCTTGGTATCATCAATGCGGCAAACGGCGAAGCCAAGGAGCTTCCGTTGATTGGCAAATTCAAGCTCCTGAAATAATCAGCTTATCCGGAATGCTTTACTGCGGAGCCTTGCATGCCAGTAAAGAAATTCGTGGGCAAGCAGGGGCATGGCAGCGAGCAGAAGCAACATTTTCCAATCGGAAAAGCTTAAAGGCACGGTGCCGAACGCCTTGATAAAGTATGGAACCGTGGTGACAAGAGCCTGCAGGGCGATACCTAAGACCACGGCAAGCATCATCAGCTTATTGGTAAAGTGCTTCATGCGAAACAGCGAGCAGTCCACATCCCGCATGCCGATGGCATGGAAAAGCTGGGACATACCGAGAACGGTAAACGCATAGGTCTGGGAGCGGGTCAGAACGTCCGGCAGCAAAAGAAGCTCGCGGATATGGGACGTTGTAATGGCAATGCCGCTCGCCCTGAGGGTCTGGATAGGCAGGTAAAGGAAAGCACTGATGCTGATAAAACCAATCAGCAGACCGTAAAAGACCGTGCAGGAAAGTCCGCCGTCCGCAAAGAGATTTTCGTCCTTGGGACGGGGTGGGCGTTTCATAAAGTGGGAAGTATCGCTGCAGTCCACACCTAAGGAAAGGGCGGGCAGAGAGTCCGTAATCAGGTTTATCCATAAAATATGGCTGGGCTTTAACGGAGAGGCAAAGCCGAACAGAATAGCCGTCAGCATGGTAATGATTTCCCCGAAATTGGAAGAAAGTAAAAACAGGACGGACTTTTTGATATTGGCATAAATGCTTCTGCCCTGTTCGATTGCCTTTACGATGGTGGCAAAATTGTCATCGGTGAGAATGATGTCGGACGCATTTTTTGCCACATCCGTTCCTGCTTTTCCCATGGCAATTCCCACATCTGCGGATTTTAAGGACGGGGCGTCGTTGACACCGTCCCCGGTCATGGCAACCACATTGCCGGTTTCCTTTAAGGCTTTCACAATCTTGGTCTTGTGGGAAGGAGAAACCTGGGCAAAGACATGGATGTTTCGGACAGCTTTCTTAAATTCCGCATCCGGCAGGTGGTCCAACTGGCTTCCGGTCATGCACTGGCTCATGGAGTCGGCAATGGAAAGCTCCCCGGCGATGGCGTAGGCGGTGTCCACTCTGTCACCGGTAATCATAACCACTTTCACACCGGCTTTCTGACAGCTTGTCACCGCTTCGGCAACACCCGGACGGATGGGGTCCTTCATGCCCGCAAGACCGACAAAAATGAGCTCTTTTTCTGTGGCTTTCCGGTCGCCCGTCCGCATGGCAAGAGCCAGTACACGCAGAGCCCGGGAGGACATTTCCTTTATGGCATTCCGGATGTTTTGTTTGTGGGCGGGCGTAAACGGTACTACTTTGCCGTCAAGCCGGATGTGGGTGCAGCGTTTTAAGATTTCATCAGGAGAACCCTTGGTATAGGAAACGGAACTGCTTCCCATACGGTGCAGGGTGGTCATCATTTTCCGGTCGGAGTCAAAAGGAATTTCGTCTATGCGGGGCAGGCGGGTTTCTAAAACCGGACGGTAGACATGCAGCCCGGCAGCCATATCTAAAAGTGCTAATTCCGTAGGGTCGCCGATGCGGGCAGAGGCATCGTTGCAGAGGGCAAAGCCTTCTACAAAGGAGCGGTGCGCCTCACGGGACAGTTCCTCCGGCGGCAGCAGTCTGCCGTCCGTGTAACAGGCGGTGACTGACATTTTATTCTGGGTCAGCGTGCCGGTTTTGTCGGAGCAGACCACACTGACGCAGCCCAGGGTTTCCACACTGGGCAGTTTTTTTACAATGGTATTGACCTTTACCATGCGGGATACACTTAAGGCAAGTACCATGGTGACGATAGCAGCCAGACCCTCCGGGACGGCGGCAACGGCAAGGGAAATGGCGGTGATTAACATTTCCATGACATTGCGGTGCTGGATAATGGCAATGAGAAACAGCAGGGCGCACAGGGCAATGGAGAGAATGCTTAAAAGCTTTCCCAGGTCGGAGAGACGCTTCTGAAGTGGTGTGCTTTCTGCCGGAACTTCGTTTATAAGAGAAGCGATTTTACCGATTTCCGTATCCATGCCGATGGCGGTGACGGTGCCTTTTCCTCTGCCGTAGGTGACATTGGTGGAAAGATAGGCACGGTTATGGGTGTGGGTATCCTTTTCCACGGGAAGGGACTCTCCGGTGAGAGCCGACTCCTCTATTTTCAGACAGTTCGATTCGGTGATAAGCAGGTCGGCGGGAACCTGTCTGCCGGCATCCAAAAGCACTTCATCGCCGGGTATAAGGCCGGCGGCGGGGATTTCCGTGGTGTTTCCGTCTTTTATAAGAAGCGCTTTGGGGCTGCTCATTTCCTTCAGGGCATGGAGCGCCCTCTGGGCTTTTCCCTCCTGAATGACGCCTACGAGCGCATTGACTAAAATAACGGAAAGAATAATCAGGGTATCGCTGTATTCCCCGAGCAGCATGGAAATGGAAGCGGCGATGAACAAGATAAAAATCAGAGGATCGTTCAGCTGGGCTAAAAAGCGTTGCAGGGCGTTTTTTTCGGGCGCCTCTTTTAAGACGTTATGCCCGCGTTCTGTTTCCTGACTGGATAATGGCTGGTTCATAAAAAAATCCCCCTGTTTCATACTTGAATTAGACAACCTGTGCCTAAAAGCAAGATATGAGACAGGGGGACAAAATATACTTGTCGAAATTTATTTCATCATGGGAATTTTCTTCACAATGCGACGGTATATTTTCCAGATAATGACCGCGGGAAAACTGATGGTCAGGTACAGGGTCACAAGACCGCCGAAACCGCCCGCAACAATAACAAACGCAAGAAGAAAAGGATTCATAAGAAAGACCTCCTGATATGTAATATATAGTATGGGTATCACTTACCAAAGAAAAGATAGCACATTATGCTCTTTCAAAAAACGGATGTTAAGAGCCTTTAACGGAAGAGGGCGAAATCTTAACACGGTTTTAACAGCATTTTTTGCGGACATTAAAGCAAGAATGCGTGTTGCATAAATGTCCTTTTCCCGATATACTTGAATTTATAACAGACAGAGGCTTGAGCCTTAAAAAATAAAAAGGGGCAGTGAATATGAATTTTACACAGGCGCAGGAAAAGTTAAAAAGCTACGGACAGGAACAGGTTCTTAAGTACTTTGACGAGTTAAATGATGCGGAAAAGGAAGAGCTCTTAAACCAGATAGCCGAAACGGATTTTTCTGTTACCGAAATGTGCACACATAAAGAAAAGGCAGCCGAAAGAGGCGTGATTACGCCCTTAAAAGCAATGGAGCTGCCGGAAATCGAGGCAGAGAAGAAGTCTTACCGGAAGATCGGACTGGATGCCATCAGGGCAGGAAAAGTAGGAGCGGTTCTTTTGGCGGGCGGCATGGGCACCCGACTCGGCTCCGATGCACCCAAGGGCATGTATAACATCGGCATTACAAAGGATGTTTATATTTTTGAAAGGTTAATCTGCAACCTGATGAAGGTAGTGGAGGAGGCAGGCAGCTACGTGCCTCTGTTTGTCATGACCAGTGAAAAAAATCATGAGGCAACCGTGGGATTTTTCAAAGAACACGATTTCTTCGGTTACGATAAGACAAATGTATTTTTCTTTAAGCAGGATATGGCTCCGGCAGCGGACTACGAGGGAAAGATTTACATGGAAAGCAAATCCAGAATGTCCACTTCCCCCAACGGAAACGGTGGCTGGTATGTTTCCCTCTGCCATGCGGGGCTCCGGGATGTAATCCTTGAAAAAGGCATTGAATGGCTGAACGTGTTTGCCGTGGACAATGTGTTGCAGCAGATAGCAGACCCTGTTTTTGTGGGCGCCGTCATTGAAAAGGACTGTGCCGTAGGCTCCAAGGTAGTGCGCAAGAACGCACCGGACGAGAAGGTGGGCGTTATGTGCTTAGAGGACGGCAGACCTTCCATCGTGGAATATTATGAGCTGACGGAAGAGATGCGGGATGCGAAGGATGAGAAGGGCGACCCGGCATACAACTTCGGCGTTATCTTAAATTACCTGTTTAAGGAAAGCGAGCTGCACAAAATCATGAACCGCAAGCTTCCGCTGCATATTGTGGAGAAGAAGATTCCTTACTTAAACGAGGCGGGAGAACTGGTAAATCCCGAAGCACCCAACGGCTATAAATTTGAACAGCTTGTACTGGATATGATTCATGAAATGGAAAGCTGTCTGCCCTTTGAAGTGGTCCGGGAAAAGGAATTTGCCCCCATTAAGAACAAAACCGGCGTGGATTCTGTGGAAAGTGCACGTGAACTCTTAAAAAAGAACGGCATAATTCTGTAATTTTAAGAGTTGTTAAGGCGTGTAAAATCAGCTACACTTAATGTATACAAAACAAGTATGATTTCACACGCACTCCTGGCGGTACCGGGAGTTTGCAGGTGAGGAAAGGCAGGAATTTACTATGGCAATTTTGGTAACAGGCGGCGCCGGATATATCGGCAGCCATACCGTAATAGAATTACAGAATGCTGGCTATGATGTAGTGGTTATGGATAACCTGAGCAATTCCAGCGAAGTGGCACTGGAAAGAGTACAGGAAATTACCGGAAAGCCCCTTACTTTTTATAAGGCAGACATTCTGGACAGAGTAGCGACAGAGGAAATTTTCTCCAAAGAAAAGATTGAAGCGGTCATTCACTTCGCAGGCTTAAAGGCAGTCGGAGAGTCCGTACAGAAGCCCTGGGAATACTACAACAACAATATCACGGGCACCCTGATCTTACTGGACGTGATGAGAAAACACAATGTAAAGAATATCATTTTTTCCTCCTCCGCAACCGTTTACGGCGAGCCGGAAAAAGTACCCGTTACAGAAGAAACACCCAAGGGAAGCTGCACCAACCCTTACGGCTGGACGAAGTCCATGCTGGAGCAGATTTTAACCGATATCCAGAAGGCAGACCCCTCCTGGAATGTCATCCTGCTCCGTTACTTTAACCCCATCGGTGCACACAAGAGCGGAAAGATTGGCGAAAACCCCAACGGCATTCCCAACAATCTGATGCCCTATATTACCCAGGTAGCGGTTGGAAAGCTGCCGAAATTAGGCGTGTTCGGCAACGATTACCCTACGCCGGACGGCACCTGCATCCGCGACTACATTCATGTACTCGACCTGGCAACCGGCCATGTAAAGGCACTGGAAAGACTGAAAAAAAATGCCGGCCTCGATATTTACAATCTGGGAACCGGCATTGGATACAGTGTTCTGGATGTGATTCATAATTTTGAAGCAGCCACCGGCATTACCATTCCCTTTGAATTCAAGCCCAGACGTGCGGGCGATATTCCGGTAAACTATTCCAATGCAGACAAGGCATGGAAGGAACTGGGCTGGAAAGCACAGTACGGAATTAAGGAAATGTGCGAGGACTCCTGGAGATGGCAGAGCAGCAATCCCAACGGTTATTAATGGGGATTACTTTTCTGCGGGGAACGAAACCGTAATGGTGGTTCCCTTTCCCAGGGTGCTCTCTAAGGAAATGCTTCCTTTTAAGTAGGCTACGGCATGCTTTACAATGGAAAGACCGAGACCGGTGCCGCCGCTTTCACGGGAGTGGCTTTTGTCCACCCGGTAGAAGCGTTCAAATACGCGGGACTGGTCGGCGGGAGCAATTCCCACACCGTTGTCGCTGACGGCAACCTTCACCTTGTCACCGGCCGTTTTTACATCTACTTTGACAAAGCCGCCTTCCTTGTTGTACTTTACGGCATTGTCGCACAGATTATAAATGATATCATAGAGGAGCTTGTGAACGCTGTTAAGCGGGGCAGGCTCCCCTTTTATTGTCAGGGAAATATTCCGGCTTTCCGCAATGGGACCCACCATTTCCAACGCCTCTTTCGCAACGGAGAGGGCGTCCACATTTTCCCAGTTCATCTCCGTGTTTTCATCAAGCTGGGACAGGCGGATGATGTCGCTGACCAGGGACACCAGTCGTGCCGCATCCGTCTTGATATGACCGATAAAACGGGGCATATCCTCCGGCTTTACAAGACCGCTTTCGATTAAGTCAGCGCTGCCGATAATGGACTGGAGCGGAGTTTTCAGCTCATGGGAAACATTGGCGGTGAACTCTCTGCGGTTCTGCTCTGCCTGAATTTTTTCGGTATTGTCGATGGCGAGTAAAAGCACACCGATAACCTCGTCCTTTTCCACAATCTTGTTGATGCACAAATCGTAATTTCTGCCGTTCTTTTCATATTCTAATTCCTGTTTCTTGCCGGACAGGGTTTCCTTGATGGCGCGGCTGATTTCCGGGGTACGGTCTATGGTAAGAAAATCCTTGCCGATGCTGTCTTCCTCCGCTTCGAAAATCTTCCGTGCGGCGGTATTCAGACTGACTACCACACCGTCCTTATTTAAGACGATTAAGCCTTCACTCATGTTGGAGGTAATGGCATTAAATTCATTCTGACTCCGGGAAAGCTCATCCATCTGCAGGGCAATCTGTTTATTCTGCTGTGCCATATGGCGGAGCAGCGGGCTTAATTCCTCGTACACATCATTGGAAAGCGGGTCGTTCAAATCCAGATTGTTTAAGGGCTTTACCAGATTCCGGGAAGCGCGCTTTGCCAGGAAAACGGAAAGCAGGATGGCAAGGAATGTAATGACCAAAAGCGGCTGCAGCATACCTAACAGGAGAGAAACGATGGTTACCTGACTGGTGGAAATACGGAGCACCCTGTCATCGGAGAGCTTCTTGGCAAAATAATAGGTCTGTTCCGTCAGGGTGCGGGAATAGCGGTGGGACTCTCCGTAGCCGGAGAGGAAAGCCTCCTGAAATTCCCTTCTGTCGCTGTGGTTTTCCATGGTAGCGGCATCTGCATTGGTATCGTAAAGGACGGTGCCGTCCGTATCAATGAGAGTAAGACGGTATTCACCGTTTTCCAAATTTTTCAGATATTCGATACCCTCGTCCTCCACGGCGGTCGAGGCAAAGCTTAACTGGGTTTTCAACTGGGATTTCCTTAAAGAAGTGAAATAATCGTTTAAGGAAGTCAGTATGACGAGGTAGCAGGCAAGGAGCACCGTGCAGGCTACCAAAAGGATGGAATGAAATATTTTCTTTGTCATAAAGATGCCTCCATTCTGTATCCGACACTGATTACGGTTTTAATCAGCGAACCGTATTTTCCGAGTTTCTTTCGTAAGGTTTTGATATGCATATCCACGGTGCGGGTTTCACCGTAGTAATCCACGCCCCATACGGCATTCAGCAGTTTTTCACGGGAAAAAACCACGCCGATGTGGGATAAAAACAGGTGCAGCAGTTCAAATTCCTTGTAGGTGAGAGCAACTGTTTCGCCGTCCACGGTTACCACGCGGTTGTCAACCTGCATGGAAATGCCGGACAGGGAAAGCGTCTGTGCGGGCACGGTATCCTCACAGCGGCGAAGAACGGCCTTCACGCGGGAAACTAATTCCATAACGCCGAAGGGCTTTACCAGATAGTCGTCGGCGCCTAAGTCCAGACTCTGGATTTTATCGTATTCCATACCCTTGGCAGTTGCCATGATAACGGGGATTTTCTGGGTTTCCGGCATAGCGCGAAGCTTTTTTAACACCTCCACACCGTCTAATTCCGGCATCATAATATCCAGGATAATAAGCTGGGGTTTTTCCTCGGAAAGGACATGCAGCATGGAAACTCCGTCTGCAAACCCTTTCGCTTCAAATCCTGTGGCATTTAAGGTATACACTTCAATATCCCTGATGGCACTGTCGTCATCCACACACCATATCATAATTCTGCTTCTCCTTTATGCATGCCGGTGACGGAAAACTGTACCCATTCGGCAATGTTTACCGCATGGTCGCCGATTCGCTCAAAATACTTGGCAATCATCAGTAAATCCATGGCATATTCTCCGTCGGCTGTGTTCTGACTTATCATATCAATTAAGAAATTTTTGGTTTTGGTAAAATCGTCGTCCACAATATCGTCATCCACGATGACCTTCCGGGCGAGCTGCAGGTCCTGCTTTACATAAGCATCGATACTGTCCGTAACCATCTGGATGGTGGATTTTGCCATATGCTGGATGTAGGAGCATTCCTCACCGGTTCTGCCGTTTAAGAACGTAATAATGTCGGCAATGTCGGCTGCCTGGACTCCGATTCTGTCCATGTCTGTAATCATTTTAAGCGCTGCGGAGATTTGACGCAAGTCCCTTGCTACCGGCTGTTGCTGTAAAAGCATTTTTAAGCAGATGGATTCGATGCTCCGCTCCATATGGTCGATTTCTTCGGTAATGGGAATGACCTTTTTGCATTTTTCGGGCTTTCCCTCCGTCAGTGCCAGTGCGGATAAAGAAATGGATTCCTGGCACAGAGAGCCCATCTCGATAAGATTTTTGTTTAACAGCTTTAACTGTTCGTCGAATTTGTTGCGCATCAGCCAAACCTCCCTGTAATATAGTCTTCCGTCCGTTTGTCGTTCGGATTTGCAAAAAGCTTTTCGGTGTCATTGTACTCAATCAGATTTCCCAGAAGGAAGAAAGCGGTCTGGTCGGAAATACGGGCAGCCTGCTGCATGTTATGTGTAACAATGACAATTGTGTATTTCTTCTTTAATTCCATGGCAAGGTCTTCAATTTTGGAAGTGGAAATGGGGTCCAGCGCACTGGTGGGTTCATCCATAAGAAGTACCCTGGGGCTGACAGCCAGCGCTCTTGCGATACAGAGTCTCTGCTGCTGGCCGCCGGAAAGACCGAGTGCGGATTTCTTTAGGCGGTCCTTTAATTCATCCCAGATAGCGGCATCCTTTAAGGATTCCTCTACGATTTCATCTAACTTAGCCTTATTTTTGATGCCGTGGATACGGGGGCCGTAGGCGATGTTGTCATAGACGCTCATGGGAAAAGGATTGGGCTTCTGGAACACCATGCCGATATCGCGGCGCAGCTCGTTGACATCCACGCCGGGAGCAAAAATGTCCTTGCCGTCGTATTCCACTTTTCCGGTGATTTTGACATCGGGAACCAGGTCGTTCATGCGGTTCAAGGTCTTTAAGAAAGTGGACTTGCCGCAGCCGGAGGGACCGATTAAAGCGGTAATGGCATTTTCCTTAATGCCGATTTCAATGTTTTTTAATGCCTGAGTATTGCCGTACCAGAGGCAGAGGTCTTTAACGGTAATAATGTCTTTCATAGGAAATCTCCTTTTGTACCGGGAAATGAACCGGTTTCTGTTTGAAAATCAGTTTCTTGTACCGGGAAATCAGCCGGTTTCTGTTTGAAAATCAGTTTCTTGTGCCGAAAATCAGCCGGCGTTCTTTTTCTTAAAATATCTGCCCGCGAAGTCTGCCAGCAGATTGATAATCAGTGTCATAATCATCAGAATGGCAGCGATGGCAAAGGCGGTATCAAAATCACCCTGCTCCTTGGCGTACACGTAAAGAGCAACGGTAAGCGTGGCACCGGAGCTGGTAAGTCCGTGGAAGATATTGTTTAAGGCATGGGCAAAACCTGCCGTGAAAAGCAGGGCAGCCGACTCACCTATGATACGACCTACGGAGAGGATAAGACCGGTTACCACACCGTCGATACAGCCGGGGAGCACCACCGTACGGATGACGCGCCATTTACCGGCTCCCAGTCCGAAAGCGCCTTCCCGGTAGCTTTGGGGAACGGTCTTTAAGCTTTCCTGCGTGGTCCGCATGACGGTGGGAAGGTTCATGATAACCAGCGTCATGGCGCCCGCTAACAGGGATGTTTTCATGGATAAAAACTGACAGAAGAAAAGCATACCCACCAGACCGTATATAATGGAAGGGATGCCGGAAAGGGTTTCGGCGGCATATTCAATCAGGGTTACAATTTTTTTGTTCCTGGCATATTCCGTCAGGTACACGGCAGCGCCGACTCCTAAGGGGAGCACTATAAGAAGCGTTGCCAGTATGATGTAAATCGTATTCAAAATATCGGGCAGGATACCGATTTCATCTGTAAGATAGCTGGGCTTTGTGGTGAGGAATTTCCAGGTAATGTGGGGGAATCCCTTAAAGAGCACATAGATAATCAGGAAAAGAACCAGCGCACAGGTGAAAAATACGGAAAGCCACATGAGGGCTTTCATGATGCCGATATAGATTTTTCTGCTTGTGGAAAGAGAGTTTTTCTTCATAGAAATCTCCGGACCTTTCTGTTTTCTGCCTGTCATTCCCGACAGGCATTTTGTTAATCTTTTTTCCGTTTCAGAAAAAAGTTTAAGGTTGCGTTAATCAGCATAATAAAGAAGAATAATACCAGAGCGATGGAGAACAGAGCCTGTCTCTGCAGACCGGAGGAGTAGGACATTTCGCTGGCTACCGCGGTTGTTAAGAAACGGACGCTCTGGAAAAGGGAAGGCATATTGGGTACGTTGCCGGATACCATCATGACCGCCATGGCTTCGCCGATGGCACGGCCAACACCTAAAACGATGGCTGCGGCAATACCGCTTTTTGCTGCCGGAACGGATACCTTGAAGTAGGTTTCCACCGGTGTGGCTCCCAATGCAAGGGAAGCCTCTTCGTATTCTTTCGGTACGGCGTCCAGGGCATTTAGGGAAACCTTGATGATGGACGGCAGTACCATGATTGCCAGTACAACGATGGCAGCAAGGAGGCTGGCACCGTCGGGAATATGAAATATATTACGGATGGCAGGTACCAGAATCAGCATACCCACCAGGCCATATACAACGGAAGGAATTCCGGCTAACAGACTGACAGCGGTTTCTACAGCGCGGCGCAGATTGTAGGGAGCTATCTTGGAAAGAAACACGGCTGTTAAAAATCCGATAGGGGCTCCCAGTATTACGGCACAGACCGTACCGTAAATACTGGTTAAAATAAAAGGGAGGATGCCGAACTCAGGAGTCGCAGCCGTAGAATGCCATTCTTTCCCAAATAAAAAGGAAATCAGTCCGATTTTGCGGATAGCGGGAACCCCGGCTATCACTAAGTATATGGTAATCAGAAGTACGGATACTACGGTAATCATTCCTAAGATTAGGAAGATACCGGCTACAATTCGTTCAAAAGCTCGTTGTTTTTTCATACAAATCCTCATACCTTTCTTTTGCTTCCAGGAATTTCAGAAACTGTTATTTTGCAGGTACAACACCGGCGCCGGTAATGATGTCGGCAACCTTGTCGCTGGTTACATAGTCAAAGAATGCCTGTGCTGCATCGGAGAGCTTTACACCGTCCTTGGTTACTAAAACGAAGGGACGCTGGATAGCATAGCTGCCGTCTTTTACGGTTTCCTCGGAAGGAGCCACACCGCCGACACTAAGAGCTTTTACGTTGTCCTTTACTGCGGAAAGGGAGGTGTAACCGTGGGCTTCCGGGG
>ERZ1023633.460-NODE-460-length-16949-cov-9.247188_pt1 | contig 16949 bp, 16 predicted proteins | sample MGYA00380333_ERZ1023633 | MGnify/ENA primary metagenome ERZ1023633 (study PRJEB33179, sample SAMN07448972) | human gut metagenome | biome: Human-gut; feature: Human associated habitat; material: Faeces | host: Homo sapiens | place: India: Bhopal | collected...
CACTTGCAAATGCTCCCGGTTCCGGCAACTGCCATTCCGGTGCTTCATCATACTTACGCACATCTCGTTGTAATACTTCCTCTGAATGAACCATCTTCTCTATATTGCTTTTAAGCTCTTTCTGTTGCTTTTCAAGCTGAACATTACGCTGTTGCAAATCATTGTATTGTTGTCTTAATGCCTGATTATCCGATTGCATTGCATCGTTCCTTTGCTCCAGAGTATGATTGTCATCAGATAATCGGTCGTTCACATTCTGTAATTCACCACTCGTGTATTGTAAATCTTAATGTCGTTGTTCCAATTCCTCATTATCTGCCTGTAATCTTTGTTGCTTCTGCTTCAAATCATGATTTTCCATACGAAGCCTGTCTTTGCGGCTTTCAAGCCTAGAATTCTCCACACGCAAATCCTGATTATTTGCAAGCAATGTCTCATTCTCCTGTTGTGCCTCTACACTTTCTTCTTTTGCCTTTTGTACTGCTGCTTCTGCTATTTGCTTTTCTGATGCAATATTATTTAATTCCTGTTTCTTTACTGAAACTTCTTTGCCAAGCTGTGCAACTGTCGAAGCTATTTCCTGTTTCTGGCTATCTAATTCTGCTACTTCCTTCGCCCGTTCTTTCTTTTCAAATTCAAGCACAGACAAATGTTTCTCATGTGTGCCCTTTTGAAGCCATTTCACATCATATCGCTCCATTACAGCTGCAAGTTCCTGCTTCTCTGATGCAATCCATTGATTTAATTCTGTAGCACCTCTTGTGTCACCTTTGAAACCTTCTGCAGCTAGTGCTGCCTGTAATGATACCCTCGTATCAAGTCCTCGATTACTGCCTGTAATATATGGTACGAAATCAATATGCAAATGTGGTGTTTCCTCATCCATATGCAGATGTGTCGAGAATACATGTAAATTTGGATTTCTCGCCTGAAACTCGTTCATAAATTCCGTTAAAATCTTTTTTGCCAGCACTCCGTCCTCACTTCTGGCATTCATATCATCCTTGTTTCCAATCTGAAATATTACTTCATGAAACAACTTTTCCTGCTTGCCTCGTCTGATTTTCTCATAGTAATCATCAGTCATACGATCTTTCCGTTTCTGTTTTGCATTATATCGTTCCAATGCCTCATCAAACAGCTTATGATAAACTTGTTTAATATCTTCCTGACAAAATTCCACATTATCAACATTTCTGCTTTTATCTACATTCTTAGCTGTAAATGCTCTGGTATTATGGTTCACAGAACCTTTTCGATCATTGCACTTATCGTTCTTTCCATGGTGGAATCGTAATCTTACGATTGCTCTTTGGTGTTTTAGGCGGTGTAATCACATCCTTTGTTCTAAAAGCTTATTAACCATATGTATACCAAAATATCTTGTTCCGCCTATTACTAATATTTTCATTTGTAATTCTCCATTTCTTTTTATAAAAATTGTTTTAATCTATTAAATAATTGTTCTTGAATTCCATTCCAACCATCGATATAACCTACTCTTTTTATTAAATTGTCCTCATATAAAATAGCATTTATTTCCAACTTTTCTAAAATCACAAGCCGATACAAATAACTCATTTTAATAGCATATAAAACTGATTCTCTACCATCCAATGCAGGCTTTCTTTGATTAATTTTTATATGCATAATATTGACACGAGTATTTACCAGACAAGAAAGAATTTTTTCCAGGTCAAACTCTATTTCATTTCTAAAAAGAGTTTTTCCATAGCAATTGATAATTGTCCTAAGACATGGTTTTAATTTTCCATTTTCATTAGGATATCTTTGCAATTTTATATCTTCACTTTGAATTATCTCCATTAACGACTCAGAAAGTTCTACAAGAAATGCACACTTCACATCATTCGTGAATCCAGCAGAACTTGTCGCATATAAATACATCTGATTAACAACTCCTAATTCATCCAATAAAATTCTCCATTTATCAAATAATTCAGATGACAAAATATCTTCATATTTTAAGAGTCTATCACTGAATATTGAAATAAAGTTTGCAGACGAAAAGTAATGTAATCTTTGTATTTTAAAGTGTTCTACTAGGGCATTATATGAATTAGTGCTTTCTCTTCCATGTATTTCTATAGCCTCCAAATCAAGAAAAACTCCATCAAATATCTGCAATAATCTTTCTAATTCTTGCAGTAACGAATATAACTTTTTAGCTTCAATTTCTTCTTTGCAAGTAAAAGTTATGATCCTATTCCCCACTTCTTCTATGCAAACCTTTATCATTGGCATTAGAGATATTGTAAATTCATATGGTGCAACACATCTTAACATGCCATTTTTTACACTATATATAGCCTTTAAGCTATCACACTTTATTGAAATATCCATGTTTTCTCCAAACTGCTATAAATACTTTTCATAATAGTTTCAATCACCCAAATACAGCCATCACCTGCTCATATTTCACCTTGTAAATCTCTTTACTTTCGTCTGATAGCTTGTTATAGCTCCGTTCAAGCTTTTTCCTCACAAATTGCGCCCCCTGCTCTATATCCATCTTTCTTTCAACATAAGCTAAATAAAGTAAACTTGGCACACTATCGAAATGTGAAATTGCATCGGCATCTGCAACACACAATTCTTCAATGCTGGTTCTCCCCAGCTTTACACTCCCTCTATGATTTAAAATACACTTTTGTACTAACGCCGTTTTTTCTTTATCATAATTCAGTTCATTTAAAATCTCTTTAGCAATATCTGCTCCATATTTATGATGTTCCTCATACATTGCATAATCAGTTATTGAAGCTATATCATGTAACCATGCTGCTATAATCACAGTTTCTTTGTCAGCACCATATTTTTCTGCCAGTATCTCTGCATTTTTCACCACTGCTTCAATGTGATAATAGCACCCCATTCCAAATTTGTTAGTTGGTTGCTTGCACCTGTGATATACTTCTTTCTGTAAATATTCTATGATATCAGTTCTCATTTTTTATTTCTCTAAAATTCACATATCTGTTAATAGATATCTCTATGTCCCTCTATTTTTTTATACTTTCAGTTATATCTTTGAAAGAAGAAATCATATCTACTACGTTGCCCATCTTTCGTGCTTTTTTCCTTGCTATTCTTCTAGAGTCTCCTGATATGGTTGAAAAATCATATGTGAATTTTTCAATAATTTTCTTAATTACCCACACAACAAGAGCTGTTGTCAAAAACGGTATAATATATGGCATAAATATAATAATTGCTTGCAACATGCTATTCATAATTGCTTTATTCATCATTTCTCCTATATTTACCAAATCTCAATCTCCTCTCTTCTTATAATGTATCATCAACAAAATTTTTTACCTGTAAATACTTCTCTATCAATTTCGGCTGTATCAAAGGGTATGTCCAATTCTCAGGCAACTTATCCATAAGAACAACCTTCTCCATTTCGCTATGTAATTCTTTCGCAAATTCCGTTATCTCTGCAAAACAAAGCAGTCCAAATGTTTCCTCACCAGTATTATTTACTCTTGTCTTACCCGTTACTGAATATACACATATTGGTTTTATCTCAAATTTGACAGCTCCTGTTTCTTCCTGTAATTCTCTTTTTGCTGTTTCGAGAATATTTTCGCCTGCTTCTCGATGCCCTCCCGGCACTTCATAGGTATCTCTTTCTTTATGCTTACAAAACACCCACTTGCCGTTGCTCTGTGAAATTATTACTGCAAACTTCAGTAATGAATCATCTACTGTATCATAAAATTTAACTTCTAACATATTTCTTCTCCATCGACACCTATAATCTCATCTTCTAAATTTGCTTTGAAACAAAATGTACAATTTCCTTCTTTGGTTCAAGAATATAAGGTACCAACTCCTGCGGATATACCTTTACATCATTCTTTAAATCCTCAAGTGGAACCCAGCAAAAATTTAAATCAATCCTTTTGTCATCCAGACCATCATAACCATGAAATACTCCATCTAAAGGAATATCATAATTAACGAGATGTACATTATAATATAAACATATCTGATGACATGGTCTTTTACCCCATGGAAAATATATTTCACCAATCGCCAGCAGATTATCTACCTCTATTTTAGTGTGAAGTTCTTCTTCAAATTCCCGCTTCAAAGTTTCTATACTTGTTTCCATTGCTGCTACATGTCCACCTATAATGGAATAATCATCATTCTTAGGGCGCTGTAATAGAATTTTTCCATTGCGTATCAATATTCCACCAACTCTGTATGAAAACACAAAATGATCATTCTTAAATAAAATATCCACTTAAAACTCCTTTGCATTTATTTAAACTATTTCAACTCTTCTATCCATTTGCCATTTTCTTCAAAAAAGAAATACTCACTAATATTGTCATTTAAAAATACTTCCAACATCTTATCCATTCCATAAGCAAGTTTTCTCTGCTTCATTTCATCTAATGTCAGCCAGAATACATCCCCTTCTTCAGACGAAGTAACTATTCCTTCAAACTTATCTGTCTTATATAATAACACTATATATCTTGTTTCTTCATCCTTCATCCAGTCTTTTATCCCACAAAGTTTTGGTTCTGAAATTTTCAATCCAGTTTCTTCCCACACTTCGCGTATCACAGCATCTGTAAATGATTCTCCTCTTTCCACATGTCCTCCTGGAAATGTTATTCCAGAGTAATCGTCATCAGTCTTATCTTGGACAAGTACCCTATTTTCACTAAACACCATACACATATTTGTCATTATCACTTTTTCTGTTCTTGCCATACGTAATACCCTTATCCTTCATTTGCTGAATCTATATATATCATTTCAACAATACTGTCTGCATCAATGTCAGATGTAATAATTTTTTCATAATTTCTCCTTAATCTTGCTATTACTCTCTCCACAAATAGAGCCAAACTAGAGCCATTTTATAAAACAAATGCCGGAAGCCCGCATAAATACAGGCTTTCGGCATTTTAGTCCGTTATTCAAACTCAATCGTAGCCGGCGGTTTACCCGTGCAGTCATACAGCACGCGGTTAACTCCCTTGACTTCGTTCACTATTCTGTTGGCAACCTTGTTGAGCACCTCCCATGGAATCTGTGCTGCTTCGGCTGTCATGAAATCTACTGTGTTGACAGCACGGAGTGCAATCGCGTAATCGTATGTACGCTCATCACCCATGACACCAACGCTTCTCATGTTGGTAAGTGCTGCAAAGTACTGACCCAGATTGCTTGCGATGCCTGCCTTGGCAATCTCATCGCGGTAGATGAAATCAGCTTCCTGAACGATGCGTACCTTCTCGGCTGTTACTTCACCGATGATGCGGATGCCAAGTCCGGGACCCGGGAATGGCTGACGGTATACAAGGTATTCAGGGATACCGAGCTCAAGGCCGGCTCTTCTTACCTCATCCTTGAAGAGGTCACGTAACGGCTCAACTATCTCCTTAAAATCAACATAATCAGGAAGTCCTCCTACGTTGTGATGTGACTTGATTGTTGCTGACTTGCCAAGTCCTGATTCTATAACATCAGGATAGATAGTTCCCTGAACAAGATAATCAACTGCTCCAATCTTCTTGGCTTCTTCCTCGAATACGCGGATGAATTCCTCGCCGATAATCTTACGCTTGCGCTCAGGCTCCTCAACACCCTTAAGCTTCTCATAGAAACGCTCCTGGGCATTGACGCGGATAAAGTTAAGGTCATATGGACCATCCGGTCCGAATACAGCCTCTACTTCATCGCCCTCATCCTTACGGAGAAGACCGTGATCTACAAACACACATGTAAGCTGCTTGCCTACTGCCTTAGCAAGAAGTACTGCTGCGACCGACGAATCAACACCGCCTGAAAGAGCACACAGAACCTTGCCGCTGCCAATCTTAGTGCGGAGTGACTTAATCGTGTTATCTACAAATGAATCCATCTTCCAGTCACCTGCACAGTTACATACATCAAAGAGGAAGTTGTGAAGCATCTTCTTACCTTCCTGCGTGTGCATAACCTCCGGGTGGAACTGGACTGCATAAAGCTTTCTTGTCTTATTCTCCATTGCTGCAACAGGACAGTTCTTTGTTGTTCCTGTTACCTTGAAGCCCTCTGGAGCTTCAGCAATGTAATCTGTATGGCTCATCCATGTTACAGTCTTGCTGCTTACGTTGTGGAACAGAAGTGACTTACTGTCAACCTCGACTTCTGTCTTGCCATATTCACTTACAGGTGCTGTTGCAACAGTACCACCAAGCTTGTACGCCATGAGCTGACAGCCGTAGCAAATTCCCAGAATTGGTACTCCTGCGTCAAATATAGCCTTGTCATATGTAGGTGATGTTTCATCATATACACTGTTAGGGCCGCCTGTAAATATAATTCCCTTTGGCTTTTTGGCAAGAATCTCATCGAGACTCATAGTATAAGGTACTATCTCACAGTAAACATTACACTCTCTGACTCTTCTGGCTATCAGCTGATTATACTGTCCACCAAAATCAAGAACCAATACGAGTTCCTTTTTCATTCTTCTCCTCCGTTCCACGCGCGCAGGCGCATGCTGATAATTAATTCAAATCTGTAAATTTTATTATACAAAATTCCACCGGATATATCAACCTCATAATCCGGCTTAAATACAAGAATTTTTTGGATATAAATTGGGATATAAATTTTATTTTGCTGCGATATTTTGCAACAAATACATTTTATATATTGTAATATAAATGAAGACGCATCTTCAATACCTTTGCGAGGGGGACAACCAATGAACTGGCAGGATAACAAACCTGATTTTGAACGGCTAATGAAGCTGTATGGCTCTGATGTGTACCGCATGTCCGTGCTAAGGCTTCAGGATGCCGAGGAAGCCAAAGATGTATTTCAGACAGTATTTATGCGGCTTTACTGCTGTAATAAGGATTTTGAGTCCGACAGCCACATACGGCACTGGCTTCTCAAAGTAACCGTAAATGAATGTATCAATATCCACAAAAGCGCATGGAAGCGCCATGTCATGTCTGCATCCGGCAGCACAGCTGACCGAATAGATGCTGCTGACACAACATACGGTAATCCGTGTAGTGAATATAATAATTGCAGTAATGAGCGAACCGGCATCTGGGACGTTGTGAGCAGCCTCCCGCCCAAATACCGTGATGTCATTTTCCTGTATTACTACGAAGAACTTTCAACCGCTGAGATTGCCGGTATTCTTGGCATAATGCAGACAGGCGTGCGCTCGCGGCTCAAACGTGCACGCGACATTCTTAAGAAGGAGGCCGATAATTATGAATTTTAAAGATGAATTTAACAAATGCTGTTCCAATATAAATGTACCCGACAGCATTTACAGAGATACGCTTGACAATATTTACAAGCAGACAACAGATGCAGCCGGGCAGACTAAGATGAACACATCCATTATGAAGCGCATCAGGACAAACATGCAAAACAGGTCCCGTACCCCACTACGTGTTACCGCTGCAATAGCGTGCGCGGTTATCATCGCCGTTATCACTGTAACCGGCGTGTCCGCATTGAGACAGCTCAACAAAAATGACGGAGGTATTGGTGGTATTTATCCCGAACCTGTCTATAATGCCGTTGGAATAAAGCCATTTACAGTGCTTGCCGGACCTTCCAGTGAAGCCGTAACCAAAAGAGGCATCACAATATCTCCGATTCCAATGAATACATGTGGAACCGGCAATGCTGCTTCTGATACAATATATGATTTCAGTGCCCTTCCGGATTCATGGACAATTGCAGGCATATATGACGTTAATCTTTCGGTTTCCGGAAGCAATATAAGCCGGATAGAATATCTTTCATCAAGTGATAACTTTATATTCCTTCCTGCGGATACTGATGATACAGGCAGCATTGTCTTCAGCAGTGCCTGGACCTCCTACAGTATCGTGATTAGCGATATTGAAAGCAGCTTCGATGCGGATGATGGCATTTACATTGCATTAATCACCAATGGCGAAGCCTTGGAAGAGGAAGATTCGGCGGCAGATATAACCGCATGTGTAACATTTGATGACGGAAGCATCTCCGTCAACCGGTATAGGCTGGCAGCCGGTGACAGTACCATGAATAATAACAGTATCAATATAAAGCTTGAAACCGATTACGCAGAGGCTGCAAGCCTCGCCGCACAGGACGCTCTGGATAAGGCTGATGCCACCAGGCAGGCCGGAGCTGATGCTGCCGAAGAAGCCGTTAACCGGGCTAAGGCTGCCGAGCAGGCTGAGATTGAGCGCATGAAGCAGGATTACAGCAGGCAGGCAGAGATTGCCCGTATGAAGCAAGAGGCTGTCTGCATAAGCGAATCGATTGCAAGAGAAAAAGCTTCCATTGCAAAAGAAAATGCACTTAAGCAGTCAGCCTCAGCTGCACAGCGCTCCAACTAAATATGTTTAATTCCTCATATTTATAATCAGTCCCTCTTCTTGTAGTTCTCGTAGCTGTGCTCTACCTTTGGTGTCTGCGCCCAGAGCTCGTCAGCGCGTGGCTGCCAGTTCTTTGCATACTGCTCACACTTGCCGCAGAGATGCTCTACGCTCTCAGGTGACTGAAGGTCTGTTGACTTTGCTCCCGTCTCCTTAACCATTCTCTGAAGAATCTCAGGATTCTCAAGCATTGGACACGGGCGAAGGTGATTCTCATTGAATGGCTGGTTATCTCTGTATGCCATAAACAATGGCTGGTGAAGTATCTCAAGGAGTGAATGTGTTCTTATGTTAGCTCCTGAGTAATGGATGAATACACAAGGCTCTGCATCACCATTTGCATTAATATGGAAATAATTTCTGCCGCCTGCAATACATCCGCCTACGAACTCACCATCATTCTGGAAGTCCATTGTGAAGAGACCCTTGCCCGTTGTAAGCTTTCTTATCTCACGGACTCTTGTTCTCATGTATGTTCTCTGCTCAACTGTCGGAAGCAGGTCAACGGCTGCATCATTGCCGACAGGCATATAATGGAAGTAAAATGCGTAACGGCATCCCTTATCAACCATGAGGTCAACGAATTCATCACTTGTTACAGTCTCAATATTCTTTGATGTGTAGCAGATTGAAGTACCGAAGATAAGTCCATTTTCCTTAAGGAGATCCATGGCATGCATAACCTTGCCGTATACTCCGTCACCTCTTCTGAGGTCATTAACAGCTTCAAAGCCCTCAAGGCTGATTGCAAGGTAAAGGTTGCCTACGCGGAGCATTTCATTACAAAATGCCTCATCAACAAGTGTACCGTTTGTGTATGCAAGGAATGCACAGTCATTGTGCTTCTCGCAAAGCTTAATTATATCTGCCTTCCTTACAAGCGGCTCGCCGCCTGTGAACATATACAGATAGATACCAAGCTCTTTGCCCTGCTTGATAAGATTATCCATCTCATCAAATGTAAGATTCAGCTTGTTACCATACTCTGCTGCCCAGCAGCCTGTGCAGTGAAGGTTACATGCACTGGTAGGATCCATAAGAATCAGCCATGGCACGTTGCACTGGTGTACCTCGCGCATCTTTCTGATTGTCTTTGTTCCGTGGAAGAATGCCTCATATCCAAGATTAAGCGCTGCTGTCTTGAGTACATGCGGATCAATCTCATCAAGCACTTTGTTGATGTACTTATTGAATGCTCCATCCTTGTCACGGATCATTTTCCTGATATTATCATAATCAAGGTCAAGCTTCTCATCTCCCATATACTTCTGCATAAGGTCAACAATCTTAACTATTGCCTCTTCTCTGTTCTTGTCAACATCCTTAAGCACTACATCAATTGCCTTACTGAATGCCAGTCTTGCTGCTGCATGTGTCATCGTTCCCATATTAGTCTCCATTCCGTGTATGTCTCATTATATGACATACATCTGCATTTTTATTTGTGTTTTATAATGAATCAATCATTCTTACCGTATCATGTACGACCCAAAAATTAAGCACTCCGTCAATCACAAGATTAATCCCTATGAGCACCATAACGAATTCCACAACCTTAAGCGGAATTACAAGAAGCATTGCTCCAAGCGCGCCTGCAATAACTGCAAGTATAAGTATCAGCCACCACTTACTTATGCCGAACCTTTTGGCATCAAGCGATGTCTGTATCTTAAATACCGCATCAATCAATACAATAACTCCGATAAATGCAGGTATAAGCTCTGCTATCCATTCCGTCCTGAACAAAAATATACATCCCGCTACAAGCGAAAATATTCCCATCGCCAGGTCGAACTGAAATGCAAGCTGATACATATCATGTGAAAAGTAACCCAGAAGTCTTATTATTCCATAGAACATAAGCACAACTCCAAGCACCCTGCACACTGTTAACATAGCCGTCTGCGGTCGTATTATCAGGTAAATTCCTATTACAATAAGCACAATTGACAGTATGCTGTATGCCAGCTTTGTTCTTTTAAGGGAATTCATATCTGCATCACTCCTTTCCCTATCAATTGGCATCATTTTATTAGTTTTTCCGACAAAATCCAACAGACAAAAAAAGCCGGATGCACAAAATTTGTGCACCCGGGCATTTTTGTCTAAATTTTAACTATCTTTATTTAAGATACTTCTTAACATACTGTCCTGTATATGAGTTCTTAACCTTAGCAACCTGCTCCGGCGTTCCTTTGGCAATGACGGTTCCGCCGCCATCTCCACCTTCGGGTCCCATATCTATTATATAATCTGCGGTCTTAATGACATCAAGATTATGTTCAATCACGACTACTGTATTACCGCCATCTGCAAGCTTATGAAGAATCTCAACAAGCTTATGCACATCGGCAAAGTGAAGTCCCGTTGTAGGCTCATCAAGTATATACATCGTTCTTCCGGTGCTGCGCCTTGAAAGCTCCGTTGCAAGCTTTATCCTCTGAGCCTCACCGCCCGACAGCTCCGTTGACGGCTGCCCCAGCCTGATATATGAGAGTCCGACATCATTAAGAGTCTCAATCTTACGTCTGATTGAAGGCACATTCTCAAAAAATGTAACCGCCTCCTCAACTGTCATATTAAGTATATCGTAGATATTCTTACCTCTGTAACGTACCTCAAGCGTCTCTCTGTTATATCTCTTACCGCCGCATACTTCACACGGAACATATACATCAGGCAGAAAATGCATCTCTATCTTAAGTATTCCGTCTCCGTTACATGCCTCGCATCGTCCACCCTTTACATTAAAGCTGAATCTGCCCTTGCTGTAACCACGTTCCTTGGCATCCGTTGTTGCCGCAAAAAGGTCTCTTATCATATCAAATACACCTGTATACGTCGCCGGATTAGATCTCGGTGTACGCCCGATAGGTGACTGGTCAATCGTAATTACCTTGTCCAGTTTCCCGATTCCTATAATGTCATCATGCTCTCCCGGAATCGTTCTTGCACGGTTGAGGTCTCTTGACAGTCTCTTGTTAAGAATCTCATTGACAAGCGAACTCTTACCCGAACCCGACACACCGGTAACACAGGTAAATACGCCAAGCGGTATATCTACATCTATATTCCTGAGGTTATGTTCTCTTGCTCCCTTAATCGTTATAAAATCAACCGGCTTGCGTCTTGTCTTCGGCACCGGAATCCTAAGTCTTCCGCTGAGGTATGCTCCGGTTATGGAATCAGGATTCTTCATTATCTCTTCCGCTGTTCCGACTGCTACCACCTGTCCGCCGTGTTCTCCGGCTCCCGGTCCTATATCGACTATACAGTCCGCTGCCCTCATCGTATCCTCATCATGCTCAACAACTATGACTGAATTACCGAGGTCTCTCAAATGGGTAAGCGTTGCAAGCAGCTTGTCATTATCCCTCTGATGAAGGCCTATACTTGGCTCATCAAGAATATACGCAACACCTACAAGTCCCGAACCTATCTGTGTGGCAAGCCTTATTCTCTGAGCCTCTCCTCCGGAAAGTGTTCCCGTTGCACGGCTTAAGCTCAGATAATCAAGTCCTACATCAATGAGAAACTGTATTCTTGCCTTAATCTCTCTGAGTACCTGTTCTCCGATTGCAAGCTGGAAGCTTGATAACTTCATATTATCAAGAAAATCCTTAAGCTTCGCGATAGACATATCTGTTATCTCAAATATATTCTTATCACCTACAGTAACCGCAAGTGACTCCTTCTTAAGCCTCTGTCCGTGGCACTCTGAACATGGTGTTATCCGCATGAACTGCTCATACTCCTGCTTGGTCGTCTCAGATGCAGTCTCCCTGTAACGTCTCTCAACATTCTTAATAAGTCCTTCAAATGCCACATCATAGACACCGACACCTCTCTGTCCCCTGTAATGTACCTGTACTGTATGACCTTTTGTTCCATGGATAATAATATCCTTTATGTCATCCGGGTAATCCTTGAATGGTGTATCAACCGAGAAACCATACTCCCTGGCAAGCGCATCAATTATCGCTCTCGTATAGCTTGTCTTATCCGTTACAGACTGCCAGCCAAGCACTACTATCGCACCTTCACTTATCGAAAGTCTCTTATCCGGAATCATAAGGTCTACGTCAAATTCCATCTTATATCCAAGCCCGAAGCATACGGGACACGCACCGAACGGATTATTGAACGAAAAGCTTCTCGGCTCTACTTCATCTATGCTTATTCCGCAGTCAGGGCATGAAAAGCTCTGGCTGAAATGCATCTCTTCTCCTCCTATGACATCAATAGTCATAAGTCCTTCTGCCAGCTTAAGTGCCGTCTCTATCGAATCCGTAAGTCTCTTCTGTATTCCGTCTCTTACAGACAGTCGGTCCACAATAATATCAATATTATGCTTCTTATTCTTATCGAGCTTAATCTCATCAGTAAGCTCATACATGCTTCCATCCACATTAACACGCACATATCCGCTCTTCTTGGCCTGCTCAAAAAGCTTCACGTGTTCACCCTTACGTCCTCTTACAACGGGTGCAAGTACCTGAATCTTAGTACGCTCCGGAAGTTCCATTATCTGGTCTGCCATCTGGTCAACAGTCTGCTTACGTATCTCTCGTCCGCACTTAGGGCAGTGTGGTATTCCGGCTCGTGCATACAGAAGTCTGAAATAATCATATATCTCTGTGACTGTTCCAACCGTAGACCTTGGATTGCGGTTAGTTGACTTCTGGTCTATTGATATTGCCGGTGACAGTCCTTCAATGCTCTCTACATCCGGCTTCTCCATCTGCCCGAGAAACTGTCTTGCATACGAAGATAATGATTCCATGTATCTTCTCTGTCCCTCTGCATATATCGTGTCAAATGCAAGTGAACTCTTACCCGAGCCGCTCAGTCCCGTAAGCACCACAAGTTCATTGCGCGGTATATCCACATCGATATTCTTAAGATTATGCTCATTAGCGCCTCGTATCTTAATATACGTCCTGTTCAAATTACCTTTTACAGCCATTACTTTTTGTTATACACCTTTCTAATATACCTGAATGTTTCTTTTTCTCCCTTGTCCTTAAGCATATTAAGCAGAAGCTCAATATCCTTCGCCGTATCAGGATGAAGTCTGCGTGACTTCTCCCGGTAGTAATACTCTATCGAATCCGCGTCCGTATATGACGCACCATTATATATCTTGGATGCCGCCACTCTGTCACAGAACATCTCCACAACATACTTCTTGGGCATCGGAACCGGCTCAACCTGACGTGTTGTCAGGTTATAATCCGTCCAATACTCAAAATGATGCGGGTTACGGCCTTTGTGGTGTATCCATGCAGCCGAATATCCTATTGTCTCTCTCTCCGCTTCATTAGGGCTCCTTGTTCCCTGATAATATCTGGCACCCGTCATGAATTCCACAGGTGAATACTTGGACAGGTCATGCCTTAATCCCTGCCGGAATATTCCCGCCTTAAAACAATGCATCATTACCTTATGCCTGTGTCTTGTTATTGTGCGAAGATGCCCGAAGAACTTCTTCGCAGTAATCTTATACCTGTCCATTAATATGTTTCCTTACCTCAATCATCTGGTCTCTGAGCTGTGCTGCCTCCTCAAAATTAAGCTCTGCTGCAGCCCTGTGCATATTCTTCTCTATCTGTCTTGCGACCTTCTCAAGCTCCCTGCGGCTCATCGATTCATAATCCTTCTCAAGGTTCATTGTATCCTTAGGCTCAGCCGCCCTGCTTATGCTGATAAGGTCTCTTACCGCCTTCTGTATAGTCTTAGGCGTTATGTTATGTTCCTCATTATACTTCTGCTGTATTGCACGTCTTCTCTCTGTCTCGTCTATAGCCTGTCTCATCGAATCCGTAATCGTATCGGCGTACATTATTACATGTCCTTCAGAATTACGCGCGGCACGTCCGATAGTCTGTATAAGAGATGTCTCTGTTCTTAAGAAACCTTCCTTGTCGGCATCAAGTATCGCAACAAGTGTAATCTCAGGTATATCAAGTCCCTCTCGCAGAAGATTGATTCCGACAAGCACATCAAATACATCAAGTCTCATATCACGTATAATCTTGGTTCTCTCAAGCGCATCTATATCTGAATGAAGATATCTTACACGTATTCCTACCTCCTTCAGATACTTGGTAAGATCCTCTGCCATATTCTTGGTAAGTGTGGTAACCAGAACCTTATGCTTATTCTTTGTCTCTTTATTAATCTCTGTTATAAGATCATCAATCTGCCCTTCCACAGGTCGTACCGATATCTCCGGATCCAGAAGTCCCGTAGGTCTTATAATCTGTTCCGCTCTGAGCAGCTCATGGTCTGCCTCATACTGTGCCGGTGTTGCCGACACAAAAAGCATCTGGTCTATCTTACTCTCAAACTCCTGAAAATTAAGTGGTCTGTTATCCTTTGCTGACGGAAGCCTGAATCCATAATCAACCAGCGTTGTCTTACGTGACTGGTCACCTGCATACATTCCTCTTATCTGCGGCACCGTAATATGTGACTCATCTATTATTATAAGAAAATCCTTAGGGAAATAATCAATCAGTGTATATGGCGGCATTCCCGGTGCAAGTCCCGTAAGATGTCTCGAGTAATTCTCTATTCCTGAGCAGAACCCTGTCTCCTGGAGCATCTCTATGTCAAAATTCGTGCGTTCCTCTATACGCTGCGCCTCAATCAGCTTATCTTCGCTCTTAAAATACTTAATACGCTCCTCTAATTCCGCCTTAATTCCTGCTATAGCAGCCTCCATCTTCTCCTTCTCAACAATATAATGTGAGTTGGGAAATATTGCGACATGTTCAAGAACTGACTTAATCTCTCCGGTAAGCGTATCCACTTCCGTAATTCTGTCTACCTCATCGCCGAAGAATTCCACACGTACCGCATCACCGCTCGAAGCTGACGGATATATCTCAACGACATCTCCATGCACCCTGAACGTACCACGCTTAAAATCCATCTCATTGCGCACATACTGCATGTCCACAAGCTTGCGTATAACATCATCTCTGTCAGCTTCCATCCCGGGTCTTAAGGATACAACCATATTACGATAATCGATAGGCGCACCAAGTCCGTATATACACGACACAGATGAAACTATAATAACATCATTGCGCTCTGACAAAGCTGCTGTTGCCGAATGTCTCAGCTTATCAATCTCATCATTGATAGATGAATCCTTGGCTATATAGGTATCACTTGAAGGGACATAAGCCTCCGGCTGATAATAATCATAATAGGAGACAAAGTACTCAACTGCATTCTCCGGAAAGAACTCCTTCATCTCCCCGTACAGCTGTGCGGCAAGCGTCTTATTATGAGAGATAATAAGCGTCGGCTTCTGAAGCTTCTGTATTATATTCGCCATTGTAAATGTCTTGCCTGAGCCTGTTACACCAACAAGCGTCTGAAACTGGTTGCCTTCCATAAATCCTGCAACAAGCCTGTCTATTGCCTGCGGCTGGTCACCGGTAGGCTGATATTCACTGTGAAGTCTGAATTCCATAACAATCCCCATTCCTGCCCGGCTTTCAGGGCATCCCAAGTTTGTGTACAAACATATTTCCCGATAATTCATTATATCATTCTACACTTAAAATGTACAGCAAAATCGAATAGTTGTTCTATTGCGTTATTCCGGAATTTTATAAAAAATGGCGTGCCTCAATGAATTTTCATTTATGGCACACCATTTTCATCTTATTATTTTATTACCCGGTTAAATAAAAGTTATCTTTCGGATTTCCTGTTCTTACTGCTGTATGTAATTCCTAATAATACTGCAGCACTTACGGCAATCAGTGCCATAAGAATTACTACCGGAGTTCTGTCACCTGTCTGTGTCGAAGATACATTTTCTCCTGTCTGTACCACGTCAGAAGCAGCTTCCTTATAAGCTATTGCAAACGGACTGAGCTCTGAAACTTCCACACTAAGTCCATCTGATATCACATACGGATCCATTACATCGAGCACTCCTGATTTAAGCAGATGCAGCACCTTGAATGTATATGTCTGTGCATCTGTCCCCTCAGGATATGCAAATGTCACAGTAATATTTCCATCGAATGTAAGCGGATTACCTGCGGCATCTACAAGCTCTACTTCGTAATATACAAACTGCATATTTTCCAAATCCATATTCTGATTTGCTACAGCCTGTCTTATTCTGTCTGCCTCACTCTGTCCCGCAGTCTTTGGTATTGCGCGCAAATATACATTACCGGAATTAACTGCGATACCTGCCGCATTCTTAATTACTGTTCCATTCTTTACTGATACTGTTGCATTAATGCCCGATACATTAAGACTTCCCGATGCTGCAGTTGAAGCAGCTGCATTGCCTGCCTTTGCTGAATCATCTGCACCATTATTGTCGTCACTGTTTCCTGTTGTGTCTGAAGCTGTCTGTGCTGTCGTTGTCGGCTGTGGCTTCGTTGCCGCCTGCGCCGTTGTTGTCGGCTGTGGCTACCGGAGAGACGTGCCACTTGAGGACGGCTTAGTCGTAGTGACTAAGAGAGGGGTGGGGGGGGGGGG